>Ga0315277_10002260_pt1 | contig 27006 bp, 31 predicted proteins | sample YL17G05_15_MG_FD_203695 | JGI IMG/M metagenome (GOLD analysis project Ga0315277, IMG submission 203695) | Sediment microbial communities from Yellowstone Lake, YNP, Wyoming, USA - YL17G05_15 | ecosystem: Environmental > Aquatic > Freshwater > Lake > Sediment | place: USA: Wyoming | collected... | reverse complement strand
GCAACCGAAGCGCCCCGCACTTCCGGTTACTTTTCCCTTTGCTGTCTGATGTGAACCTGCCATGAAAATAACCACCAGTATGTCTTACACTGTTTGTTGTGACGATTAATATACTTGATTGAGGATCTTCACGACCCCTTCGCCCTTCGTAATCTTATTGATCAGGTCGTAGAACTCGGTCTGGATCCCGGCAGGAATCCGCACAACGCAGATCCATGAACCGTCTTTCTGCCACTCTTCCTTTTCAATCGTTGAGGCAGATGAGATGTCCCCGAATGCACGTCCCGCGAAATCAGGCGGAATCTTCACCGCAATCCTGAGCTCTTCGAACCGGATCGGGATAATAGGCCGGAGCGCTTTGACTGTCTCCTTGATCATTTCATCGAGATGTTTGAAGGGGTCGATGTTGATCCTTGCCTCTTCCATTGCCATCTCGATTCGCTGTGGGGGGTGGGGGTGTCCGGTCTGAGGATTGACTGCGTTCCGGGAGATGAATGTGATCACCTGCCGGCGTTTTTCCTCGATCATGTGCCTGCGCTGTTCCGCAGTGAGGTGGATCTCGCCTTTGTTAATAATCCGGTTGGCGACCGTGAGAAAATCGGTGGTATGGAAGACCTTATTGAGCGATTCTTCCGAGGCCCGCGTGCCCCGGGAAGCATTGGAGAAGATGTTGAGTGCTGCGACAACATCTTCAATATCGATCTTTTCTCCCTGCCGGACCTTTGCCGCCTGATTTGGGTCAACGAGGAGTTCAAACCGCTCCCCAAAACCCTCGAGGCGTGCTATAACTGCCTTTTCCAGCGGGATCATAGCCGTTCACTGCTTGAACTGTTCCACAAATGCTGCAACTTCCTCTTTGGTCATCTTGCGGAACACGGGTTTTTCCTTGCCGATGACACCGATCTCGACCGTATCGACATCAAACTTCCCTTCGGTGGCGGAGTGCAGCGCTTTCAGGCCCAGCAAAATGACATCCTTGATCTCCATGTCGGCGTTATACTCTTCTTCAAAGACCTTCATCGCAGCCGGTCGCCCAATCCCGATGCCGGTCGCCCTGTATTCAAGGAGGGTACCGGAGGGATCGGTCTCGAAAAGCCGGCACTCGCCATCACTTACGCCGGCGATCAGGAGCGCAGTCCCGTACGGACGGATTCCACCGTACTGGGTGAGTGTCTGCATATGGTCGCAGAGCTTTTTTGCAAGCGCCTCCACCTCAATCCGTTCATCATAGGAAACACGGTTGATCTGGCACTCAACCCGGGCGCGGTCAACAAGTGCCCGTGCATCGCCAACAAGCCCCGATGAAGCAACCCCGATGTGCTCATCAATCTTGAAAATTTTTTCAATTGATGAGGGTTCGAGCAGCTTGCTGCTCACGCGCTTGTCAACGATCAGGACAACGCCGTCCTTTGCCTTGATCCCTACTGCAGTCGTTCCCCGTTTCACAGCCTCCCGTGCGTATTCCACCTGGTAGAGCCTGCCGTCGGGTGAAAAGACTGTAATCGCCCGATCATATCCCATCTGGTATTGTGGTTGCATCAGATATCCTCCAGATCCTCTTTTGTCAAAAAGAATCGCGTTGTATTTTTAAATCCCTTTTCAATTACATCAATCTTCTGACCTGAACAGTTGCAGACCGTATATCGTATCCCGTTGATGGTGCACTCTTCAGGAGGGACGAGCGCCGTTTCTTTGACCTGCAGGGATGCAATCCGCTCCCGCAGGCTCTCGATTGTCCCCGAAGTGGCAAGCGTGCGCAGGGAGATCTTCTGACCGCCACAGGAAATTACGGTCGTAAGTGCGATTGCCAGTTCGCGTTCCGTCCCCCGCCGGCACCGAACGAACACGTACTGGCTCTCGGCTGCGACCACCGCCATATGGATCAGTGCGGCTGCCGCATCTCCCCAGAGCGATGACACCGCCTCGTGCACGGCAAAATACAGCTCTTTCTGATCGACGACTGTGCCCGCCGGGTCGGTTCGGACAAGCACGTACCTGCGCTTTTCCCGCAGGGTCGGAGGGCGGGACGTCATCGGATCACCCGGACTGCGGAGTGTGATGAGCGTAGCCTCCCGACATTCGAAAGCCCCTGTTCCATATCAGGAATATCCAAACCAATAAGAGATGCAAGCGCACTGAATTCGCGCACCGAACGCATCTCCAGAACCGACCGTGCATGTGTCGAGAGAACGAGAGGAAACTCAAACCGGTGGTGCAAAAGCATCACATCATGGTACCGATCCAGCGTCTGCTGGCGCACCACCCCGCGCTCTCTGATGATCGGTGCGAGGCTGATATCGATGGCGACCCCGTTATCCGCCGCCATCTTCGCCGTTACATGGTCAAACGCGTACCTGTCAGTCCCATGGATGCCGCAGACGATGTGGACACCGCGCATTCCCAGCACAGTCCGGTTCCACGCGTTATCACCTGCCCGCACGGACACAATCGCATCTGTCTCCCTAGAACGTTTTACTCTCGTCGCGACCTCCTGTGCCGGAACATCACGGATCATAACACCGCTGGCTACATTCACCTCGGAATAAACACACGCCGGTGTATCAATGGCAATCAGGCTGTCAAACCCGAGTTCATGGGCTTCGAGCGCCATGCGCCTGACCGATGAATCGCCAAAAGGGCGGGGATAGACACAGGCATCGGTGATCTTCATGATGAGATGTTACCGGAAAAAAGGATAAGATTATTTGCCTTGGTTTGCATGGGAGCGGATGGACGGCCGGGTCTTTTCGGTACCAGTACCCCGGGTGCCCATCCCGCGTCCCCGGCGCCCTGCGGAGGTCTTGCCGCGCTCGGCGCGCCCGCGGTGAGTGGAATCTCCGATCCAGGAAAGTTTCCGGTCGCTCCTGATTGCCGGGTGATGGCCGTCAACGAGGATGACTTCGTAATATTTCAGCTTGCCGTCCTGACCGACCCAGTAGGAGTTCAGCACCTCCATGTTCGGGAACCGCCGTGACGCGCGCTCCTCGGCGATGCGCTGGAGGCTCTTTGCCGGAGTCAGCCGGTTTTTCCCCATCCGTGCGGAACGTCGGGCGCGGACGTACCGCGAGCGGCGGCGGCCTCCCCTGCGCACCTTCACGCGCGCGACGGCAATGCCCTGCTTGGCCCGGTATCCGAGTGCCCGTGCACGGTCGATGCGGGTCGGGTGTTCAACGCGGACGACGCTCCCCTCGCGGCGCCAGACCTGCATCCGGTCCCACAGAAGCGCTTTTACGTCAGTCTTGTCAGGCTTTTTCCATGCCTCCCTGACATAGGCATACATTGATTTGACCATGTATTATCACCTTCAGGTTCAGCCCGAAGAACGGGCCACATTCCTTTACGGGACGCATCCCGTATTCCTTAATAGTATGGCAGGCAGGTTATAAAAGAACTCGGGTACTCTGCCGCATCAACGGCCTTTGCGTTTTTCAAGAACACGGATCTCTGAAATCCTTGTGGCGGGATACTGCCCGTCCTTATCCTTCTCAGCCGACTTCACCATGTCCCAGATCGTGAGGAGCGCAATGGAAGCCCCCGTGAGCGCCTCCATCTCCACCCCCGTCTTTCCCAGCGATTTCACGCGCACGGTCGCCTCGATAAACCCTTCACCTTCAGCAAAATCAACGGACACGGCACCGATGGGAATCGGGTGGCACATGGGGATGAGCCGGGACGTTTCCTTGATGGCGATCGTCGCCGCCACCCGCGCAGTGGCAAGCACGTTGCCCTTGACGACAGATCCCTCGCGGATCGCCCGGAGCGTTTCGTTCCGCAGGTAGATCCGTCCGCTGGCAACTGCCTCACGGGTGACATCAGTTTTTGACGTCACGTCCACCATCTCGGCACGGTCATTTTTGATATGAGAGAACTCAGCCATTTCGATCCCCGGTTCCAAACAGTTCAGCCGGGATCCGGTCGACCAGATCGGAGGCAAGCATCCCTGACCCACGCTCCTTTTCCACCCACATGCCCGCCCGCCCGTTCACATATGCAGCAATGCATGCCGCGTCAAAGGCCGGCAGGTGGCAGAGGAGGGCGCCGGCGACTCCGGCAAGCACGTCACCCGTGCCCCCGACCGTCATGGAGGGGGACCCTGTGCGGTTGAACCGGATATGGTCATCATCAGCGATCACATCGGTCTCTCCCTTGAGGAGCACGGTGCCCGGAATCTTTGCTTGCCTGATGGCATGGGCACGCATGACCGGGCTGTTGCCAACCGTTATTCCGGTGATCCGGGAAAACTCTCCGGCATGGGGAGTGTATATCGTATCCCCCTTCGCGACGGGCAGGGGCAGCCGCAGGGCGTCGGCATCAAAAACCGCTTTTGTGCAGTAGGGTGCGATGGCACAGACGACGTTGTGGCTATCGGCGCCAAGACCATTGCCGCAGACGACAACGTCGGCCTTTTCGATGAGCGCGATGAGCTGATCGGTATGTTCTGTGCCAATTTTCCGGGCACCGATCGGTTCATAGATCAGATCGGGAACCGGTTCAAAGACCGGTGATGCAATCCGCACGATGTCAGCACCTGCCCGCAGTGCTCCAAGGCCGGCAAGGTAAGGTGCGCCCTGGTACGGACCGCCACCGATCACGAGCACCTCCCCGCCATCTCCTTTCCGGGCATCCTTCCGGCGTGCGGGGAGCAGGGTGAGCTCCCCGGGCCCGACACAGCATTCCGCTTCAAGGGGAATGCCGATGTCCACGACTGTGGATCCTTCGACTTTGGGGCGGTGGAACGCACAGATCCGGTCAGCCCTCATACCGGGCGTCGGAACGTCCGCAGCGATAACCCGTGCTTTTGAGGTGTTGGCGAGATTGACGCAGGATGCGACAGGTTCCTGCAGGGGTCCGGATGCCCCGGTTCCGAGCAGCGCATCGATGATGATATCCGCGTTTTCGAAAAGACTGCCTACCTGCAATACATCGTCGCGGCACTGTATTGGGTGGAGATCAACCCTGCAGTGGGTGAGCGCACGGAGCTGATGTTCGCATGGAGCAGTACGGCCGGCACCGTCCACATAACAGACATCCATAGAGACCACGTTCTGGAGATGGCGTGCCGCAACCATCCCGTCCCCTCCATTATTTCCGCGCCCGCAAAGGACAAGGACGTGGGCAGGGTTATCAGACAGAGCACAGTCTGCCAGCGATCTGCCCGCACTTTCCATGAGCTGGATCTCGGAAACTCCGAGCGCAACCGCGTTCCTGTCTACCACCCGCATGCGGGCCGGCGAGATCAGTCCGCGTTCAAGAAACTCTTCGATACCATCCTGCCACATTGCCAGTACAATTGATGTGTATGAAGTCCCTAATAATATGCAGGATGGGATTTTGTGATGATGTAAAAGCTGCTGTGGAGACCATCGCAGCGGCAGGTACCATAACCATCATCTCCCATATCGATGCGGATGGCATCGCCAGCGAGGCGATCCTCTCGCAGGCGATCGCCCGTGCAAAAATCCCGCACCGTTCGGTTTTTATCCGCCAGCTCGAACCCCTCACGATGGCTCAGGTCCCATCGGACGATTCGTTCAAAATTTTTACCGATCTCGGTGCCGGACAGCAGAACCTTCTGGAAGAACGCGATTTTTCTGAGGATGAGATCCTGATCGTTGACCACCACGTGAGCCAGCCCTGCACCCGGCCGTACCATCAGGTGAACTGCCTGCCGTATGGTCATGAAAAGATGAGTGCTGCAGGGGTCGCATACCTTATCGCAAAGGCAATGGACGCTGCAAATATAGACCTCGCCAAGACCGCAATCATTGGCAACGTGGGTGACATGATGGCGCGGGAGACATGCGGTCTTGTCGGACCGGCACGGGAGGTGATCGTACAAGATGGAATACGGCACCAGAACGTGGAAGTGCGGCGGCGCGACCTGAACTGCTACGGTACCGCGACCCGCCCGCTCTACCTCTCGCTTACCTACAATGATGACCCGTTCATCAGGGGGATCAGCAACAATCCGGAAGGGGCAAAGCAGTTCCTGCGCCGGCTCGGGGTCCGGCAGCAGACAAAGGATGGGCGCTGGCTTGTCTGGGAGGAATATACGCTGGATGACCAGCGCACGATCATTTCAGCGCTCACTGAACAACTCATTGCAAACGGTGAACCGGTTGACCGGCTTCTCGCCGAGACCTATTCCTTCCCCGGTGAACCGGTCCGCACGCCCCTGCGGAATGCACAGGAGTACGCAACGCTTCTGAATGCCTGCGGCAGGTGGGCACGCCCGCAGGTAGGGAGTGCAATCCTGAGAGGGGACCGGGGAAACCATTACCGCGAGGCAGAGCATATGCTCAACAACCACCGGGCTATTATCCGCGACCTGCTCGGCTACATCCTCGATACCGGGGTAACCGAGCTTGAATGGCTCCAGTACATCCATGTCGGGGCAAAATATCCTGATACGATCGTCGGCATCGGTGCCGGCATGGCCCTTTCGAAGCTGAACAGTGCAAAGCCAATCCTGATCATGTGCTCGGTTCCGGAGGATCCGAATCTGACCAAGGTCTCGATGCGCACAACAGAGCGCGTTGTTGCCAGTGGCATCGATCTCCAGCAGGCGGTCAGCAATGCCTCCTCTGAGTATGGCGGCGGGGGCGGCGGGCACCGGATCGCAGCGGGTGCGTTTATCCCCAAAGTTGCAGAACAGGAGTTTATCATCCGTGTCAACAGATTACTCGGAGAACAGTCTGGTACGGCGGGTCCAGACCATTGCTGACTACCAGTTCGGGAGTCTGGCAGGAACGGCGCTCTTCCCTGACGGGTGCGAGTTTACTCTCTCGACAACCGGGCGCATACGCCAGATACTTTTTGAGGGAAAACGCCTGGCCACGGTGCGTGCATGGGACGGCAGGCTGACACTGGGCATTGAAGGGGCCCGTCGCCTTCACGCGATCCTTCCCGCACCGGACTACCGGGTCATCATCCGCGACGATGTCGCGGAGTTTGTAGCGCAGGGAAAGAACGCCTTTGCAAAGCATGTGGTATCCGCCGATCCCCGGATCCGCGCAGGTGACGAGGTGCTTGTGGTCACCGCTGACGACCGCCTGATCGCCTGCGGAACCGCACTGCTGTCGGGTGAAGAGATGCTGGCATTTAATTACGGTGGAGCGGTAAAAGTACGGCAGGGAATTGCATAACATGTTGCCCGGAAACGTCAACCCGCGTCAGATGAAGGCGATGATGAAGAAGCTCGGCATGAACGTCGAGCCGATCGAGAACGTGCAGGAGATTATTATCAGAACTGCAAAGGGGAACTACATCTTTGATTCAGCTGAAGTGACTGCCATGACGATGCAGGGTGTCACCACCTACCAGATCGTCGGGCAGCCGCGCTTTGAAGAACCGGTGCCGGAGATCCCTGCCGACGACATTAAGATGGTTGCCTCCCAGGCAGGAGTGCCTGAGGATGCAGCGAAGTCTGCCCTCGTTGCGACCCGCGGGGATATTGCGGAGGCCATCCTCCGCCTTGCAAGCCATGATTGAGCCAAACGATCGCGTCCTCCTCGTCGGTAAAGGACGGGAATACTATGTGCGTGCAGGTACCGGGACGCTTTCCACTGACAAGGGGCAGTTCGACCTTTCCAGCCTTGTCGGTGCATCGGCAGGCGATATGCTCGCCACCCATACCGGTGCACAATTCACCGTGCGCATCCCCCGCCCGGCAGACTTTTTTACCCATGCACGGCGCTCCGGTGCCCCCATGCTGCCCAAGGACATCGGGCTGGTCATCGCCAGTACCGGCATGAATAAGAGGGATACCGTACTTGACGCAGGTACGGGAACCGGCATTGCTGCGATCTATTTCGGCGGGATCGCGCTGCGGGTCACGAGCTATGAGATCCGCGAGGAATTTGCTGCCCTTGCAAGAAAGAACATCCTTGACGCACGGCTTGACAATATCGTGGTTGTCAGCGGTGACGTGCTTCTGGCTGACGGCAGGTATGACGTCGTCCACCTTGATATGCAGATCGAATCCGCCCATATTGAGCATGCGTATAACCTGTTGAATAGCGGGGGGTACCTTGCCTGCTATACGCCGTTCCTCGAACAGATGGCAATAGTGGCGGACAGTGCAGAGGAGCGGTTTTCTGAAGTGCACACCCACGAGCTGATCGAACGCGAGATGACACGGTCAAAAAGAGGAACACGTCCGTCGACAAGCGTTTGCCATTCCGGGTATGTGACGATCGCACGAAAATAAGGTTCACAGGATCGGGTGGCGGTTTTTGTCCCCCCGCCCGATTCCCTGATAAACAAAGCCCTGCCTGATGAACGCATCGGGATCGATGATGTTGCGTCCGTCGATAATCACAGGATGCTCTTTTCCCGTCAGTTTTCGGATCGTTACCGGGTCGAGACCCCGGTACTCGCGATGGGCGGTAAAAATGGCAATTGCATCTGCATCACTGATCACGTCATCGAAGCTCTGGGAAACGGTCACCTCCGGATCTCCTGTCACATAGGGGTCGTGCACCCTGACCGACGCCCCCGCTTCCATAAAGAGGTCGCGGTACCGTTCTGAAGGCGTGTTGCGGGTATCACCGGAATTGGCAAGAAATGCCCAGCCAAGGATCGCCACCTTTGCTGTTTCCGGGTTCATGTCCACCCGTTTCAACCCATTCATGGTGAGGTTGAACATGTGGATCGGCATGAAGTCATTGATCGTCCGTGCGAGTACAAAGAGCGAGGGTTCGCCCGCCGGGAAATCGAGTGTCCCGTTACCGAGCACCTGCACCCCGCGTTCAAGATGGTAGGTATCCTTTGTCAGGCAGTGTCCACCGACACCGGCTCCCGGGAACAGGAGTGCACGGGTAATGCCCTCGCCTTTGAGGCTGTCGACGCCGGACCTTACATCGTAGACATTGACACCCATTGCCTCGCAATATAATGCAAGTTCATTGATCGCGGCAATCTGGAGATCGCGGAACGTGTTCTCTGCTGTCTTTGTTACTTCAGCCGCACGTGCTGTCATCGGTATGACGATCCCTGTTGTAAGAACCGGGGTATACAGCTCCACTGCCCGCCGCGTGCTTGCTTCATCAATTCCCCCGACAATCCTGTCATGTTCGCGGATATTTCTGATCAGCCTGCCGGCCATTACCCGCTCGGGTGCATGGGCAAGGGCAAAGTCAATACCGGCAACAAGCCCGGATTCCTGCTCAAGGATCGTGCGGATGAATCCCTCTGTCGTTCCCGGTGTGACCGTCGATTCGAGAACAACAAGCATCCCCGGGCTGACATGCCTGCCGACCTGTGTTATCCCTTCCTTAAGGGCGGAAAAATCAGGCAGCAGGTCGTCCTTGTTTAAAAATGGCGTCTGGATCGCAACCGTGACCGCGTCAAGATCCGCAATCCTTGAGAAGTTCGATGTGCAGTGAAATTTTTTTAACAAGACAACCTTTTTGAGAAGGTCTGAAAGGCCGGGCTCCTCCCCCTTCATCGGCGACTCGCCGCGGTTCAGGGCTTCAATCTTGTATCCCGACGAAGGGGAGTTACGCTGGAATCCGTATACAACATCAAATTGCGGTGACGCGGCAAAGAGGGCAGCGGCAGGTATTCCGACATATCCCATGCCGACAACCCCGATCCTCTTAATCGGACCTCGTTTATGGAAGAGAGATTCCAGTGTCATATCACGCACGTTTCATATCGTCAGAATCCGCTGCGGATCGATTCGCAGATTTCGAGGTTGCGGATTGCCTGGTCGGGAGTGACAGGGAACGGGCGACCGGACCCCGCACATCCGATGAAGGTCGCCAGTTCGAGTTTTAAGGGTTCCAGCTTGTTCACCATCACCTTCTCGATGATATTCTCCTGCACATACCGTTCGGCTTCCAGCCGGTACTGCCCGGGTTTGCGGTAGATGGTCACCTCCTGGGTCATGAAATCTCCCTCGATTGTGAACTCCTCCTGTTCCACATAGATGAGCCGGATCTTCTTTGAGGATTTTCTGCTGGCTGAGAGTGAGACCGGGACCTGCCCGCACTTCAGTATGACGCTGCAGACATCTGCATTTCCAATGGTATGGATATCACAGGGAATGTTTTCAAACAAGATGTGCTGGAGGATGTCGATATCATGGATCATCAGGTCCTCAACCACCGTGCTCCCTTTCACCCGTGCCGATGCAGGGTTGTGCCGTTTCATCTCAACATAAAACGGTTTATCGATTATCTTGTGGATTTCCCCGACTATCGGGTTGAACCGTTCGATATGGCCGACACCAATGGTAATGCCATCCGGTGCTGATTTCATCAGCTCTTTTGCTTCAAGTGATGTGGCGCAGATCGGTTTTTCAATCAGAGCTGCGCATCGCGCTGCAAATACCTTCCTCGCAATCCCGGCATGGAATGGTGTAGGCACGCAGATACTCACCGCATCTGAATGCTTCAGCAGTTCTTCAACAGATCCATAGACCCGGGCATCGTGTCGGGTTCCGATTTCTGCGGCTGCTTTCTGGTTGACATCATAGACACCGACATTCCTGATATTCTTTAATTCCGAAAAAACCCGGACATGGTTTTTCCCCATGGTCCCGACACCGATCACACCAACGTCCATTTATCCCACCCTGTTGATGGTATCACAGATATACGCGAGTTCCTTCCCGTCGAGCATCGGATGCACGGGAAGAGAGAGCACACAGGAGCTGAGTTTTGTGGAGACGGGACAGGGATCGGGGTCATTCTGTGACGCATAGATCGGCTGGCGGTGGATGGGGAGGGGGTAGTGTACCGCCGTTCCTATTCCCTTGGCCTTCAAAAAGTCAATAAACTCCGGCCGTTTCATCGGGAACTCTTCTGTCAGCCGTATCACATACTGGTGAAAGACATGGTCAACACCGTTTGCCGCTGTCGGGGTGATCATACCCCTGCAGTGGATGTTTGCTGTCAGATATGCGGCGTTCTTGCGTCTCCGTGCGTTAAACTTCCCCAGCTTTTTGAGCTGCACGAGACCTATCGCCGCGGCTATGTCGGTCATCCGGTAGTTATATCCAAGCCGGGTATGGAGATATTTTTCTTTCTGTCCGTGGTTGATGATCTGCCGGAGCCGTTCTGCCATTTCCTTATCATTCGTGGTTACCATGCCACCCTCGCCGGTCGTCATGTTCTTGGTTGCATAGAATGAAAAACACCCGCATTGCCCAAGTCCCCCGACTTTTTCGCCATTGACACTTGCGCCATGGGCCTGTGCCGCATCCTCAACGAGGGTCAGGTTGTGTTTCTCGCAGATCTGCCTCATATTGGAAACATCAAACGGATGACCGAACAGGTGGACACCGATGACCGCCTTTGTCTTTTGGGTAACACGCTCTTCAATCTGCGCAGTGTTGATGGTGCAGGTAGTTTCATCCACGTCGCAGAAGACCGGTGTGGCTCCGCACATGGATACGCTGCTTGCCGTTGCCACGAATGAGAACGAAGGAACGATCACTTCATCGCCATGCCCGATCCCGGCAGCGAGCAGTGCCGCATGAAGGGCGGTGGTACCGTTGCTGGTTGCCACCGCATGGGTAGTACCGCAGAGATCCGAAAACTTCTGCTCGAACTCGGCCACCCTTTCCCCCTGCGCGATCATACCGGAGGTAAGAACCTCGCTTACTGCTGCAATCTCGTCATGACCGATGACCGGTCGCGCTATGGGGATATACACGGGTTTCTCCCTCTTTTTTAAGGATAGTGTATATAAAAGTGTTCACCGATGGGATAATATCATTCCTGTCAGCAGAGGTGCCGGCAGGACAGTACCCGAAAGATACGTAATACCTCACGCGCAAATCTATGTACAACAGAGGGATTCACGGAGGGGTGGTGACGCGGCACATAATATCCATCGGGGACTTTGACCGCAGGCAGATTGACCGTCTGCTTGACAATGCAAAGCGGATCGATGCCCACAAATATGATAACAATGCGTTATATGGAAAAATTCTTGCCACGCTCTTCTTTGAGCCCAGCACAAGAACCCGTATGAGCTTTGAGGCCGCAATTGCACGCCTCGGGGGAACCTCCATCTCTGTGGATAGTGTGGAGGCGTGCTCAATCGCAAAGGGCGAGACGCTTGCCGACACCATCCGGGTGGTGAGCGGGTACGCTGATGCAATCGTGATCAGGCACCCCAAAGAGGGAGCTGCCCGGCTTGCAGCACAGTTCGCGAGCGTACCGGTCATCAATGCCGGTGACGGTGCGGGGCAGCATCCTTCCCAGACACTCCTAGACCTCTATACCATCCGCCAGTCGATGAAACTCGATGGGATCAACGTAGCACTCATCGGCGACCTTCGGTACGGCAGGACAGCACACTCCCTTGCGTCAGCGCTCTCCCTCTACCACGCGCGGCTCCATACCCTCTCTCCCAAAGGACTGGAACTCCCGGCATCCCTGCATACCGATCTTTCTGAAAAGGGGATGGGGATCACAGAACATGACACGATCGGCGACGTCATCAGAGAGGCCGATGTCATCTACGTGACAAGGATCCAGCGGGAGCGGTTCCCCGATTCTGCCTCCTATTTCACCGTTACTTCAAGTTACCGGATCACACCTGAACTACTCACCGGAGCAAAAAAGCACGCAATCGTCCTTCACCCGCTCCCGCGGGTCGACGAGATTGACCCGCGTGTGGACCTGCTCCCGCATGCAAAATACTTTGAACAGTCGAGAAATGGTGTCCCGGTGAGGATGGCGATGCTTCTCCAGGTGATCCAATGAAAAAACAGGAGAACCCTGAAAATGAGGGGCTGCTGGTCCGCCGCATCCAGAACGGCACCGTCATCGATCACATCGATGCCGGTGAAGCGCTCAATGTGGTAAAAATACTTGGCATTGCCGGAAGAACCACCGAATCGCTCTCTATTGCGACTAATGTCCTGAGCGGGCAGATGGGAAAAAAGGACATCGTGAAGCTCAGTAACCGCGAACTCTCAAAAGAGGAGGTGGACCGGATTGCACTCATTTCACCACGGGCAACCATCAACATCATCCGTGACTACAAGGTCTGCGAGAAGAAAGGCGTTGAAATCCCCGATATGATCGAGGGGCTTGTCCGCTGCCCCAATCCGGGGTGCATCACCAACACCAACGAACCGATCAGGAGCAGGTTTATCGTGACCCCCAAAGGGCTTCACTGTACCTATTGCGAATGGATCATCTCAAGGGATATCACGAGCAATATAATTTAGAGCTGGATGAATCAAAACTCTCCTTCTGCATCACCCATCCATGGGATTTGAAACCGTCGGTATCCGTCTCTTCGCCTTGGCATTATTGCATTTGAGTTGATTTAAATATTTAAGTCACCCAGAAATAGGCTTGGTGATACATGATGAGGTACCGTCTGAGCGTAGTAACAGCAGTATTAATCCTTTTTCTGGCGGCCATACTAACCCCGCCAGCGATGGCATCGACAACTGATTCAAAAGCCGGCTATATTGTTGTCGGCCTTGCGCCGGTTGCGGATTTTGATGCAGTATATGCATACAACCTTGTTCCGACAACGGTGAGGTTCCTTGATCACTCGACAGGAACTCCGCCGCTCACCTATCTGTGGGATTTTGGAGATGGTGCAAGCTCAACAGACACCGCACCGTCCCATGTGTATACCAAACGGGGGACATACACAATCAAGCTTACGGTAACTAACAAATACGGGTCCAGCACAGAGATCAAGGCAGATTACGTTTCAGTCGGTCTTGCTCCGGTTGCTGATTTCTCATCCGATGCAACCACCGGAAATGTCCCGTTTGCAGTGAAATTCACCGACCGATCCATCGGCCACCCGACAGCATGGACATGGAACTTCGGTGACGGCCAGGGATCAGCGGAACAGAACCCCATCCATACATATTGGGCTGGCGGGGAATACACCGTATCACTGACGGCTTCGAACGAATATGGATCTTCCGACAAATCCAAGTCACAATATATTATTGCAATCCCTGCACTCAAATCGAAATTCTCCGCAGATCCCAGTACAGGGAAGGTACCGCTGACGGTTAAATTCACTGACCTTTCGCTGGGCAATCCCACGTCTTGGAAATGGGACTTCGGCGATGGAAAAACATCATCTGACAAAAACCCCGTCCATACGTTTACCACCCGTGGCGCATTTGATGTTGTCCTTGATGTCTATCGGGAAGGAATCGGATCTTCGTCCATGCAGGTCATCGATGTAGGTGGCGTGCCGGTTGCGGACTTTATTGCCGACAAGACAGTTGCCAATACCAATGAAAAGATCCAGTTCACCGACAAGACCTCAAATTCTCCGACGTCATGGAAATGGGACTTCGGTGATGGCAGCGGATCCTCTGCACAGAATCCACAGAAAGCCTATTCTGCCAAAGGCATCTACACGGTCTCGCTATCCGCGAGAAACGCTGACGGACAGGATTCCGAGATAAAATCCAAATATATCAATGTCGGGGTCGGACCAAAGGCGGACTTTATCGCTGAAGTGCCGGAATACCAGAAGATGAGTTCACGACAGGTGGTCAGGTTTATCGATAAATCGGTGGGATACCCGACAATCTGGCTCTGGAATTTCGGCGACGGGCAGACCACCATGGAACAGAACCCGACACATGTTTATACAAAGGACGGCGTGTATTCCGTTTCTCTGACTGTGAAAAACAGTTTCGGGGAGGACACCAAGGTGATCAGTAATCTGATTGCCGTCGGCTTTGGCCCCAAGGTGGATTTCAAAGCAGATAAAACTGTGGTCGGTGTCATGAGAAGCATCCGGTTCACGGATCTCTCCACCAATTCTCCCACCACATGGGTCTGGGACTTTGGGGATGGCACGACAGGTACCGGCCAGAACCCTGACCATGCCTACCGGACGACCGGCGTATACGATGTCACCCTGACAGCATCCAACAAGTATACATCCACCAGCCAGACGAAGAATAACTATATCACTGTCATCGACATCCCGAGCGCCGACTTCGTTGCTGACAAGACAAAGGGACAGGCCCCGATGGAAGTCCGCTTCACTGACCTCTCCAAAGGGAACCCGGCATCATGGACATGGAACTTCGGTGACGGCTGGACCTCGTCTGACAGGAACCCGGTCCATAAATATCTCGCGTATGGTACGTATACCGTGAGTCTGACGGCAGCAAACGCCAACGGGCAGGATACCGCGACAATGACCAACTATATTGTCGTGACCCAGGCACCTACCGCAGACTTTACGGTCGACCAGCGCATCGGGAAAGCCCCGTTCATCGTTAAATTCCGCGATCTTTCCACCGGTAAACCCACAAGCTGGTTCTGGGAATTTGGTGACGGTTCAACCTCCTTCGAACAGAACCCGCAACACGTTTATCCGTACGAGGGTGCCTACGATGTTCGTCTCACCGTATCCAATCAATACGGATCCGACACGATTTTCAAGACCGGAACAACCGAAGAAGTAACCGTGTCCCCAACTACGACACAGACTCCTGCACCTGTAACAACGACAGAGATCAAGCCCACAGCAACAGCGGCAAAACCAGCGACGACCCAGGCACCTGTCCCGACCTCCCTCGTGATTGGTGCGTTGACGATCTCAGTTCTTTCGATTGCGGGATTAAAGAAGAGATAAGAAAAACAGTTCCCCTTTTTTTATTTTTTTGTCCTCTGACCGCTGTTAACTGAATCACGTTATAAAAAGCAGGGTGCTTGTCACTGCACGACAGAGAACCAGACAAGAACAGATATTATTTTTTTCCCATAAGCCGGCCATGTTCATCGATCTCCCCCCGCCAGATGCGGGTGGACGAGATCCAGTGCCCGTCTTCAGCAAGCACACAGGTGATCTGGTGGATATCCACCTTCTTTTTTCCCCGCTCCCGACGCAGTTTGTTGATCTCCACAGCAACAGGAAGAGTCTCCTCGGATACCACGATTGCATCAAAATCCGCATCCAGCGCCGAACCGTACCGGTCATCGAGCGGTTCCACGATCCAGTGAGCAGAAAAGTCCTGGTCTGATATAAATTTAACAAGCTCGGTCCTGCGGGCGTCAAACGTGCGGGTCGGGTGTACTTTGCGACTGGCAAATAAGTCCGTCGTGAGCCCGATGTCGACCTGCCCGTTCTTCCCGGCAAGCTGAAACGATCGCACCAGCAGACTCCGGTGACCGTCGTGGAGAGGGTCGAACGTGCCCCCTACCATAACCTTCATACTGTCAGTACGTTAATTTCCTATGGTATTATGGGTATGGATGCAAAGGTCGTCGGCAACCCGCTGTTTATCGCCCCCAATGCAACGGTCATCGGCGATGTTACGCTCACGGCAAATGTGAGCATCTGGTTTTCGGCAGTGGTGCGGGCTGACAAGGACCGGATCGTGATCGGAGAAGGGTCAAACATCCAGGATAACTGCGTCGTGCACACGAGCAGGGGGCACCCGGTCATCATCGGCAGCAATGTGTCCGTCGGCCACGGGGCGATCCTGCACGGGTGTACGCTTGGCGACCAGGTGCTGGTCGGTATGGGCGCGATTGTCCTCAATGGTGCCCGGGTCGGTGCCGGTTCGCTCATCGGTGCCGGCGCAGTCGTCACTGAAGGCACCGAGATCCCGCCGGGTTCTGTTGTCATAGGGGTGCCCGGAAAGGTTATCAAACAGACAACCAGTGCCCAGAAAGAGCACATCCTTTCCAATGCACGGTCGTATGTGCAGCTGGCGATGGAGTATGCCCATGGGTGATGTGGTCGTCATCGGTGCGGGCATTGCCGGCATCCAGGCCGCGCTCGACCTTGCCAACCACGGTATTACCGTCCACCTCGTCGAGCGTGAGCCGTCCATCGGCGGTCATATGGCCCAGCTGGACAAGACATTTCCAACCAATGACTGCTCGATGTGCATCCTCTCGCCAAAGATGGTGGATGTTGCACGTCACAAAAATATCAGAATTTACACGTGCGCCGAAGTGGAGTCAATTGAGGGGGAGGTAGGCAACTTCACGGTTACTATCAAAAAACACCCGCGTTTCGTTGATGAGTCCCTCTGCAACGGGTGCGGGGACTGTATCCAGATCTGCCCCGTGGAAGTATATAACCGGTTCGATGCAGGCATCGGCGTGCGCAAGGCGATCTATAAACCACAGCCGCAGTCTGTGCCGGATATTGTGATCAAGGACGCCGAGCACTGCATCGAGTGCGGCCTCTGCTATGATGTCTGCGGGCTTGACGCGATAAAGGAAAAGGAGGATGAAACGACAATAAAAATCCCGGCGGCCAGCATTGTTGTTGCCACAGGGTACACGGTATTTGACGCCTGCAAAAAAGCGCAGTTCGGTCACCTTGCGCTTCCCGATGTGATCACGAGCATCGAACTCGAGCGGATGATCAACGCCAGCGGTCCGACAGGGGGCAAAGTCATGCGGCTGAGCGACGGGAAGACCCCGCAATGTGTTCTCTTTGTCCAGTGTGTCGGCTCCCGGGATACGAGCATTGACCGACCGTACTGCTCCTGCGTCTGCTGCATGCAGGCAATCAAGAACGCGATGCTGATCAAGGAAAAACATCCCACAACAGAGGTCATTGTCTGCTATATTGACATTCGTGCCTATGGCAAGGGATATGAGGAATATTTTGAGCGGGCGAAATCGATGGGGATCAGGTTTTTACATGGGATGCCGTCAGACGTGCTGACCGACAGGGAAGGTATGATCGTACAGGTCGAAAATACCGAGGATGGTGAGGTCCTCGTATTGCACCCCGACCTTGTCGTACTCTCGGTGGGCATCGGTCCCGCTGATGATACAAAAAAAATTGCACAACGGCTTGGGATCCCTCTTGAGGAGACCGGGTTTATCAAGCCGGTGCACGATGCCCTGGAGGCCGTCGTAACGATCAAGCCGGGCATCTACGTTGCCGGTACGACGACGGCTCCCAAAGATATTCCTGATTCTGTCGCACAGGCGGGCTCTGCGGCGATGCTTGCGTTTATTGACGCAATCAGGATGTGATCTGCATGAATATACCGGATACCATTGCATGGGACCCAAAAAAAGAGTGCATCCGCTATATCGACCAGACGCAACTTCCGGAGCATCTTGCCATCGTCGAGTGCAGAACCGTAGAACGGCTCGCTGCGGCAATCAGGCGGCTTGAAGTCCGTGGCGCCCCGGCGCTGGGTGTCACCGGGGCATTCGGCGTAGCTCTTGCGGCGGTGACCTGTACAAAGAAAACGCCTGCAGCATTTCTTGCCGGTGTACGCCGGCACGGCGATCTCCTTGCCGCGACACGCCCGACTGCAATCAACCTGTCATGGGGAGTAAACCGGGTGCTCGCAGCGATGGAACAGGCAACATCGGTCAGTGACGCAAAGCGGATCGCACTTTCCGAGGCTCAGGCGGTTGCACGCGAGGATGAAGCATGTTGTCATGCAATCGGCGGTCATGGCGCTTCACTGTTGCCTGAAGCATGTACCGTACTTACCCATTGCAATGCCGGGGCGCTCGCCTGCAAGGCCTGGGGTACTGCTCTCGGCGTCATCCGTTCTGCAGTCCGTCAGGGGAAGGATGTGAAGGTGATAGCCTGCGAGACACGCCCGCTTCTGCAGGGCGCCCGCCTGACTGCATGGGAACTTGAACAGGATGGGATTGACGTGACGGTGATCGCCGATTCGATGGGGGCGCACCTGATGAGGACGGGGACGATCGACCTGGTCATGGTGGGTGCAGACCGGGTCACCAGTGACGTCGTCTTCAACAAGATCGGGACGTATATGCACGCAGTCTGTGCCCGCCATCACGGTATCCCGTTCTATGTAGCAGCCCCGCTCTCAACATTTGATCCTGATCATCGGGAAACGGATGTCGAACTTGAGGAGAGGGATCGTGGCGAGATCGCCACATGCGGGACACGCACCGTGGTTCCCCGGAGAGCAAAGGTCCGCAACCCGGCTTTTGACGCGACACCGTTGGAACTTGTGACCGCTGTCATCACCGAACGGGGTATAATACACCCGCCTGTTGACATGAAAAGTTTAAGATTCATCCCTCCGACCATGTAATACGTCGGATGGAGAGGTTACCGGCATGGATTTTTCTCTTGGACCCTACCAGGGGCTGATGGCAATCATCGGTCTGGTTACCATCATCATCATAGCCGGTATGCTCCTGCTCGCGTTTGTGCTGGTCGGCATTTCCCTCTACTCCATCAAAAAAGGACGGCTCTACTTCCCTGGATTCCTCCGTGCAGGACTTGTCTTTGTGGAGGGGCTGGCAAAAGCGATATTCCACCTTCTGGGCCTTGAAGACCGCGAGATGCTCGCGTTCTTCATCAAGCTCCACAACACGATGAGCACGAGGGCATTCGAACGGGTTCCGGTGAAGGATCGTGCAATCTTTCTGCCCCAGTGCCTGCGTTCGGCACGGTGCCCGGCTCACCTCACCCCGGAAGGGCTCAAGTGCAAGAGCTGCGGGCAGTGCAGTATCGGGCAGACACACCTTTTGTTTGAAAAGATGGGCTACCATATCTTTGTTGTCCCTGGTTCGTCATTCATCAAGCGGATGGTGAAAAAATACCGCCCGAAGGCTATCATTGGTATCGGTTGCCTCGCCGAGGTGAAAGAGGGCATTGACATGGCGGATAAGATGGGGGTTGTGGCGATGGGGGTTGTGACAGCAAAAGAGGGTTGTGTTGAAACAATAGTGAACTGGGGGGATGTGTACGAGATGGCAACGCTCGGTGTTGACCCGTCACTAGTCCCCGAGGACCTTCACGCTCTTGCCAATTAACCTGCCGCTCTTGATCCTGCCGTGGATAATCAGGGCGTCTTTAGCCGTCACATCGCCTACACGGACTCCCTGACGGAGTATCACCTTTCCTTCTGCAAGGACTGAGTGCACACGTGCATTATCGAGGATCGTGACATCCCCGGTTGCCACAATCGGTCCCTTGATCCGTGCACTGCTCCCGATGATGGCATTCCCGCACCTGATACCGAGGGCGACGCTCGATCCCGGACCCAGCTCGAGCCTGCCGCTGACGTCGAGCCTTCCCCAGAAATGTGTGTGTGCCGGCACGATGAAATCCCCGTCAATCTTCACATTGCCGTCAAAATACGCCCCTTTTTCAGCAAAGAACGTATCGCCCTTCCGGATTACTTTTGCCATTTCCCTTCAGGGTAGTTGAGGCACAGGAGCGGGATAAATCTGTTGCTTGAGTGATGTACTCCTGTTCACCAACGTGTTACAAAAACAATGCAGCAAGGGTGAATACCACGAGTGACCCGAACATGCCGGCTTTTAAAAACGTGGTCGCCTGCGACGCCTTTACGCAATCGGGAGTCATGCAGGGAAGGGCACATGAGACCGAGGCGAGAATACCCAGATCAACAATCCCGATGCCCACGAGATACCATCTGCCCCACCAGAGCCCGGGGATCAGGCTTGCACCGATCGCCAGCAACGCAAAGGCAAATGCAACCCGGCCGGTATTTTTAATACCGATCCGCAGGGGAAGTGTACGCGCACCTCCCGCTCGATCACCTTCCATATCCTCAATGTCCTTGAGCAGTTCGCGGGCAGCCATCGCAAGGAACGTGATGAGCGAAAGCGGCAGGTTCTGGAAAAGACCCCCGACTCCACTGAAAGCCCCACCGAAAAGAAAGATGCTTGATGAGAGGTATGATACCGCGAAGTTTCCGATCAATGGGATCCGCTTCAGCTTCGCAGCATAGCCAACGAGCAGCAGCGAGTTGAACAGGGCGATCGCGATACAGGCTGCATTCGTAAAAAAACAGAGAAGGATACCGGCAAGAAAGAGGAGGACAGCAAACGAACGGGCAGAATCCGGGTGTATAATACCAGAGGGGATCGGACGTTCCGGCCGGTTGATCGCATCAATCCCCGCATCGAAATAATCGTTGATGACGTTGCCGGCAGCGGTAATGAGGGCAACGATGGTTACGGGAAGAAGAACCGCAGGAACAAGGGTTCCGGTTGCAATCAGGAAGCCAAGGGCTGCCGCAAGACCGGAGACAATCGCGTTAACCGGACGGGTGATCGCATAAAAACCGGAAATATTCATGGGGCAATCTCCTATCTGATCGCGTACCTATTAAAACACATCAGGAATTGCGAATTGACGGGCGAGGGGGGATTTGAACCCCCGGCATTCAGCTTAGGAGGCTGACGCTATGTCCGGGCTAAGCCACTCGCCCTCCCCATACAATTGACGAGGAATATGTATAAGTTTTGTGAGATTGAACAATCCTCTCGCAATGGAGCTCGTTGAAGTAAAAGAAGGCAGCACGGTATTCTTTGTACCGGTGCAGGATGCGGACACGGACTTTCCGCCCGGCACGGCTGCTGTCTTTTACAACCGGAGGATGGAACTGAACCGGGATGCGACAGTGCTGTTCTGCTCCAGCGTGGACCCAACGCCGAAGGAGTATCTCGATGCGATGGGAGCGACCGGGGTCAGGGGGCTCCGGGTCGCACACGAATGCGGGATCCCTGTCATCATCAATGACCGCAATCCTGATGCAGTATCATTGATCGCGAGAAATATCAGGGATCAGGACGGTCCCATCGAACTTCTGCAGCGGGATGCACGTGCGCTCCTTTCAGAACGGAGGTTCGATGCCGTCGATCTTGACCCGTTCGGGACTCCCGCACCGTTTATCGATGCAGGGGCGCGGGGAGCACGCCGCTACCTCTTTGTCACCGCCACCGATACGGCACCCCTCTGCGGGGCACACTTAAAAGCCGGGATGCGGAGGTACTTTGCCCGACCGGTGAACACGGAATACCATGCCGAGGTCGGGTTGCGCACGCTGCTTTCCTTTGTCGCCCGCGAGGTCATCAAATATGACCGGGGTGTCGAACCGCTGTTGTGCTTTTCCCGCGAGCATTTCATCAGGCTCCACCTCAGGCTCGTTGACGGGACGCGGGCGGCAGACCGGACACTTGCCCGGATCGGGTTTGTATTGCAGTGCCCCGGATGCCCCTGCCGGGTGGAACTGCCGGGGATCATTCCAGAAAATACCGCATGCCCCCGTTGCGGAGAATCACTTGTCCCGATCGGTCCCCTCTGGCTTGGCCCTGTCAACGATCGCACCCTGCTTGCCCGGATGCGGGCGCACCTCGGCAGCATGGAGCTTGGGACGAGAAAGGATCTGGAAAAGCTGATCGAAGCCTGTTCTTGGGAACTGGACACCAGCAGCCATTATGACTACCACGCAATAGCAAAATGGCTGAAGGTCTCACCACCGGCGATCGAAACTGTACTTGAACGGTTGCGTGGGGAAGGATATGCCGCAACACGGACACATTATTCCGGCTATGGAATCAAAACTGATGCGCCGGTTGACGTGATCTCTCAGGCGATCTCCGGTGATATCAGGTAAGACCTTCGTGACCTTAATGCTCGATGATGATTGTCAGAAGATCGCCATCCTTCAGCTTGTGCGGGAGCCCGACACGCTGTCCCGGGTGCTTTACTGACCTCCCCCAGATGCGGGCGTAGCGGAACCGATGGACAAAATCCCGGTGGAGCTTGGTGCAGACATCCTGCACATTGCTCCCCTTCCGTACAATAAGAGGTTCCTCAAGATCCGCCTCATCGCCGTGGGGTTTTAAATAGACGCGGATGAACCCGAGCGAATCATAGATTGCGTCCTTGAGTTCATCCATGTGATACCCTGCCTGGGCAGAGATCATGAGCGGTGGGGCGTTAAACCGCTTCGTGAGATCGCGCTCGATTATGTCTGAGGTTTCCTGTTCGATAAGATCAACCTTGTTTACCGTGATAAATGCGGGGACATAGACCCGGTTGCCCTGCACTGCATCGATAAAATCCTCCTGCGTCGCATTGCCACGGATCAGGACATCGGCGTTCATCATCTTGCTCTCGGCAAGGATCGACCGTACCTCGTTGATGTCGAGGTCGAGCATCCCGACGGCAGACAAACGGACACCCCCGTGGGACGTCTTTTTTATCGTGATGTCGGGTTTTCTGCAGTTGATCCGGATGCCGGCATCATACAGCTCCTTGAACAGCACATCCACATGCTGCTGGTTGAAGACATCGACCAGAATGATGATGATATCGGCGCTGCGCACGACACCGATCACCTCTTTGCCCCTGCCCTTGCCCATCGCGGCGCCGGCGATCATACCGGGAATATCGAGGATCTGGATCTTTGCACCCTTGTACTCAAGGGCACCGGGGACAACGGTGAGCGTCGTGAACGAGTATGCTGCAACAGCACTCTGCGTCCCGGTCAGCTGGTTTAACAGGGTACTCTTACCGGTCGATGGAAACCCGACAAGCACAGCGGTTGCATCCCCGGACTTCTTGACCGTGAAACCCTCACCGCCCCCGCCGGCTCTCATCGCACGGGCGACCGCCTCGTCCCGGAGCCGTGCGATCTTTGCCTTGATCCTGCCGATATGTTTTGAGGTGGCCTTGTTGTAGGGCGTCCGCTGGAGCTCGTCCTCCAGCTCATGAATCTGATCCTCAAGACCACTCATCAGGATACCTTTGAAAACAGACCGATCAGTCCGTTGTCGGTCCGGTTCCAACTCGTCTCCAGTTATTGTCGTCTGGAATATTAAAGAGGTTGGAGGCATGCGATCCGGGGATTTTGTCCGGATAATATGGGGCTGGCGGGAGAGAAAAGAGCCGGAATTGGGACAATTTACCCCTTAAAACAACCTTTAAGTGCACAAACCACCCACCTAGATGAGCAAGATTGCTGCTATAGTGTAGACCGGCCAATCATGCGAGCCTCTCACGCTCGCGACTGGGGTTCAAATCCCCATAGCAGCATCCCGTTTTTTCTTCATTATTATCATTCAGATCTGGCTGATTTACAAATGTATCCCCTTCTTTTCAAAAATTCTTGGCGCAATCCCGCGAATGGCCCAAACAATCGCCAGAAGGTTCAAACCCAAAAAAATCCAGCCTTGTTCTCGCAATTGTGGTCGAAATTGGGGGCAATCATTAAATAGCGTATCTTCTCAAATCGTATATGAAGCACTATGAGCAGGGAGAAGATACGCGTCCCACAGAAGGTTTATGAAGAGCTGGTCGCCCTCCAGCGGGAAGTTCATTTCACCCTCGATTATAACGACACGGTCAAGAAAGCAGAGGACAGGGGTTATCAAGCCGCAGCTGACTGGATCCGACGGAACGAGAATGCCTATAAGATCGGATTCTCGTGGGGCTTTGAGCCGGAACCGGAGGAATCACGCGGAACGCTCCGTGATATTCCGCCGCGTCAGGAACCCGCCCCCCAGAGGACCTTCCGGCAGCGTGGCCCCGAGACCCTCACCAAGGCAAAAAAGGAGCCGGAAGGGATCGGAGCAAAGATCCGCAAATGGCTCGGCAAATACTTCTGATTATCCCCCTCCTTTGCACCCTCTTTTGATAACTGCCTGAGCAGGGGGTTGCTTTTGTTTCTTTCGCATTTCCCGACAACGGAAAGCCTCTGGTGGACGGTATACGATACAAAAATTGATACCAGACAGTACCCAACGTACATGCAATGCCCTGCTGCAAGGACTGTGTCAGTTTCAAACCAAAGACCGGGGAGTCCGGCGAATGCCGGATCAACGGGGATGTACATCCAGACCGGGACAGTGACCGCTGCCCTTCGCGGACATTTATCCCAAAACCCGCAAAATAACCATGAGCCGGACACAAAGACGATGCCACGCGAACTCTCGGATCGGGACATTGAAATTTTAAAAAAGCTCGCCCCCGAATGCAGCGACCTCATGTGCTCCGGCTCCGGCCACCGGTTCCATTCGATCCTTCCACCGGTATCAAACCATTTTTCAGCGGATGAACGCGACTTTGCGGAACGGATCGGAAAGCTGACTGATGATGAATTGAGGTACGTGATCAGTCTGATCCTGAACGGGGAAGAGAGCCTCGGGTGCCTGCCGGAAGAAGACCTTGATTCCCTCCTCTCCCTGATCACCGATCGGCTCTCCAACGATGAGACAAAAAAAGTTATCGAAGCGTTTGCCTCGTTTTCAGTGTGTGAGCGCTCCTGAGCTGTACTATTTCCATGACCGACACTGCAAAGTTCCTCAAGGATCTCACCGACCACCGTGCATCCGTCCGTGCAACCGCAGCAAAGGTTCTGGGAACCTCTGAGTCGGCTGAAGCACTCCCGCTCCTCATCCCATTGCTAAAAGACGACCAGAAGAGGGTCCGCCGTGAAGCGGCACTTGCGCTGGGTAGGATCCGGGATGCAGGTGCGGTGCCGGCACTCGCTGCCCTGCTCGAGGACACCGATCCGGAGACCCGCCTCGCTGCAATGGTGGCACTCGGAAAGATCAAAGACAGGTCTGCCGTTTCCCCTCTGGTCCTGTGCCTGAACGACCGGGATCTGCGGATCCGGGTCGGCGCGATCGAGACCCTTGCGGCTTTGGGTGACCCGCATGCGATCGGTCCGATCCGGACCCTTCTGCAGGACCGGTTCTCCGATGCCCGCGAGGCCGCACAGCATGCGATTACAAAACTTTCAAAAAAAGCGTGAGGTGTACTTATTTCCCCGGTGATCAGTGCCAGGAACCTGACAAAATCATACGGAGCCATCCAGGCTGTGGACAATGTGAGCTTCTCGGTAAAAAAAGGGGAGATATTCGGGTTTCTTGGGCCGAACGGGGCGGGAAAAACCACCACGATGAAGATGATCGAGTGTGTGTCACCACCCTCCGCAGGCACCCTCCGGGTCTTTGACCTCGATCCCGTCAGGGAGCCTGCAATGATCAAACAGCGGATCGGGGTCGTCCCGCAGGAAACAAACCTCGATCCTGATTTTACCTGCGAGGGCAACCTGCTCACCTATGCACGCTACTTCGACATCCCCGCACCGCTGGCACGCCAGCGGACCGATGAGCTCCTTGCTTTTGTCCAGCTCGCGGAGAAGCGAAATGTGGCAATCGAAAAATTATCCGGGGGGATGAAGCGCCGCCTGATCCTTGCCCGTGCACTCATCAACAGCCCGGAGCTCCTGATCCTTGACGAACCAACGATCGGGCTCGACCCCCAGGCGCGTCATCTCGTCTGGGAACGCTTAAAGCTGCTGCAGGCGCAGGGAAGCACAATCGTGCTCACGACCCATTACCTCGATGAGGCTGCCCGCCTCTGTGACCGGCTCGTGATCATGGATAACGGCAGAATACTCGAGGAAGGTGCCCCCGCCGAGCTTGTCCGCCGGCATGCCGGCGAAGAGGTCGTGGAGGTGGATAAAACTGATGCGGTCATTGCATGCCTGCAGGAGTTAAACGTCCCGTTCGAGGCGAGCGGTGACGCTGTTCTGGTGTCGACAACCAGCGCACACGAGCTCGCCCGCGTCCTGCTCGAGCGGTGCCGGCCGACAAAGATACTCACCCGCCCTGCGACGCTCGAAGACGTGTTTTTGAAACTGACAGGACGGAGGTTACGGGAATGACCGTGATGGACCTGTTCTCCATCCCCCGCATCACCCCGCGGGCATGGCATGTCTGGCGCAGGAACCTGCTGGTCTTTGGAAAGACCTGGAAGGTGAACTTTTTCCCCCCGTTTGTGGAGGCGTTCCTGTATCTCCTCGCGATCGGCGTCGGCATCGGGACATATGTTAAGGAGATTGACGGTGTCCCGTACGTGAATTATATCGCTCCGGCAATCCTTGCGATTGCCGTGATGAACTCTGCCTTCTTTGAGTGTACCTATGGCTCCTATGTCCGGATGTATTACCAGAAGACGTTCGACGCGATAATCGCAACACCCCTCTCGATCGAGGACGTGATTGCCGGCGAGCTGCTCTGGGGTGCGACAAAAAGCATCATGTATGTCGTCATCATGCTGTGCGTCCTTTCGCTGTTCGGGGTGATGGCCCTTCCTTCATCGCTGCTCGTCATCCCGGTTGCGCTTCTTGGGGGGCTCCTGTTTGCCGCACTCGCGATGTGCTTTACGTCAATAACACCGAGTATCGATGCACTCAACTATCCCTCATTTTTGTTTATCACGCCGATGTCGCTGTTCTCGGGCACATTCTTCCCG
>Ga0315277_10002259_pt1 | contig 27022 bp, 22 predicted proteins | sample YL17G05_15_MG_FD_203695 | JGI IMG/M metagenome (GOLD analysis project Ga0315277, IMG submission 203695) | Sediment microbial communities from Yellowstone Lake, YNP, Wyoming, USA - YL17G05_15 | ecosystem: Environmental > Aquatic > Freshwater > Lake > Sediment | place: USA: Wyoming | collected... | reverse complement strand
TTTATCGCTCCATTCACAAATACAACCATAACCGCATTCATACTAAATTAAAAATGCCCCCCGTTGTTTACGGCAGGCAATATCAGCTCGTAGAATTTGTGTCTAACAAAAGGGGTACTTGACACAGCGCGGGCTAACGAGCGCATACAAGTCGCTTTCCGCCAGAAATACCAGCACCTTGCGCAAAATTACGGAAAAGTTTGAAGACGGCGATATCAGTGAAAAGCAGGTGCGTGAGATTTTCGAACACTTTAAAACCTTGCAACGCAAGGCTGACCGAGTGATCTGTGATTGGGAAAAGCGCTTTGAGGCGCAATGCAAGTCAGAGAGCGCTTAATTACGATTTCTCAAATTTAAACAATAAGACGATCAAGCAGCTTGTTTTAATAAGCTGCTTTTTATATTTGAAAAGGGTCTTTTTTTATGATAAAGTGATATTATAAACATTAATTTTTTTATATGACAAAAATTATCACGGATGAAAAATTAATTGAGGAAATTTTAACGCGCGGGGTAGAGCATATTTATCCAGAGCCAGGCGCTTTGAAAAAGGTTTTAATGTCTGGCAAAAAAATTAGAATTTATGATGGTTTTGATCCCACTGGACCAGATTTGCATATTGGTCATGGCAATCAGCTGCGTAAAATGGCTCAATTCCAAAACTTAGGCCATGAAGTTATTTTTTTAATTGGTGATTTTACGGCCAGAATAGGCGACCCGACTGATAAATTGGCTGTTAGGAAACAATTAACCAAAAAAGAAGTTGAGAAAAATTTAAAAGGCTGGAAAAAACAAGCCAGCGCAATTTTGGATTTTGGCGGTAAAAATCCAGTTAAAATAATGTACAATTCTAAATGGCATGAAAAATTAAAGTTTGAAGATGCATTAAATCTAGGTTCAAAGGTTACAGTGCAAAGAATGCTGGAGCGCGATATGTTTGAAAAAAGAATGCAGGAAGACAAACCAATTTATTTGCATGAATTTATGTATCCCTTGATGCAGGGCTATGATAGTGTAGCCATGGACGTGGACATGGAAATTGGCGGTTCTGACCAGACGTTTAATATGCTGGTGGGCCGTGATTTAATGAAAAAATTAAAAGGCAAGGAAAAATTCGTTTTAACTATCAAACTTTTAGTTGACCCAGCTGGCAAAAAAATGGGCAAGACTGAAGGTAATATGATTGAATTGACTGATTCAGCTGATAATATGTTTGGCAAAATCATGTCCTGGCCAGATCAAATGATTATTGAAGGTTTTGAAATTTGCACTGATGTGCCCACAGCGGAAATAAATGAAATGAAAAAGCAGTTGCAAACCAATGCCAATCCACGCGATTTGAAATTAAAATTAGCTGCTGAAGTAGTTAAAATTTATAAAGGAGAGAAGGAATCCCAGGAAGCTAAAGAGAATTTTATAAATGTTTTTTCTAAAAAAGAAACGCCAGCGGAAATTGAGAGATGTGAGATAAGGAGTAGAATTTTAATGGAGGCATTAAAAGAATGTGGTTTTGTAGAATCAACTTCTGCATCGAGAAGAGTTATTACTGAAGGAGGAGTAAAGGTTGATAATATGGTTCAAAAAGATCCTTATTTTAAATTATCTGAAGGTGAACATCTAATACAGAAAGGTAAACGTCATTTTAAGAAAGTAAATATTGAATAATGACTATTAATGACAAAATCAAAACCGAAATCGTCAATCTTTTAAAAAAACAAAAGGTTAATATTAAAGTTGAGGATTTGGAAACGCCGCCTTCAGCAGAAATGGGTGACTGGGCTTTGCCTTGTTTTAATCTGGCTAAAGAATATAAACGTGCGCCGCAAGAGATTGCTAAAGATTTTGCGCAAAATTTAAAACCTGGCGGTTTGATAATTAATTTTAAAAACATCGGCCCCTATTTAAATTTTGGCATTGATTCAAGCCAAGTGGCAGAAATGGTTTTGAAAGAAATAAGTAAAAGCAAAAGCAAATATGGGCAAAGCAAAATTGGCAAGGGTCAGAAAGTCATGATTGAATATGGCCAAGCTAATACTCATAAAGAATTTCATGTTGGCCATTTGCGCAATGTCTGTATTGGCTCGGCATTAGTTAATATTTATAAAAATTTCAGTTATAAAGTCGTGGTTGCAAATTATCCGGGTGATACTGGCAGCCATGTGGCTAAAACACTTTGGTATTATATAAATTTTTTAACTGAAACAGATTTTCCAGCTGAACCAAAAGACAGAGGTGAATTTTTGGGCCAGATTTATACTCGAGCTGTTGCCAAAATGGCTGAAAATGATGATTATAAATTTCAAGTTGCTGATGTTTTGAAAGGTTTGGAAGCCGGCGATAGAAAATTATTAGCTTTATGGCAACAAACCAGGCAATGGAGCTTGGATCAATTTAAAGCAATTTTCAAGGAATTGGGCGCAAAGTTTGATATTTATTATTTTGAAAGCATTGAAGAAAAAGAGGGCAAGAAATTGGTGCCCAAACTTTCAAAATATAATTTTATTAAAAAAAGCGAGGGCGCGGTTATTGCTGATTTAGAAAAATACAATTTGGGTGTCTTGGTTTTAGTGCGCCAGGATGGCACTGCCCTGTATGGCATCAAAGATATTCCTTTAGCCATTAAAAAGTTTAAAAAATATAAGCTGGCTAAAAGTCTTTACGTTGTTGATAGCCGGCAAACTCAATATTTAAAACAAATCTTTAAAATTCTTGAATTAATGGGCTTTAAAAAAGAAATGATTCACGTGCCTTATGAATTTGTGGAATTAAAATCAGGCATTATTTCTTCGCGCACTGGCAATATTGTGACTTATGAAGAAGTTCGGGAAGCAGCCCTGGCCAAAGTAATTAAGGAAACTAAAGAGCGTCATCCTGATTGGCAGGACAAGAAAATTAATGAGGTGAGTTTAAAAATTGTTTTAGCTGCCTTGAAATTTGGCATGCTTAAAAGCGGCAATGACAAGGTAATTACTTTTGATATAAATGAGGCCTTGGATTTTAATGGTTTTACTGGACCTTATCTGCAATATACTCTGGCGCGTATAAATTCTATTTTTAGGAAGTTAGAAAGTAGAAAGTTTATCAAGTATAAAGTAGATTATAAAAATTTAGCTGCGCCAATTGAAATTAAATTGCTTAAAGATTTGGCAGAATATCCTGCTAAAGTTTTAGAAAGTTTAAATTTAAATGATCCTTCGCTTTTGGCCCAATATCTTTTTAAACTCTCCCAGGATTTCAATGCTTTTTATCATGAATTACCAGTCTTGCAGGCGAAAATTGACGTGCAGGCAGCGCGTTTGGAATTATTAAATGGCATTAGACAAGTTTTAGTTAACGGCTTGAATTTACTCGGTTTGCCGCTTTTGGAAGAAATGTAAGCCTTATTCACAGAGATCAATAATTTTTTTAATTACAGTGAGCGCAATCCCGTACTGACCCCGCGGCGCGGGGTCTGGTGCAGGATAAAAATTTTTTTTAAATAAAAAAAGACCCCTATGCTGGATTTTGCATAGGGGTTTTGCCTTTCATAAACCAGTCATAGCTTTTCCCTCGGGACCAGGGATACTCCATCTGGTTTTTAATTTAAGATCATTGGCTGGAGGATGCCTCCCCTAAATTAAGTATCTAGATTTTTCCATATGGATGATATGGAACCCGTTCTGGGTAGAGACATGATTTTAAGCAAAAACGTTTAGCTATACTTTCAGTGATTATGGCGGATTTTTTAAACAGAAGTTGCTTAAATTCATGTTTGGGCTATGGGGCCTGAGCAAAGGTTTTTTTAAACCTATCCCGATATTGGTCCGGCCTGGTTTATGAATGCAAAAATACGTTCGCGCTATCGGCTTTCTAATTTTATATAAAATTTAATTATTTGGCAATTAGTTTAAGCTGATTTTTCCACAGAAGTTAATTCTAAGTGTTAGAAATTTTTAACAAAAAAGCCGTTTGTTTTTGTCATTCCGAAGGTAATGAGGAATCCAGGATTCTTCGCCCTACTCTAAATGACACAAGCGGCTTTTTTGTTTTCCTGTGCATAAATCATCTAGCTATTTTTAACAAATTTTAATAATAAAAATCTCTTGTCAGGAAAAATGCAGATGTTATTTTTAAGGTAGAAACTGCTTAAACCAAAATTAGTTTAAGCGTAAAAATAAATTTATGCAAGGGGGAAACAAAAACAAAAAAAGAAAAGAGCAAGAAGGTAAACACTTTTATTTGTGAAAGTGTTTTTTTGTTCGGCTATGCCGAAACAAGTTCTTTGAAAAACATTAAACAGAAAGGAGGCAATTAATGTAAAGGAATGAAAAATTTGCGGTGAAGTTAAAACTTTGCTGGGCGCGACCTTTGGCACGCTTAAGTAAAGCGCTCTGCCCTAGTTTGGCCAAGCGCTAGACAGGGCAGAGCAAAATCTCTTAAAACACAATTGAAAGATAAGGAGTAAAAATGAAAAAGTCAGTTTTGTTCGTCACGGTTCTAACACTGGTCTGCTTGTTTTCTTCACAGGCAATGGCTCACCAGATTTTTATCAAGAAAAATCCAACCAATGAAAACGGCATTGAATTTGGCGTGGACAATGCCAGCGGCTTTATGAGCTGGCGCGCTTATGTCCAAGGCCAAACCAATAATAGCCAGGGCCAAAATCCTGGCTGGAAAGATTCTGGCAATGGCTGGTGGTATTATGATCTTTCTTCAATCAGCCAGAGAGTAATGTGGCGTTTAGATGGCATAGCTAACCAGAAATTCATTATCACTTATTGGGTTTTTAAAAGCGATGGTACATGGGAATACGGTCCAAAAGTGGAAGTAATTTCTGACCAGATTTTGCCAACAGCCAGCTTTACTATGATTACTAATGGCCAGACTTTTAATCAAAGCCAATTCACCATTGGTGTTTCCAGCAGTGATAATTTGAGCGGCGTGGTTGCAATCAGAATTTATGTAGTAGTGCCAGCTGGCTTTAGTTTGAGCGGCTGGACTCCATCTGGCTTGGCTAATCAGTTTTACAAAGAGTTTGCAAACATGTCAATCAGTTATAATTTTGTAGCACCGGTTACGGGCAATTATACTTTTACGCTTTGGGTCAAAGACAATGCTGGCAATATTGCCTATGAACCTGGTGGTCCGGTCAACGTAGCAGTTAATTTGCCAGTACCGCCACCTGCGCCTACACCGCCAGCTGCGCCTACTAATTTGCAATTGACTGCGAATGAGCAGTCCATTACTTTGACTTGGCAGGATAATGCTAGCGATGAAGAAGGTTATGGTTTGTACCGTAATGGTCAGTTTGTGAAAAATTTACCAGCTAATACTATTACTTATACTGATTCTGGTCTGCAATATGGCCAAAGCTACTGTTACACTGTTTATGCCTTTAAATCTGGTTTAAACAGTTCTGGGGTGGAAGGTTGTTTAGCTTTAACAGCGCCACCAACATCGGATTATCATTACGCTGACAGCTTCACTTATCCGCTGGCCTGTGAAAAAATTTACCGAATAGAACCAGATTCTCAAATTCCAACTGGTGCCTGCTTTGATTATCAGCCCTTTGGTTCACTTTTTGCCTATGCTGATAAAATCCATCAAGGAGCAGATTTGAACCTTAAAGGCGTCAATGATTTAGGCGTTCCGGTATATGCCATTGCTAATGCTTTAATCTGGGATTATGGCTGGACTAGCGGCTGGGGCAATTACTTAATTCTGCGTATTTCAGCAGAGCCAGGCCAGAATTTTAATCTGGCTGATGGCACTGCTACTAATGAAATTTTTGTCCTTTACGGACATTTGGATGAGATTCGTATTATCAAAGATAATGGTCAAGTAATTGAATTGGCCAATATTATTAAGCAAGGCACTTATGTAGCCAAAGGTTGGCAGATCGGAACAGTTGGTGACGGTAATGGCAACTATAGTCCGCATCTGCATTTTGAAATCAGGATCAATGGCTATAGCCAGTTAGGCAATGGCTATTATCCTGTTTCAGACCTTAGCTACCTGAAATATTTTGTTGACCCCATTGAATTCATTGAAATTAATTGGCAAGTTGCCATTAAAACAATTAAAATTTTGGTTCATGGCTATGATCGGGACCAAAGCCGCAAAGTTTTTCTTGATTTTAATTCTTCAGCTTGGCAGCGACAAGGCAGAATAAATGATGGTTTGCCTTTAGCCTCGGTTGGCTGGGCAAATCATATCTGGCTGGCTAGTTCGGCAAATAATCAGGCAGCTTCCTGGAATTTTTATGTGCCGCAGAGCGGCGCTTATTCACTTTATCTGGTTATGCCGCGCTACTATGGCCAGGCCAGTAATATCCTGTATAAAGTCTGGCAGAGCAGTGAAAAGGTTGCTAATCCCTATGAAGTGCGCCTAAGCCAGACCAATAATGATGAAAACAAAAGCATTTATTTGGGCACATTTGATTATTTCCAAAATTGCCGCTATTCAGTTGATCTGCAAAGCAAGACAGCTGATAATCCGGCTAAAAATGTGGCCTTGGATACTTTGATTTTGGTCTACGAAGGCGATTTGGGCACTGGGGGCGGCCCAGTTATTCCGCCTGCAGATCCACCGCCTGATAATGAAATAAAGACCATTAATTCCAGCGGAACATTAACTTTCAAGTATGCTGGCAGTTATGCAAATCCCGAGCTGTATTGCAGCGGCGGGGGGCTGATCTGGCAAGATCCGCTTTTTTCTAGCGGCGCTAAGGAAACCACGGTCAATGTTTCCCAGCCAGGCCAGGTTATCTGCAATATCTTTTTTGAAGATGGCAGCTGGCTGGCTGATTATCAAGGGATAAAAGCTGGCGAGCAGCTCTTTGTGGAAGATCAGGAAATTACTGCTACTTTGGCTAATGGCTTGGGTGGCAGCAACGTGGTTTTTAACCTTGAGGTTAACAATCAGATTAAAACCATCACTGCTGCTGGCTCTTTAACTTTTTCCTATGACGGCACTTACTCATACCCAGAATTACACTGCAGCGGAGGCGGGTTAGCTTGGGAAAATCTGATATTCTCTGCTGGGAGTAAGGAAGCTGCTGCCACAGTTACCCAGTCAGGCCAAGTAATCTGCAATATCCTCTTTGAAGATGGCAGTTGGCTGGCTGACTATTTTGGCTTAATGGCCAATCAGCATCTTTATGTTGCTGATCAGGAAATTATTGCCATGATTGATAATGGCCAGGGCGGGAAGAATTTGGTTTTCAATTTGGAGCTATCAGCTGAAACTGAAAATCCCCAGCTTGATTTGGCAAGCAGTGAAAAACCCGCTGTCCCAGTAGCTGGTTGCAGTGTCAATTTTGCCCAGACAGTTTTTAGCTGGGCAACGATTGTCAATCTGCTCATCTTTTTTTCTCCGTTCTTTGTCCTTGTGGCGCGTAAAATTATCAAAAGCAGTTAATTTGCGCGTCCTTGCCCTGGGTTAAATAACTCAGGGCTTTTTTATCCACATCTTTTGAAATTTTTAATCTAATAAATTCTAACAGTAAATTTTCCCTAATCTTAAGGCTTTTTAAAGGAGGTTGTCAGAAAATTTTTACACTTTTTTTACAAACAAGCATTCTTGATTAAATTTAGATTTTGAGCTATTATAGAATAAATATTTATAATTAAAATTAATTTAAAAACCATGAAACACTTCAAAATTTTTATCAGCTTTGTTCTTTTAGTACTGGTAATAACTGGCTGTAATTTTAAAGTTAATTTAAATTCCAACCTTAACCAAAGCCAGATTAAGGTTGAGCCAAATGCAAATGCGCAGCCAGAGAATTTAAATCAAACCTCTAATGAAAATTTAAATCAAAACATTAATGCCGTTTCTGCCAACAGCGAAGAATACCAGGTAATTGTTAGTCCTGAAAATATGGTGACCGAAGTGAAAATCGGGGAAGTTGTTTTGAAAGACTTTAAAGAAATTTGCGGCAATGATGTGATGGTTTATGCTGAACCTCATAATGGCCATCTCATTTTTAAAGCCTTTAATCCTGGTTCTGACAAACCTGTAAGCAGTTTGTATTTGCTTAATGTGCAGACCAAAGCCTGCAAGAAATTGACTGTTTCCAGCCAGCTTTCTGATTTTGGCGCTAGAATTTTATCGCCTGACCAGACCAAGCTTGCCCTAGCTTTAGAAACAAATGAAGCAAAGGAATTAAAACTTTTGGATTTAATTAATGACACAGCTAAAGTTTTAGTCACTTTGCCTGTAGGCGAAACCTTAAACGCTGGTTATGGCGCTTTATCAAATCATTTTGATATTAAATGGTTAGATAATCTGAGGATTCAATATACAGTTTATGAAGATACGGTTAAAAATTATGCAGTCAATGCGCCAGAAAAGATTGAGAAAGTAAAACAGGTAAAAATTGTAAACATTGAGTAATTTAATTCAGCCGCCGCGGGGCGAAATATTTATAGAGACGCATTGTACTGCGTCTCTATTTTAATTTCATAAATGTTCCTCTAGCGGCGGCTATGCTATAGTGTGAGTATAAATCCTTGAAAATTTTAAAACCCAAATCTAGTTCCTCCGCGCAGCGGAGGGTTGGGGCTAGGTAATTACGCTAAAGCGTATAGGGTGGTTTCTGCATAAGTGGAAACCCGGCAGCCTCCGTAATCATAGGCAAATCGATGTCGGTTTATTCAAACGTCAGAGTCGATGAGCAGATGCGATTTTGCATCTGGAAGAAAGGTGGCACCACGAAGCAAAACTCTTCGTCCCTTCTCGCAATTTTTGATTGTGGAAAAGGATGAGGAGTTTTTAATTTGTCTTGATGCCTGAACGTTTTTATTTTCAGTCATCAGTACAAATTGTGCTGAAAAGTACATTAAAACAAGACCAAGAAAAGGAGGATATCATGTCCGTACATTGTCCAAAGGTGAATTTTGAATCCGACGCGGTTAGTAAGCTAACTATGCAAGGATTCATTCAGTATTTCTGGCGTGAGTTGGGATTTTTATCTCACACCAGAAAATTCCCGGCTCCTGTCGGTGTAGGCTCACAATCCGAAAGTTACCAGGTTTTTTTGATTGAATGGCCTACGAAGCAGGATTGGATATCGGTTGGTGGAAAAGTGTTGTTCGATATGTTATACATCCTAACACAACTCGGCTTTGTCCTGGAAGAATCTGCTGCGCTTGAGCAAGACACCAGGAATCATGTTGAACAAGGTGAGTATCTGTATCTGGTTACACAAGGCGGTCTGATAGTCACCTGGGCCATTTTTGATTATTTGAGACAGGATTCTGATCTGATCCTGTATCTTTCGGGGGTCATGGTGGCGCCCAGATACCAAGGCAAAGGGATTTCAAGTGCCTTAATCCGCACAGCACTTGGGGAATCAAAAGCAAAGTATCTTGCTGCAAGAACTCAAAATCCCGTTATGTACGAAAGTATTTTGAAAGCTTGTGGCAATGTTTTTCCTAATCCTGACGTTGCTACGCCTGCGGATGTGATAGAAGTCGGCGAGTTTGTCGCTAAAAACAGATTGCATATGAGTAATTATGATCTCAAGTCAATGCTATCAAAGTCTGTTTACGGGGCTTGTCTTTATGGTAAACCGCCGGCTAGTGTCAACGAACCACTTAATAGCTGGTTTACCTCATGTGTAAACCAAGCTGATGGCGATGCTATGCTCGTAGTGGCAAGAGTCTAGTCTTTCCCATCGTCTCATAGGTACTCATTATGCAAAAACATAATGAGTACCTATGAATTTATTTAATATTTGATAAAATATATAATATGACTAAAATTCAATTTCCAATGAGAACTCTTATTGAAATGATAAAAATAGACAGCCCTTCAGGCGAAGAGGCCGAATTTTCAAATTATTGCATTGGTTGTTTGAAAAAAATAGATTTTTCAGTTCGCAGGGATGATTATGGGAATATTATAGCTTGTAGCAAAAATAGAACATTGAGACCATCTGTCCTTCTAAGCGGTCATTTGGATACTGTAAATCCTGGCAAGAATATACAACCCATTATAGAAAATGATATTTTAAAAAGTGACGGGAATACTATCCTTGGTTGTGATAATAAATTAGCCATAGCCCTGTATTTTGAAGCTATCAAATCATTACTAAATGCTGGTAAAAGGGTTAGGCCATTGGAAATTGTTTTAACCAGAAATGAAGAGATTGGTATGTTGGGCGCTAGACATATTGATTTCTCGGTCATTAGATCAAAGGAAGGCATTTCTTTCGATACCGAGGGACCTATATTTCATTATGTTGCATCATCACCTTTTGCTGAGTTATTAAATATTAATATTAAGGGAAAGGCTGCACATGCTGGTTGTCCCGAAAAAGGTATTGACGCTTTAAAAATATTTAGTAAGGCGTACTCGATTTTAGAAACAGGCAGGATTGATAAAAATACAACGATAAATTTTGGTTTAATTGAAGGGGGTAGTGGTGCTAATATTGTTATGGCTAATGTGTCTGTAAATGGCAATATACGCTCGCAAAAGAAAACCGAACTTAAAAAAATGAAAATTGAAGTTGTAAAAATATTTAATAAGATTGCCAAAGAATATGGCGGAACAGCGAACGTGAAATTTACAAAAATAATTGATGGCTATGTGATTTCCTCCAAAGATTCCTTGATAATTGATTTATCAAAGGTTGCGCGAAATAAATTATTGCCCATAATAACCAATAGTGGATCGGATGCAAATATTTTTAATGAGCACGGCATAAAAGTTATTGAATTGTGTAATGGTATCAGTGGCGCACATACAGTATGCGAACAAGTATCAATTAAGGACGTTTCAAAATTATTTGAATTTCTGAAAATATTTCTTGCAGTTTAAAAATGCAAACCAATCATGTTTTTAAGAAAATTGTTGTAATTTGATAGAATGATAGATATAAGTAGGATTTATCTTGAATTTTATATAAATACCCCAAAAAAATCCCTCCGCATTGCGAGGGATTTTATGATTTTTATTTATAACAATTTTTATCTTTTTAATAATCTAGCCTTATATTTTAGTTTTGTAATATCTTTTTTTATTTAAATGGCACTTTTTAAAATCTCTGATTATATCTTCTGTTTTTTCATCAAAAAATGTAGCTAAATTTTCAAGAGTAAAATTTTTAGATTTTAAGGCTTTTAATAAATTTTTCCAGCCATAACGTTTTACAAGAAACAAAATTAATAAGCCAGCAGTATTGTAGCCATTATTTTTTACGGCTGTTTGCCATTTAACTCTTTGAAAAGGCAGTTCTTTTGGCGCGATTTTTTTCCAATTTTGAATTGATACATTCTTGCTGAAAAATTGTTTGGCTAAATAAAAACATAACCCTTCCTTTACCCAAACTGGCAAGTCGGGATTATATAAATTTATAAAAAGATGTGCAAGTTCATGAGTAATGGTTTTGGGCAAATCTTTTTTCCTGGATTTATCATAAAAGAAGTAAATACTGGAAGTGCTTCTATTCGGTATGTGTCCTATTAGCCATTTTGGCGCATCTTTTTTACCAATAGCTTTCAAGAGCTTTTCTCTGTTTTGAAAGACATGAACGGTTATAAAATCAGGGTTTTGGGGGAATAATTTAGCCAGCCTTTTTAGACTAGAATTTATATTTTCAATATAAAAAGCTGCTATTTTTTTATCATATTTATCAAAGACAATTTTTATTTTTGGATGTTTATTCATATTATATAAAAGAATTATAACATTAATATTTTGTATTAAAAAGTTTGAATTTTTAGCTATACTTAAATATAATTAAGTTATGTCCTACGATAATATTTATAAAAGCTCAAAAGACGTCTGGGGCAAAGAACCTAATAAGCTTTTGCAAATGATTTGGCAAAAAGTAAAGCCCAATTCTTATTTTTTAGATTTAGGCTGCGGGCAAGGCCGCGATTCAATTTTTATGGCCAAACAAGGTTTTAAAGTTGTGGCGGTTTATTAGTCTGCAAAATTTTCTAAAAGGTACAAACCACGAGTAATTATTTTAAATCTATATGGCTATAATTGACCTGCATTTTCATTCAACTCATTCTGACGGAAAATTATCCGTGCCTGAATTAGCGAAACTAATAGAAGAAAGGGGGCTTAAGTATTGTTCTTTAACGGATCATGATACTATTGCTGGCAGTAGTGAGCTAGAAAAATGCCTGCAGGGAGGTGATGTTACTGCTATTCCTGGGGTAGAGTTGACGGCTCTATTCGGAGAAAATGAGATTCATATTTTGGCATATGATTTTGACGTTAATGTAGTCGGTGAAATTTTAAAGGAGCGTTATGAATTAATAAAAAACCAAAAAATTGAAGAAATGCAAAAAGCGATTGCTCTATTTAATCAGGAGGGATTAAAAATTACTGACAATTTAACGCCAGTTGAAAAAAAACCCGTGGGGTATACTTTAGCAATAGATATTTGCCAACAACAATTTAATCAGGATATTTTTGTTAAAAGACACGGAAGAATACTTACTCCCGATGATATTTTTTTTGAATATCAAGCTCCTGGGAAATCTTGCGCAGTTAATAGAAGTGGAGTTAGCGTTGGGTGGTTACTTGGAAAGCTAAAAGGCAGAGTGTTCGATTTTATTATAGCCCACCCCTTTTTACAAGTCAGTGTTGCGGCTAATCCACTTTCTGAAAATGACATCTTTTCTTTATTAAATATGGGATTTAGTGGTGTGGAAGTTTATCATGACAAAATTTCAAATGAGAAAATTCAATGGTTAAAAAAAATTGTTAACGAAAAAAAATTGCATTATACCGGCGGCTCAGATTTTCATGGCAATAAAAATGATATTGATCTTGGATTTTATGGTTTAGATTTAGAAATTCCCGATTTTAAAATTTCTAATTTCAAATTAATCTAAAAAAATGGAGTCAACGGATAAGTGAAAATAAAGTAAAAGAGTTTATAAAAGCAATAATTTAAAATCAAAGGAAATTCTTTACAAAAAAAATCCCTCCGCGTTGCGGGGGATTTTGAGATTCTGCTTGTCAGCTGGCTATGCGGCCAGGCAGTCTTGCGTCATTTAATTTTATCCGGAGATAAAGGCCGAGAAATAAGTTTCTCACTGGCGTGCTGATTTTTTCGCATATTTTGGTATCAGCCGCCTGGCAGGGCGTAGGATTTAGACCTAGTGGCATAATAGCCAGAAACAGCACTAGCAAGCAGAAAAGTATTCTTTTTCTCATTTTTTTCCTCCTTAGAGAGATTTTTCTTTTACTTTTTCGCGTCAAACATTATTGGGTAGTTTAGCATTAAAAGTTTAAAAAGTCAAGTTTAACGGGGGGAATTTAGTAAATTTACTAGTTTTCCACAGAAAAATTGTCGCCTTGTTAGAAAATTATAACAGTTTTTAAGTTATATTATTTATTCTAAAATTACTGAAAACTTTGAAACAGCCAAAGTTTTCATCTAATAACTTTTAACAAAAATTTAATGTAAAAAACCCTTTATTTTTAAATTAAAAAGGTTGTTATATTAGTATAAAGAATCTATTGACATTTGACAGCAATTTTGCTAAGGTAAAGTATTAAATTGAACTTTGAAAATTATTCAACTTTGGCTAGAGTTCATAATAAAGGCGTGAGATATATTATGAATTTTGGTAATAAAAAGAAAGGAGGTAGAATGCCATGAAGAAGGTGCGTATCCTGAATAGGGGTAACCGCAAGGTCGTCGCGCTCACCAAGGAGTCCCAAGGCACGATGTACTACCGGGGGCAGTAATATCCCTGCCATGGTCGCTGAGCGGTGAGAGGAGGGAAATCTTCTCACCGCTTTTTATTACTATCACATAAGGAGATACCAAAATGAAGATGCGTCTTACTGAAAGGCCGACAGTAGAAGTAAGAGACGAAGCAGCAGTCGTGATATTTCCCTCTCGTCCGTACTGGTTTTCTGCCACAAAGGAAATTGGTAAGGTGCTAGACATCTTCGAGATGGGAATTGATGAAGAGACTGTTGCCAGAAAGATTGCAACACATCTGGATGTAACGCTTTTGGAAGCAATGGAAACGTTCGAAGAAGTACGAGACCTTCTGTACGGTAATGGTGTCCTCAGTATTGATGGTAGGATATCGGATGATGCGGAATTGATCGAACCGCATTTTCAAGTGAATGCCGTTGAGAATGTGCTCGTGATTGCTGCAACACAAGGGTGCAACCTGGCATGCCAACATTGTTACGCAAATGCGAGAAAACCTCTTCGCGATGAGATGACCACACAGGAGGTTGAACGGCTCGTAAATGATCTTGCATCCATGCCATGGAAAAATGAGGTTTCGTGTGTCGCACTCACGGGTGGCGAATTTTTCACTCGCCCAGACGCACTCGAAATTATCGACTATGTTAACGCCAAGGGATTCAAGGTTTTAGTGAGCACTAATGGGCTGTTATTAAATGACTATGAAATCTCAAGATTAGCTAAACATACAAATCTTAAAATCTCGGTTTCGCTTGATGGCCCGATTACTGAAGTACATGAAATCATCCGAGGAGAAGGAACGTTCGGACGGACAGTGGAGACAATTCGAAGGCTGGCAGCAAGTGGGGTCTCAGTTGGAGCAAACATGTTTGTCCATCAAGGCAACATCGATCTCATCGAAGAGACACTTCACTTGGCGGAGACGTTAGGTGTCATGGCATTCAACTGCCTTAATATGATGCATGTTGGACGTGCCAACTCACGACGAAGTCAGAGAGAACTTACTCGTATCCCTGAACACGTATTGTATGGGAATCTCTTCTCGATTCTGCGACATAATTTGCGGTACCAAGAGTTGATGAAGAATTCCACCTTCGCCAACCAAATCATGGGTATCGCTGGCGGTGTCAAAAGCCATTACTGTGGCATCGGGACAAATAGGGCTATCTATGTACGAGCAGACGGCAGCATCTTTCCCTGCGCAGATACGGCCCTACTTAGATTTCGTCTCGGAAACGTGAGAAATGAAAAACTGCGAGATATTTGGGAACGTTCTTCTCTTTTGCAAGAGTTACGTCAGTTGGATGTCGATACTATGAATCCAATCTGTGCGAAGTGTGATGTACGCTACTTCTGCGGTGGGAATTGTCGAGGGGAGAATTATCAGGTCACAAAGAAACTCCGATCCCCTCACTTCAACTGCGACGAGATTAGAAGGACAATTCTTGAGATGATGTGGATGCTCACAGAAGAGCCATCTTTCTTCCAAGATAAGGTTGAAAATTTATACCATAAGGTGTGTTTTTGACCAATCTTTCCCCAAGGGGTTTGTTATAAAAAATTAGCAAGCCCTTTTTTTTTCTTTTATTTTATGGTAATGTTTAGTTAAATCTATGGATATAAAAAGATATTACGGTGCTCAAGGCGAATATTTGGAAGAGCATAAAAAATACTTTTCTAAAAAACATTTACAGAGAGATGTTGATTTTTTAATTGATATTTTAAACTTAAAAAAGAAAGATAAAATTTTAGATATTGCCTGCGGAAATGGAAGGCACACCATTGAACTTGCAAAAGAAGGTTTTAATGTGGACGGATTAGATTTCTCTGGCCATTTGCTCAATGTGGCAAAAGAAAATGCGAAGCAAGAAAATTTGCAAATAACTTTTTACAAACAAGATGTTCATGATATAAATATTAAAAATAAATATGATAAAATCTTCTTATTTTTTTCAGAATTTGGATTATTTGATGCAGAAAAAGTTTTAAAAAATATTTCAAAAATATTAAAAATAAATGGACTATTCGTATTAGACTGTGATAATGTTTTTCGCTTAATTCAATATTTAACTAAACATCCAAAATCTCCTTATCAATTTGATTTTATAAACATGGAGTTGAAGGAAAAACATAAAAATAGTGCAGGGGTTAGATATTATATCGTTCCAGAGCTAATGAAATTGTTTAATACCTATAAATTAAGTGTAACTTCAATATATGGCGACTATAATAAGCAAGTATTAGCTATAAACAGTAAGCGAATTATTCTAATCGGCAAAAAAATAACCTCACATAAATATCCGCGAAGCGGGTAAAAAATTTTTAATTATTTCCAAAGTAAAAAACCCCAATCATTTGACTGGGATTTTTTAATTTAAAACTATTTTTTTTAATTCCCGAATGTATTTTTTCGTTAAGCTACTTTTATGGTATTTGGGTGGCATTTTAGCAAATTTTTTAATTCCTTTTTTTGCGTATATTTTTGCTTTTAGTTGATCGCCCATTTCAATATAAAGTGTCGCTAGGGCATAATCTGGACCGTAATGTCCCTTGATGGCTTTATAGCCAATTAAATAATATTTTTCCGCATTTTTAAAGTCTTTAAATTCGCGATAACAATGGCCTATATACATATTAAAAGAATTATCTTTTGAAATTTTTAGATATTTTTTTGCAAGAATAAGTGCTTGTTTGTCTCTCCTCCTTAAAAGGAAGCGAATTTTGCCAAAATAGCCTCCATTAAATTTAGGAAATTTTTTTATTAAATAATCATATATTTTTTCAGATTCAATTAAGTCTCTTGAACGTTTTTTATCTAATCCGCGTTTATCTAAAAGTTCGGCGAGCATGCTTAGTGTATTCTGGTCGTCAGGATTTTTCTTTAGCCATTTTCTTAATAATAAAATTCCAGATGTGTACTTTTTATTATTTCGGCAGTCATTAAACTTCTTACGCAATTGATTTGATGATATTTCTTTATTCATGCATATAATTTTAGCATATTTAAATATATAATCAAGCCAATTTAGTCTTGATTTAATATCAGAATATTTGTATATTTAGCCAGTCTCAAATATAATTAAAAACATGTCTTACGATAATATTTATAAAAGCTCAAAAGACGTCTGGGGCAAAGAACCCAATAAGCTTTTACAAATGATTTGGCAAAAGCTTAAGCCAAATTCATATTTTTTGGATTTGGGTTGTGGACAAGGTCGCGATTCAATTTTTATGGCCAAACAAGGATTTAAAGTGGTGGCGGTTGATGAATCTAATGAGGCAATCGAGCAATTAAAGGAAGCGGTTAAAAAAGAAAATTTAAAGATTGAAGCAATTCCCCAAAATATTAGTGATTTTAAAATTGCCAAAAATAAATTTTCAATAATAAACGCCTACAATATTTTCCAATTTTTAGACAAAGAGAAGACAACGGAGATTATTGAAATAATTAAAAAAAATTTAAAGCCAAATGGCTATGCTATAATTGCTGGCTTTAATGTTAGTGATCCTTCATATCAAAAACAAGAAAATCAGGGCAAGGGATATTTTAGCCCCAATGAATTAAGGGAGTTATTTAATGATGTTGAGATTATATTTTACTTTGAAGGAGAAATTGAAGATAAGGGGCATGCAGGTGCGAAATTGCCGCATAAGCATGGTGTGGTGAGGTTAATAGCCCAAAAACTCGAATAATATTATATTATTTTTCACAAAAAACCCCAATCATGTTTGACTGGGATTTTTATATTTTTAGCAATTTTTGCCTTCTTAATAATCTAGTCTTATATTTTGTAAAGGGTTCCAGTTTGAATTTTTTTCTTCTGCTACTTAACTTTTTCTTATTTTTAATTGGTCTTGGGACAAGTTGTCCTTTTTTATTTAAGTAAAACTGGGTGCCATAAAGTTGAGGTTTGTTTTGATTAACTAAAACTCTGTCTGTTAAATATGCGAAATATTGCGGTTCAATTTTATTATCTTTTAGTTTCTCTTTCGTTAAATTCAGGCAATACTCCTGAAATTTAACATCATGATCAGCATGCTGGGCAATGAGCCAAGCTCCTTTTGATGCTTCTTTGCCAACCAAATCAAAATCAGGCCAGCCATATTTTTTTATAACTTTTTTAAGCTCATTTGTATTTTCTTTATCAACTTTAAAATTCCATTTACTAGTACTAGATTTGCGCATTTTTTGGTCTTTTTTGACTAAAGAAAGTATTTTATTTTTTATAATTTTATTCATATCTTATCATGTATATTATAGCAACTTAAGGGCATATTAAAAAGTTTCAATTTTTAAGTTATAATCTAAATAATTAACTATGTTTTACAACAACACCTACAAACAAATAAAATCAAAGCGTCATGAATTAGTTATTATTTAATATATGCTAGAAGATGTTAGAATAAAATTAGTTACCAGGCTTAATGATATGCAAATGAGGCAACTCGTTCATATTTTAAATTGTGACAAAAAATTAAATCAAAGTTTAGGAAATCAAAAAAATAAAATTACAGTCAAACAGTTTAAATCTAAAAATAAAGCTTGGACAAAAGATAATCAGGCTAAAATGTTTGCCATTATGTATAAAAATCAGGCTATTGGCATGATTTCCTTAAGTCATATTAATTTAAAGAATAAAAAAGCCAAGATCGGATATTGGTTAACTAGTAAGCACTGGGAACAGGGCATTACGACTGAAGCTTTTAAACAAGTATTGGTAATTGCCAAAAAGAATAAATTAAAATATATTTCCTGTACTATACCCAAAAATAATAAATCCTCTTTGGCAATCTGGCAAACATTTGCTGCAATTATTAAGCAGAATGGAGAGAATTTAATACCGCTTATTGAGTTGTGAAATTGATTTAATTTCTATTTTATAATAAAAAATCCCAATCATTTTGACTGGGGTTTTTAGATTTATAATAATTTTTTGTTTCTTAACCAATTTGGCTTTATATTTTAACTGTGAATAAGCCATTTTGCCCTTGCCCTTGTAGCTTTTTTATGCTATAATTGGATAAATATATAAAGGTAGAAAGTACTTGACAAAACTGTAAAAAGAGTATAATATTAATCATTTATACAATATTAACGCTGTCCTTACATGATTAATAAAATCCACCAAAAATTTAATATTCAGGATTTGCCCAAGCCAGCCATGATTATTGATTCTTCTTTAATAAAAGAAAAATTTTTAAGTTTGCAGAATTTAATTGAGGGAGTAAATGTTTTTTATTCAGTAAAAACCAATCCTCACATTGAAATATTGCGTCTTTTAAATAGTTTAGGTTCGGGATTTGAAATTGCCTCATTACAGGAACTAAAAGATTTGATTAACTTAGGGATACCCGCAAATAAGATTATTAGTGGCAATACTTTAAAAACTCCGGAATTTATTGAGGCGGCTTATAAATATGGAGTTAATTATTTTGCTTTTGATTCTGAACATGAAATTGATAAACTGGCAGAATTAGCACCAGGCGCGAAAGTTTCTTTAAGGGTGACGGTTGATAATACTGGCAGTGAATGGCCTCTTTCTAAAAAATTTGGGGCACCAATTTCCAAGGCGTTGGACTTATTAAAATATGCTTTAGAAAAGGGTTTGCAGCCCCATGGCTTGACTTTCCATGTTGGTTCGCAATGCATGAATCCATTAGCTTGGTCCAATGCTTTAATGAATATTGCTGAAGTTTATTTTTTAGCCAAAAGAAATAATATTAAAATAAGTATAATAAATTTAGGCGGCGGTTTCCCGTCTAAATTAATGAAAGCGATACCGGAAATAGAATTGATAAAAGACAATATTAATAGCATAATTAAACAAACTTTTAGTCAGGAAGATTTAAAATTTTATATAGAACCGGGCAGGGGCATTGTCGGCGAAGCAGCCGTTATTATTTCAAAAGTTATTGCCAAGGCTTCAAGAGGGGCTGAAGAATGGTTAATTCTGGATGTTGGTGTCTATAATGGTTTATTGGAAGCAGTGGCCGGCATTCAATATGAAATTGTCAGCCATCATGAATTAAATAATGTTAATCATGTTGATGACATGATTGCCTATAATATCGGCGGTCCGACTTGTGACAGCTGGGATACAATAATCAGGGGTTATGATTTGCCTAAAGATTTAAAAATTGGCGATATTGTTTACATTTTAAATACAGGGGCATATACAATCAGTGAAACAACTAGATTTAATGGTTTTGATCCACCGAGAGTGTATTTGATGTAAAATAAGAAAAGAGCACCAAGTTTGGTGCTCTTTTTTCGTTAGTCCGCCTTATAATGTGGGCAAGTTAATTCAAAGTAAGTCTGTGTGTCTAATCTCTTGCCTTTTATGGGTACGCCGACATTTTTTCCAGCTAATCTTATTAGGATAGGGAGAAATGTCGTTGATCCCGCAAAGTCAAAGTTGATGATTGCTTTATTTTCATATGCATGTTTAACCATAGTTTGTAGAAGAAATAGCCCAGCATAGTTGCTCTGTTTATCGGGCAGAATAACTATCGCTGGTACATACCAACAAAGCTTTTTTTCACAGTAGTTTGGATATTTCCTTCTGAAAAATTCTGGTTGTGCGTAAGCGATCTGACAATTCTCAATGTCTTTTGTCGCTATGCTAAAGCCAATTATTTTGCCCTTAAAATAAATCAGATATTTAACATAATCAATGTTATTAAGGGCTTCTTTAAACGAAGAAAGGTCGAAGCAGATTTGATCTTGTACATTGATGTATTTCGATCTTTCAAATGCTTTAAGATAGATTTCGTAAAGTTTCTTAGCAAAAGCATCGTCATCGATTTGTTCTTTAATCTCAGTGGTAAATCCCTCGAATTTTAATTTTCCGATGGTTAAGATTAAAAGGAACTTGAATAATCTCCACATTTTTTTGAATTTTTTCATCTATTATTTTACCTCCTTTTTGTGATATAATGGATAATAGAGTATAAGGAAATATAGCATAAAAAAATATGTCTGTCAATATATTAGTGGTATTAAGAATTTTGATGATTGCAGTATTTTTAGCGCTAAGTTTTTTTGTTTATTTAAAGGATAGAAAAAGTTTATTAAATAAAGCTTATAGTTTAGTAATTTTTACGGGCTTTATTTGGTCTTTTACTGTTTTAATGGCAGATATTGATTTAGATAGAGCTCTTTTATGGACACAATTATCATTATTGGGTCCTATTTTTATTCCTCCTTCTTTCTTGTTATTTTCAACAATTTTTCCCTATAAATCAGTTTTAATATCAAGAGGTAAAATAATTTTATTTTTAATCCCTTCTTTAATATTGACGCTGTTTATTTTCACAAAATTTAATGTGGAACGAGTATGGTTTGAAAAATGGGGAACTGATTATAAACCAGGGATTTTATATATATTTGTTTTTTTTCTTTTTGCAATATATATATCATATTCAGTAGCATTATTTTTAAAGAAATATCGCGCACTGAAAGGCTTAGAAAGGTTACAAATTTTATATGTTTTGTTAGCGATCATATCGGCAGTTATTACAGGTTTTGTTTTTAATTTATTATTACCATTATTTGTTAGTGGGCAATCTAGTACTTACGGCCCTTCATTATCGTCATTTATTTTTTTTGCATTTACCACTTATGCAATTCTTCGCTACCGTCTTATGGACATCCGCGTTATTATTCGTCGTTCAGCGGTATTTACTGCTTTGGTATTATTTATTACGGCACTATATGCCATCATTGCGTATTTATTGAGCGTGGCATTTATCGGCATTCAGTCAATCATTTTAAACGGCATTGTCATGGCTGTTTTAGTGGCATTAGGATTTGAACCTTTGAAAAAGTTTTTATCGGAAATCACTGACAGCTTTTTATTCAAGGCAGAGTACAAGCCCCAGGAAGTGTTATCTGAATTTTCTGATAAATTGGCTTCTACTTTGGATTTGAATGTTTTAAGTCAATTTATGGTCCAGCGCCTTAATGCTGTTTTGAAAACGACCTTTGCCTCTTTATTTTTACTGGCTGAAGAAAAAAAAGAGTACATTAAAGTGGCTGAAAGCGGCAAGATTATAGGGAAAATAAATTATATTGATAAAAATTTATTTGCTAAGGTTTATAATTATCTCAAAGAAATCAACAAGGCAAAAGATATTTTGGTCAGAGAAGAAATAAAGAAAATTAATGAACAGGCTAAAAGTCCGGTTTTGGGCATTTTAATCAGGGAGTTTGAAAAATACCAGGTAAATTTAATGGTGCCCTTTTATTTGCAGGAAAAATTAATTGGCATTTTGTTTTTAGGCGATAAAAAATCAGGCGATGTATATTCCCAGGAAGATTTAAGGGTTTTGGAAATTATTGCCAGCCAGTCAGCAGTGTCTATTAATAATGCCAAGCTTTTTGAAGAGCAAAAGCATTTTGCCGAGCATTTGAAAAAAGAAGTTGACAAAGCCACTAAAGAATTAAAAATTGCCAATATCCAGCTGCGCAAATTAGACAAAGCTAAGTCAGAATTTATTTCTATTGCCTCACACCAATTGCGCACGCCTTTAACCGTGATTCGCGGCTATATTTCTATGATTGAACAAGGCGATTTTGGCATTGTTTCTCTAAAAGTTAAAGAACCGCTGGACCGGGTTTATAAAAGCACCATGCGTATCATTGGCTTGGTGGAAGATTTATTAAATATTTCCCGCATTGAAAGCGGCCGGCTGAAATATGATTTTAAGCCAACTGATTTGATAGCTTTAGTTACGGATGTTTATGAGGAATTAAAACAGCAAGCCAAAAATAAAGGTTTGCAATTTAATTTTATAAAACCAGAAAAAGAAATTCCCCAGATTATGTTGGATCAGGGTAAAATCAGGGAAGTGATTATGAATTTGACTGATAATGCCATTAAATACACTGATTCTGGGTTTGTTAGAGTAAAATTGGAGCGTGATGATGACCATGTTACCTTTAGTGTGGTTGATTCTGGCCGCGGTTTGGAGCCAGACGAGATACTTTTACTATTCCAGAAATTTTCTCGCGCCAAAGGCGCGCAACTCATGCATACTGAAGGCACAGGTCTAGGGCTTTATATTGCCAAAAATATTATTGCCAAACACGGCGGCAAAATCTGGGTGGAAAGCCCGGGTAAAGGCCAAGGCTCCACTTTTTATATCAGGTTTAAGATAAATAATAAAAGATTAGAAAAATAAAGTACTATTACCAGCGGCTTCAGCCGCTGTGCGGTCGCTAAAGCGACCGATAATTCTACCCTTGCCAAACCCTAAAAAATAATGTATAATTTACATATCATTCAAGAGAATGATTTTTTTATTTATCCGAGGATAAGCCGAGGTGGCGGAATTGGTAGACGCACTACTTTGAGGTGGTAGCGGCCGCAAGGTCATGCAGGTTCGACTCCTGTCCTCGGCATAATTTAATTAATATCAAGTTAAAGTTATTGTTATAGTTAAAAGTTATTAGTTATTTTCAGGGCGCTTAGCTCAGCTGGTTAGAGCGACTCGTTTACACCGAGTAGGTCGAGGGTTCGATTCCTTCAGCGCCCACCAGTATCAAACTTTCAGATTTTTTCCCGACCAATTCGGCGGCGCGTTGCGCCGCCTCATACGGCAAAATGGGGTTTCCGCGCGCTTCGCGCGCGGCCAAGCGGAGGTTCGAGCCAAAGATTTTTTTGGCGGCAACCTTTTTCTCTAAAAGGTTGCTATCCCTTGCGATTTTGACGAGGTTTGAAGCGACTTTTATCCATTCTTTCATCGGTTCGAGCCAATCATTCTGCTTTTGTTCAATCCGTGCCATTTTCTCGTCCAGCGACTTCTTTTCCATGAGAAGTTTTGTTTTTTGTTCGCGGTAAATTTCTCTTTCAATATCTTGCTCTAAATAGCCGTCAAGAAGTCGCTGGAGTTTTTGATTTATGGCGTGGATTTGATTTTGAGATTCAAGAACAAAAGCAGAAACGGATTGGGCGGATTTATCTTTATCGGTTTCCGCCATTTTTAAAAGTTTTTCCGCCCAATCCGCACGCAAAGAAAATTTTTGAAGCAGAGAGGAAATTTGTTCATCTAAACTTTCTTGGCGAATACAGGGTTCGGGGCATTTCACAGATTTATTTTTCTTGGTGCAGTGATAATAAATATAGTCGTGGACATTTCCATTCTTTTGCTTTTTAACCCTGTATTCGCCAGTTATGGACATTCCGCAACTTCCGCACTTCAATAATCCGCAATATGGTTGCGGTTCGTATTTAACTTTATGGTGTGGTCGTCCTCTCTGCTTCAAAACTTCTTGGACTTTATCAAAAATTTTCTTTGCGATGATTGGCTCGTATTTTCCCTCGTGAAGTTCGCCGCCATATTTGAATAGTCCCGTATAAAAAGGGTTGGAAAGGATAAAAGTCGCCCTCGTCTTGTGGATTCTCTTTCCGCCGCGGGAAAATATCCCGCGTTGCGCCAAAAAGTCCGAGACATCTTCAAGCCGAGCATTGCCGGTGGCGTAATACTCAAACATCGCCTTGATAACTTTTGCCTTTTTTTTATCAACGACAATACTTTTATTTCTTACATCGTTTATGTAGCCAATCGGGGCAACGCTCGGATATTCGCCCCGCCTTACTTTTTGGCGCAAACCGCGTTTTGTGTTTTCGGAAAGAGAATCCACATAGTATTTGCTTTGCCCAAAAGCGATATTCAACATAAATTTTCCTTGCGGCGTTGGTTCAAACCAAAATTGCGGAAACTTCAACGCCGCAATACGCCCGCAATCAACAAGATAGATTATTTGTCCGCCGTCCACAGAATTGCGCGCCAATCGGTCGGGGTGCCAAGCCAAAATTCCGTCCGCCTCGCTTTTTTCAATTCGCTTTATCATTTCGCCGAATATCGGGCGGCCCGGAATTTTGGCTGATTGTTTTTCAATAAAAGTATCAACAACATTCAAATTGTTTTGTTTGGCGAAGACACGCAATTCTGCGATCTGGGCTTCAATGCTCAAAACTTGTTTATCTTCAACATCAGTTGATTTGCGGGCGTATAGAAAAAATTTATTGTTGTTCATAAAATTATTTTGTTAATTTGTAATTGGGCAAAGCAAATACTTAAAATCGCAAGGGATTTCGAACCTCCGCTTGGCCGCGCGCGAAGCGCGCGGAAACCCCATTTTGCCGTATGAGGCGGCGCAACGCGCCGCCGAATTGGTCGGGAAAAAATCTGAAAGTTTGATACTGGTGCGTTTATTTGACCAAATCCGAACCTTTTTTGAACAGAACTGATGGCGCGCGAAGCGCGCCAAACTGAACGCTCGGGCGGGCAAAAAGGAAGGGGGTTGGGGGGAAGGAATTTTTGCCCGCCCTCGCTTTCCGCCGCCGCCGAATTTCGTTTTGCGAAATGCGCCGCCATAATTTTCGCTTGTCTAAATTCATTTTATTTGGTAGTATAAAAATACAGATAATAACCTTATATACTATAATACTACCAAAACTTTATTTATATGACAAGTGGAAAAACAATCAGCGGAAATATAAAGAGATTACGCGCTAAGCTTGGCTTAACACAAGACGATTTAGCCAAGAAAGCGGATATAAAATATACAACGCTTATGAAGGTCGAAAGTGGCACGGTTAATAAGCCAAGCGTTCAAACTATGGCGAAAATCGCCAAAGCATTGGGCGTTTCGATTGAAGATTTATTGAAATGATATGACATCTATTTTTGGTTTTTATTACATTATGGGTCTGTTAAGCCACATGGGTTGGCCGAAAAGAAAAAGTTTATTTAATTCGGAAGCGGTGGTTAATAGCCTCATACTTGATTCAACAGTTGAGCAAATGATTGATTGGGCAGCAAGCATTGGCGCGTGCCGCCCTAAATTAGCTTTGCAAATTATTGCCACCATGCTTAGAGGCACAGATTGGGAAAGTAAAGACGCAATGAATCTTGGTGCGGAAGTTAGCAATATGAAGAAACAATGGGCCGAAAGAGGTAATAGCGATAATCCAAGAGAGGCAGTCAAGCCGGTAAAGTTTTCAAAGCACAGTGAGGTAATGACAATAAAACAATTAAAGGATAAAGAAATTTCGCACGCGCTGGAAGTTTATTGTTATGAAAGTTTAGTTTGGGGATTGGTCAATCCAGATAATTTCAAAACCTATTATTCAGCAAATGAAGAAAGACAAAGAGAGAAAATGCCAGAATACAAAAAAGCTGGTTTAGCAGTGGATTATATTCCGACGCTGGATCAAATTTTGAAAGAGGGAGAGGAAATTTTAAAAGGTTATGAAAAGGAAATACGGGAATTATCACCAATACCACAGAAATTACAGAATGACGCAATTTCTTTGGGAATAAAAATTGAATAAAAGTATGAAATTTACAGACAGAGTTTATGGAAATTTTGAAATTGACGAACCCGTCATTTTGGAATTAATAAATTCCAAAACTATTCAGCGACTAAAAGATATTGATCAAGCTGGATATTTTGAGCCACATTTTCCCGGAACTGCGCACTCGCGTTTTGAGCATTCAATCGGTGTTTATTTACTTCTAAAAATGTACGGTGCGCCGATTGAAGAACAAATCGCCGGACTTATTCACGATGTCTCTCATTCCGCTTTTTCGCATTGCATTGATTATGTTTTAGATGTCGGTTCAGAAAAAGAACACAACCACCAAGACAACGTTTTTGACGAGTTTGTCATAAAATCGGAAATTCCCGAAATACTCAAAAAATTCAATCTTGATTTAGATTATATTTTAGACGACCAAAATTTTCCGCTAAAAGAGAAAAATTTGCCAGATTTATGTGCGGATAGAATTGATTACTCATTAAGAACGGCTACTGTTTTTAAAGAAATTGAAAACGGAAAATATTTTATTGAGAATCTTTTAGCGGAAAATGGACAATGGACTTTTAAAGATTTTGAAAGTGCGGAAAAATACGCAAAATTATTTTTGAAGCTAAATACAGATTACTACGCCGGATTGCCTTCAGCGGTTATGTTCAGAACAGTTGGCGACTATCTTCGTTATGCACTTTCAAAATCTTATATTTCTGAAACCGATTTATACACTACTGATAAAATTGTTTTGGAAAAAATAGAACAATATATAAAAACCGATTCAAAATTAAGTTTGCTGTTCGACAGAATGAACAATAAAATCGGTTTCAGAAACGATCCGAGCGATTACACCGGAAAGGTTTTTTGCAAATCGCGAGTGGTGAATCCATTGTGTAAGCACGACGGGAAAATTATGAGGGTTTCAGAAGTAAATCCGAGTTGGAATGATATAATTAAGCAAGAGTTAGAACCGAAAGAGTATTTTCTGAAATTTGATAAATAGGCGGCGCGCCAACTTCGTTGG
>Ga0315277_10002258_pt1 | contig 27023 bp, 27 predicted proteins | sample YL17G05_15_MG_FD_203695 | JGI IMG/M metagenome (GOLD analysis project Ga0315277, IMG submission 203695) | Sediment microbial communities from Yellowstone Lake, YNP, Wyoming, USA - YL17G05_15 | ecosystem: Environmental > Aquatic > Freshwater > Lake > Sediment | place: USA: Wyoming | collected... | reverse complement strand
GGGTAATAGCCCCGGTAATCCCCCCCAAAAGGATTTTCTTTCTTTCGTTCATGCCTTTCCCGACCATCCACCCCCTTTCGGACCATTTCGCGCATAATGGTCAATAAATAAAAAAAGACCGGTATTCAGTCTTGGGTAAAATTAGCAAAATTTTTGCCGGTTGTCAAGCCGAGGAGGCAGAAAAAATAGCTTGTTGAGAACGGTTATCATTTAGCCTATTTTACATTATACCCCTCATCCTTAAGGTATACCTTGAGTGATTCCTCCCAGGTCGGCATCCTGAACAGGTTACGGACTTCAAAGGCGGCATTGGCCAGGCTGGAATTCCTGGGCCGTCTTGCCTTGGTGGGATATTCCTGGGTGCGGATGGGCACCACCTTGGCATTCACGCTTGTAAGCTCCACGGCTTTTTCAGCCAGCTTGAACCAGGTAGTTTCACCGGAGTTGGTGACATGGTATGTCCCGAAAAAGGGTGCGTTTACAAGGGACTTCAAGGCCAGAGCAAGGTCCGCCGCGAAAGTTGGCTTCCCTATCTGATCATCCACAACCCTGAGTTCATCCCGGTCCTTGGCCACGTTAAGGATGGTGCGCACGAAATTCTTCCCCTTCCCGATAAGCCACGAAGTGCGCACTATAAAGAATTTATTCAGCACTTCCCTGACATTCATCTCCCCCATCAGCTTGCTCATGCCATAGACATTTATGGGGTTGGGCTGGTCGAACTCGAGATAGGGGGTCGATTTTTCCCCGTCGAAGACATAGTCGGTGCTGAGGTAAAGCATAACCGCGTTGAATTCCCTCGCAGCTGCGACAATGTTCTGGGTGCCCATGCCATTAACCCTGAACGCTTCCTCAGGCTTGGTTTCGCAGCCCTCAACATCGGTCATAGCTGCCGAATGTATCACAATATCGGGGTGGTGAAGGTAAAAGCAGGAAAGGACATCATCCGGGTTGGTAATATCCATTTCCTCAAGATCGACACCGGCTACCTCAAAATCAGGGGGAAGAACCCTGAGCAGTTCGATGCCAAGCTGCCCCCGGCTGCCGGTGACCAGTATCCTTTTCAACCCGCCTGATTCATCGAGTTCATCTTCCTCACGTGAAGGCTGGTATGATTCATCATCTTCACGTTCAGACCTTGCAAGCTCCTCGAACTTGGGTTCTGGGAACTCCGAGCCGCCCTTATGAGGATGTTTATTTTTCATTTTTTCCGGACACCCTTCCTTAAATCTGTATAACTATGTATAAGTTTAAAGCCAAATGCTCGACGTATCGCCCAACATTAGACTCATCGATTCTGGCTTCTGAGCGCCCTTTATAATAGTCACACGCCTACCGGTAAGGCTGTCAATAAGTTTCAACCCGATGTCGGTAATCCTCGTACCCTCAAGCAGTATGCTGTTTTCCACCTGGGCTTTCCTTATGAAACACTTGTCCCCGATCGATGTATTGGGCCCTATGAAAGCATCTTCGATTGAAACATCTTTGCCGATTATGATTGGGCCTTCCAATCTGGAATCAACGATACGACTACCGGTGCCGATTTCAACGGCCCCGGCAACGGTGCTTGACGGGGCGATTTCGCCTTTGACGGATTTTTTCAGATCCTCGAGGACAAGCCGGTTGGCCTCAAGCAGGTCTTCAAGTTTCCCGGTATCTTTCCACCAGCCGTCAACGATTGAAGGTGTAACCTGGTAACCTTCGTCGAGCAGGTATTGGATTGCATCGGTTATCTCAAGCTCATTGCGCCAGGATGGTTTTATAGCGTTGACGGCGGTAAAAATGTTGCTGTCGAAAAGGTAAACCCCTACTAAGGCCAAATTGCTTCGCGGCTCCTTTGGCTTCTCAACGAGTTTCTTAACGGAGCCGTCGGGTTTGAGCTCGGCTACCCCGAACTGGCGGGGGTCATCGACTTCGGTCAGGAGTATCATTGCATGGTCTTCATGCCTGCTGTATTCATCAACTATTCTCTTGATGCCGTTTTTCAGCAGGTTATCGCCGAGGTACATGCAGAAACGCTCGTCGCCAAGGAAATCGCGGCTTATCTTGACCGCATGTGCAAGCCCGAGAGGGGCATCCTGTTCTATATAAGTTACCTTCACTCCCCACCGGGAGCCGTCCCCGACATTCGCCTTTATCTCATTCCTGGTATCACCGACAACGATCCCGATATTCTCTATGCCGGCTTCTTTCATGAATTCAAGGCCGTAGAACAGGATTGGTTTGTTGGCTACGGGTATGAGCTGCTTGGCCGATGTATAGGTCAGCGGCCTTAGCCTTGTCCCTTTACCCCCCGACAGGATGAGACCTTTCAAAACTCTTTTCCTCCTCGAGGATTGAGTATTGAATTATATCAAATAGGTTCCCACAAACAAGGCAGGCATAGATATGGAAGAATGAAAAGACGCGGGGTAACCGAGTTCAATGTTTGGGGGGTGCCGACAATAAGAATTCACAGAAAAAAATCGCGACAAGTGTAAGGTTGAGGGTGAATCCGACGCCTATTAATAAACGGGGAAAAAATGGGGACAAAATGGGGGATCGGGCTTGGGGGAGATTGGAGCGGTGATTCTGAAGGGCGTAAAAGGGGTTTGGGATGCCGGTTCAAGGGCCCTGCGAACCTGTAAGAGATGCCTTTGAGGGAATAGCGGGGGTGGGTATGGTCAGAAATGAAATAACCTTTCACAATGCCGGCTTGGTTGTCATGGCAGAAGTCCCCGTGCGCGCATGGCGTTGATCGCAAGTTCGACGACATCCTCCGGTTGGGTGGTTGTGGAATCGATGATGACCGCCCCTTCGGCCACGCGCAGCGGGGAATCACACCTGGTGCGGTCGCGGTCGTCCCTCATGGCGATTTCATATTTGATTTTTTCAAGATCGATATTTCCAACCCAATCCCCAGAGCGCCGTCTCGCGCGTTCATTGATGGAAGCGTCAAGGTATATTTTCAAATCGGCATGGGGAAATACGATAGTACCGGTGTCCCGCCCTTCCGAGACGACATTTTTGCCGCTTGCGATGCGCCTTTGCAGCGACACAAGGGCGCGGCGCACCTGGGGCAAGGTCGAGATGCGGCTCGCCAAGTCGCTTATCTCGGCCGTCTGGATGGCGTTCGTAACATCCTCGCCGTCGAGGAAAACGCACAGTTCGTCGGCTTCCACCTGAAGCTCAACATTGCTTCCTTCCGCGAGTGTTGCCAGTTCGGAGGGATGGCATTCATCCAGGCCCGCCCTTTTAGCGGCAAGGGCGATGGCGCGATATGTCGCGCCGGTGTTAAGGTACATAAGGCCGAGCCTCTTGGCCAAGTTTTTCGCCAAGGTTGATTTGCCGCTACCCGCGGGGCCGTCGATCGTGATAATCATGCATTACCCCCCTTCATTTTTTTTGCAAGGTTGATTTCCTTCTCGCGCCGCAGGATATATTCCTCCGGCGGTCCGCCCTTGTATTCCTCAGCGTAATAATGCGCGAGTTCTGTCAGCCAGATATCAGCGCGCGACGGCTTGAACCCGAGGATGCACCGGGCGCGGAAGATATCCTGGATAGAATCGCGGGCATACGCGAACGGGCTGTAGCCTGAGCCGAGTTCCGCTTTCAGAGTATTATGGGGCATATAGACTATATCAACCTTGGCACCAAGGGCGCGTGCGATAAGGCCCAAGTAATCGGGCATCGATAGAATCGAATGGGAAGCGAGGTTGAATATTTTACCGGGAGCATCCCTCGATTTCAGGGCGAGCATTACCGCGTCGACAAGGTCGATGATTGAAACATGCCTGTGGCATCCGCGCCTTTCGAGTGGGAGGAGTATCGGGCCGCCATCCATGATTCTTCGGATGTAACCATAGTCACGCAGGATATAGTCATAGCGTCCGCTGACAACGGCGGGGCGGAGGATAACTGCGGGGAAGCCCTTTTCGGATATAGCCTTCTCGATCTCCAGTTCCCCTGCGCGTTTATGCAGGCCGTATTCGGCCATCCCGCCGACGGGGGGCAGCCCCTCAATTGCCATGGGGGCATCCTCCTCGCGCAATGGGTTCAAGCGTCCCTCATTGAGAAGGTAAACGGCGGTGGAGGAAATGTGGATGAAACGCGATGTCCGCCCGAAGAAGAAATCGGCCGCATGCCGGGCATGGTCGGCGGTGAAGCTTATTACATCTATTACATAATCAAAGCTGCGCCGATAGAGGAGCGCATCGAACTTGCCAACATCCTCGCGGTCGCATTTGAGCCACTCGACAAGCCCCTCGAACGGATGAGGGGTAATGCCACGGGTTACCATGGTCGTCCTGTAGCCATCGGCGAGAAGGCGCGCGACGATGTGCCGTCCCACGAATTTCCCTCCGCCTATAACCAAGGCCGTTGGTTCATTCATTTATCAGGTTCCCAATCATTCCGAAATACCTTGCCCAGAATGAGATGACGATAATACCGACAGTAATTGCTACAAGCATATAGGCTGCAAAGTAGCCTGTAACAAGCAGCACCTGGTGCTGGTGCTCGATTTCGATATCATAATAAGCACTCATCTTTTCAAGGACTGCATCGACCTCGCCTCCCCTTTCGCCCACAGCCACCATGGAGATGACCCTCGATGGGATCATCCCGGCTTTTTTCATCGCCGTGGCAAGGTCATCGCCCTCGTTGATATGCTGCTTGACGCGCCGTATGCTGCTTGACAACCGGGGGTCCTGGAGCGTCTGCTCAGCGTGTTCAAGGGCTTCGAGAAGGGGCATGCCGCTGTTATAAAGCAGGGCCAATATCCGGCAGAAACGCGAGAGATTCGTTTTGAGCATCAGCGGGGCGATATAAGGGGTGAACATGAGGACCGAGCGCAATATCGGGTAACCTAACGGCGTGCTGAAGAATATTATCAAGCCGATGATAATAGCCCAGAATGTGACGATGCCGATAGCCAAGCCGCTCGGAAGCGCACCGAAATGGGACATAGCTATCGAGACAAAAATGGCGAAGGCAAGCAGCGCGATAGGATAAGCCAACTTGCCCCACATCTGGGTTCGAAGCGCCGACTCCTTCTCGTAAAGGCCCGCGAGCCGGTCGGCCACCTGGTCGAGTGTGCCCGATTCCATGCCGGTTTTGAACAGGGCCACAAATAACGGGGGGAAGATGAGGGGGTACTTGCGCAGTGCTTCCTCGATTTGCATCCCCTGGGTAATATCATTCAGGAGGTCCTTGGAGACATTGCGCAGGATGCGTACATCTTCTTCCTCGGACAGGATGCTGAATATCTCATCCAGCCCTACCCCGGCTTTATAGAGCTGGGAGAATTTGCGGGTGTAGGCGGCAAGGGATTTCATCCGTACACGACTCAGGTTGAGCCTTCCGGCGCTGAATTGCCGGCCATATGGGCCGAATAGCGCCGTTGGTTGAAGCCCCTTGCTTTTTACGCGTATGATGGCGACTTCCCGTGTCTCGGCTTCAACGTAGCCGCTTTGTTTTTTGCCGAAGTTGTCATAAGCGATGTAGCGGAATTTCGACATGGGCATACCTTTATTTGATTATATCAAAATTGGGGACGGGGCTGATTAAAATCTGACGCCGCTGAAGGAGTGTTTCCAAAACCGCCATTCTGGGACATTCCCGAAAATGCGCTTTTTGGGACTGTCCCTTGGGGTTATAATGGATACTGAGTTTTAGTTTATCAGACCGTCAGTCAGGGAAGCTAATGAAACATAGAATAGTAGGAAACCACCATCAGTTACTGGCTCTTGAAATGAATGCGGGGGAGGAGCTTTTTATTTTCGGGGGGAGGTTTATTTTTTCAAAAGGTGAAACAGAGTTGCGCGATACGGGTGGTGATTTCACAAACGCCGGTTTGCCCGGGGTGGTTCTGCTGGTTGGAAAGGATGGGCGCGGCTTGATCGGGGTAACACCACAGTGTGGGGGGCATTTGAAGAGGGTTGAGATTACACCCCCGTCGGGGCTTGTTGCTTCGGTTGAATCGGTATTTGCGCTCAGCAAGGGGGTATCGGCCTCCGTTTATTCCCCTCCCGCTGATTTGGCGCAGGCATTCGAGGGGGCAAGGTTTGCTTTATTCAAAGGTGTGGGGATGTCGATTCTGCGTACCGGCGAGAATTTCATTGAGTTCACATTAGGGTCGGACGAGGAACTGCGAGCGAACGTAAAACATGTCATTGCCTTCTCAGGCGGCATTAAAGTCAAGCGGGCGCAGGCGATTGCGGGAGAGGACGCGGTCATATTCGGCGGGCCGGGGAATTTGGTTTTGGGTAGCGAATAGCAATTTCTATAGATTAGACTTTTCGAGGTTTTATCCCCAAAACCCTCATAACCAAGCCTCTGCCCACATGCAGCCAAGGATGGCTGCGCTCCCAGGTTGTGCAAGGCACCTTTTCAACAGCCTCACCGTCGCTCATCTTTCAAGACATGACCATAACGAATATGAGACCATCAATGACAGTTGGGAACACAGGCGGATTTGTGGCCCCGGTAAAAATTCGGTCACAATTGCCTATGGCTATCCTATCATCTATTCAAAATTATTGTATATTATGTCATGTGGTCGAAATGATATCACCTATCTCTAAGGGTGGTGGTTTAATGAAAACGAGACTTTTTACCCGCAATATTATGGCGATATTCTGCGCCTTCTTTTTTGTAACGGCGGTCATGGCCTGCTTCAGCCCGGTAACCCATGCCCAGCCGGAATGGGTGATTCGCCGTAACAGCGATAACCCGCCAAAAAACAAAGAAAAGGAGAAAGAGAAGGAAAAACAGAAAGAGAAGGAGAAGGAAAAAGAGAAAAATTACGACGATGGGAAATCAAGAGATAACAGGCCAAGCTCGAAGGAATACCACCATTATCGTAATGACAAGTACGACTACTACTACAAGTTCTGGGTACCTGACTATCAGAGGGTAGTGGAGATATATTTCGATGAAGCATACGCTGAATTGAACGAGGGTTTCTTCCTTGATGAGAAGAATGGTACCGAATATCTGCCCGGGGAATGGTTCGATATAAAAATCAAAACCCAGTGTTTCGCCGTGGTTAACGGGGAGGATATGAAAGTAAGATATACCGTGCTGAATGACGACGGGGATAAGCTATACTCGGGGAAGGTGTTCCGCGCGATATTCAACGGGTACAACGACCTGAGCGTGGTACGGGCTTTTCCCAAGAGCGCGGTCGATACCAACGGGCGGCTTTATATCGACATCGTTTTGACCATCGAAGGGAACGACGCCTATGGCGGCTTCTGGCTTGAGAGAACCCCCAGTGGAAACGAGGGGCCTTTAAGGATTGGGGATGTGATCGTGTCTGACACCTATTACGGCGCGGAGAGCAACCCGTTGAGCAATATTGAAGAGGGGAAGACCTATAAGTTATGGGCGGAATATGAGATTGATCAATACATAGGCGATTCAGCGACGGTTGAGTGGTCGCTTTATGACACGAACGGGCGGGATATTGCGGGGGAAACAGTGTATATAGTGCCCAGGTCCGGGTATAGCACATTCAGCACGACATTCGCCGTGCCGCAGCTCTTTTTCGCCGGCACACAGAAATGCGATTTAGATGTGAGCATAATCGTACCACCCTATATCGGACGCAGGATAATAGAAATAAACGTCACCGGCGATGCTGTTGTTGTTCCATACGTCGGGCAAACACCTGGGCATGCGCCGGCGGTACCATTTAAGGGTAATACGCTATGGGATGTTTCATTCGTCTATGCAGATGTCCTCCCGCTGGGGGATACCAAACCAGGGGCGGAGCTTTATACGGGCCAGGAATTATACGGGATGTTCGAATACATGATATCAGGCCTTCGAAACGAAGCCACCGAGGTCCTCAAATGGGAAATCATCGGCCCGGATGGTTTGCAACGGCAAGGGGATGAGATGGCGAAAGTCAGCGATGGCACGCAGAACCGCTATATCGAGCTCCCTTCAGAATTGGGAGACCCGCCGGGCAAGTACTACCTTAATGTTGCGATCAGTATAAACGGGGTTTACACCAACGGGACCCAGGTTGTGTATGAGCTTAAGCAATCGCCGAAAATGATAAAGGTTGAGAAGGAAGGGGCGGATGAGAATTATTTTGAGTTCACCGGGTTCAATCTTTTCCTGCCTTATGATTGGAAAGTATCCAAGGTTGAAAACGGTTTGACCTTTGTAAGCAAGCAGGGGATCAACGGGAGCTTTACCCCCTACCCCATGCATCGCGCTGACCATGCAGGCGAGAGTTTGGCCGATATGGCCGAGGCGTTTGAAAAGGATGCGGGAGTTAAATTGACGGGGGCTAATGATACGGTTGACGGCAAGGAAGTCATGTCGATTTCGTATTTAAAGAAGCCCGACAAGGGGGAAGAAACAATAGACCTGTATGCTTTCTTCACAATCGACCGGAGCACGGATACATTCGATTTGTGGGTGCTTAAAATGACCGGGAAATCATCGGAGCTTAAGGCGCTCTATGATGATTTCAAGGTATGGAAGGAAGGATTGTCCTTCACGGCATGAGTGGAGGATTAAGACCAGTAATCACTCATATCCTCGGAGTCTCGGCTGTGGGCGGCACGCAACCGTGCCCAGTAAATATTTTCCCAATAGAATTAGCCTAAGAATGGGGACAGCCCCGGGGTCGTCCACAATTGTCATCGGTCCTTGTCGTTCATAAGAGACGCGGTGATCTCGCGCCGGTGGGCTGTAACACGCTTGGCGAAACTCTCACCCTTCACTTTGCTGGCGAAAGCATCCATCGCGTCCGCGTGCAAACTCGCTTTTGGCCGGTCCTGGGTAATCGCCTTCGGGGGCTGCTTCTCGGCAACCGGCTCAGCGAGCGCGTTGGGGAGATTGGCGATGATATCATTGCGGGTTATGAGCGCCCCTTCGAAACCGCCCGGCGTTTGATTGGGTGTTTCCTTGGGGTTGAATTTTGCGAAGGGCTGGATTATCAACAGTAGTGCTGCTATCACAGCTACCGTGGCAAACGCCAAGGCAGGCGCTAAGGCAGGCCTGAGGGCTGGAACCCAGCGACGCACAGGGCGCCGTCCAAGGCTCTCCCGCAAGCTGCGCAACCCGGCATCGGCAATGGCTGAAGGAGACGGGGCATCCGCCGGGGCGAGGACCTTGGCCAATAGAGCATCGAGCACCGTGACTTTCCCCGAACTTTGCATAAGCCTGTGGCGGAACCGCTGCAAGCCCATACGGCCTGCATCGCGCGCATCATCCTTCCCCGATAAGGCGCACTTCAGTAATTCATCAAGCCTGTCTTTCTTCATATTCTCCATTTCGCCACTCCCCTGTTACGCGGTGCCACCCGCCATTTCATCCAATGTAAAGCCAATATCGACAATCTGTTTTTCGCTGAACCCCAAGTCCTTCAATTCAGCCAAGAATATTTTCTTCACATTCTCCTTGGCCCTGAGGTAGATATTTTTCGCGGCATTGCCGCCGTTCTTAGGACTCTTGCCCAAAACGACACAAATTTCCTCCATCGAATAACCCTCGGCGCGAAGGCGCACAACATCGCGCTGGTCCGGGGTGAGGTTGCACTTACGCCCCGGCACCTCGTCGACGGCCCTTTTCAGAACGCCGAGGATGTAATCATCCATTAATATCTCCTCCGGGCTTTTGCCATGGCTGCTTAACATCTCCCTGAGCGTGGTGCCGTCATCTTCGTCGCCGACCGGGGAATCGAGGCTGACGGGGTTCATTACGGCGGCCCGTTCGCCGTTCTCCCGAAGGCGCTTTTGCTCGCTGAAATAATTTACGGCCAAATTTTTCGCGAAGGCAATGAGGTAGGTCGTGAATTTGATGTTGTCCCGGGCGTAGTATTTGCCGCAGCGTATTTTCTGATATACGAGAACGAATGGTTCGCTTAGAAGCTGTACGAGGTCATCCTCCGGGATTTTGGCGATCCTCGGGTGATGGCGATGGAGATAGCGGTTGACGAAAGGAAAATAAGCCTTGTAAATGAGTTCGCCCGCGAGCCGCGCCGTGTCCTCATCACCGCGATGGATTGTCATCAGGATTGACTTGAGTTCGTGCTGCTCAAGCTTTTCCCCCTCATCAAGGCGCATGCCAATGAGGTAGCAATCGGAAGTAGTGAGCGATTTTACCCGGGTATCCGACACCGTCCAACGATCAAACGTCCTTGCCAGCTCCTTAGCGCCGGCGACATCGATGGTTATGCTTCTTGTACCCATTATAAACCATCCTTAGGGAAGTTGCTCAAGACCTTCCTGTGTAAATTAATGGGGGGCAGGTGGAAAAGGTCATGGGGGGAAATAATATTCATTCAATGGGGCACCCATGCCGGTTGGAAAACCAGCGCACCCAGTAGAGAATGTTGTGGTGCGGGCGTCCCGGGACCGTTGAAAAAGCCTCATACCATAGTAGCCCGGGGTTGGAGCCTTCCTTATTATGTCCAAATAGATTGGCTCCTACCCCGGGTAGGCCGCAAGTTATTAATAGTCAAATGGATGCGGCCAACCCGGGGCTACCAGGGTAATTACTGATCTGACCACGAAAATACCGATATCGGCTTTTTCAACAGCCCCGTCCCGCCTGCATGCCACCCTTTTGAAGACAAAAGGGTGCCACCCGCTGTCTGTTTTTCAGAGCTCGTTGGCCACGATATTATTGGTAAGGGGTAACCTATTTGTTATACTTGAATCGGCTGGCTGCGGCGAATCGTGATGAATATGGCTGAGCAGGAGCAAAAGAAGCCGGTTACTATTGCGGATGTCAATGAAATCCTTCGGGAAGCGCAGGAACTCAAGGAGCGCATAAGCACAACCAGGGGGCACCTTTGACCTTGACGGCATCCAGGCCGAGATAGAGGAGCTTGAGAAAAAGAGTACGGCGGAGAATTTCTGGGAGGACCAGGAAACCGCGGGCAAGACACTCAAGCGCATATCCAACCTTAAGAAACGCATAGAAGCATGGGAGAGCCTCACATCCCGCGCCAACGACCTTATTGACCTCATCGACCTTGTAAAGGAGGAAGGGGACCTCAATTATATTGATGAGATAACCGAGACACATACCAAGCTGAGGTCTGATTTCGAAGCCGAGGAGACCATCAACCTGCTCTCGGCCCAGGAGGACAGGCTTTCCGCGATTGTATCGATACACGCAGGCGCCGGTGGCATTGAGGCGCAGGACTGGGCGGGGATGTTGTCGCGGATGTACATGCACTGGGCGGAGAACCATCAGTTTACGGTCACAATTCTTGATGAACTCGGCAGCGAAGAAGCGGGGGTGAAGAGCATCACTTTTTTGGTTGAAGGGGACTATGCCGCCGGACTTCTCAAGGGTGAGCGGGGTGTGCACCGGTTGGTGCGTATAAGCCCGTTCGATGCGGCGCGGCGACGGCATACATCGTTCGCGAGCGTGGATGTCGTCCCGCAGGTTGATGAGAATATACACATTGAAATAGACGAGAATGATTTGAAGATAGACACATATCGCGCGCACGGAGCAGGCGGGCAGCATGTCAATAAGACGGACAGCGCGGTACGCATCACGCACAAGCCGACAGGGGTTGTGGTTTCGTGCCAGAACGAGCGCAGCCAATATAACAACAAAACGATGGCAATGAAGATACTGCGCTCGAGGCTGTACGAGATGGAGCTTCGCAAGCGGGAGCAAGAGCTTGCCGTCAAGCACGGGCAGAAGGATGAAATAGGATTTGGAAGCCAGATAAGGAGCTATGTCTTCCATCCGTACCACCTTATCAAAGATGTGCGCACCGGGATGGAGACAAGCAATACGCCGCGTTTTATGGATGGCGAAATCGATGAATTTATTTATGCATACCTCCGCAATAAAATGAGGGGAGCGAAGGGAAGTGAATGAAGAGGGTAAGCCCCGGTATAAGACCTTTCAGCTTTATGGAAAAACCCCCCGCTGGAAGGTCGTTATTCTAATTAAGCGAGCAAGTCAGTAAGCAGGCTTGGTAATCAAGCAGGTTCGATTATATGGCAAAGATAGAAGCAATACTTTTCGATATGGATGGGGTCATAATCAAGTCCGCCCTCGATGTAGCGGAAATAAAGCGTGCGATATTCGGCACATCGGATGTCTTCATCATCGAAGGAATCAACGCCCTGCCTGAGAGTCAACGTCTTGCAGCGTGGGATAAGGTTGAGGAAATGGAGATAGAGGCTGCTGAAACGGCGGCGATAAATCCGGAAGCGACGGAGCTTCTTGATTGGATGGACTCCCGCAGGCTGAAGAAGGGGATTATAACGCGCAACGGCAGGGCGTCGGTGGAAATCATCAAGCAGCGAATCGGCCGGGATTTGGGGCTCATTGTAGCCCGCGAGGATGCCGAGCCGAAACCCTCACCGGATGGGGTGCTTCTTGCAATGGAGAAACTTGGGGTAACAGGCGAGAGCACGTTGATGGTGGGGGATTTCCGTTTCGATATTGAAGCGGGGAAATCAGCCGGGTGCCATACCGCCTTCCTGCGCACGCCGAAGTTTGCCGAGCTTGCAGTCGATGCCGATTTCGAGATAAACTCACTGATGGAGATTCCTGCAGTTATCGAAGTTATCGAACGTGGCTGAACAAGTTGAAAAAGAGAAGAAGGAATACGGCGCATTACCTCTTTTTGCAGCACGGGTAAGCGTCTATGTCATAACAGTCATAGCTCTTCTCAAATTAGTTGTGGGGATAACCTTCGGCTCGGTCGCAGTCATAAGTGAAGGCATCCACACAACGGTTGACCTTGTAGCCGGTTTGATAGCTTTCTTCACTCTCCGGGCAGCGGTCAAGCCGCCTGATAAAGACCATCCCTACGGCCATGGGAAAATTGAGAATCTCATGGGGCTTATGCAGGCAGGATTTATCATGGTTCCCTCCACCTATGTCATATACAGGGCGTTCCACCATATGCTATTCCACAGGGACCAGATTTTCGGTAAAAACCTTGCAGGCCTCGATGAAAGCCTCATTGCAATGATAGTCACGGTTTTTATAAACATCGCCCTCGGCCTGTGGCTAAGATATGTACATAAAAAAACCGGGTCGGAAGCGATAAGAGCCAACGCTTATCACCAGTTCGCGGACCTGTGGACTTCCGTGGGTGTCGTAGGTGCGCTTTTCCTCGTGAGGATCACCGGGAATGTCGTATTCGACCCCATCGTCGCGATAGCTGTAGCGTTATACGCAATATTCCTCGGTTTGCAGCTTATATTCGCAAGCGCCGCGTCACTCCTCGATAGAGATGCAGGGAGCGAGATGCACAAGCAAATCACGAATATAATCGCCAACCTGCATCCGGATATACTTGATTTTCACCAGCTACGTACACGGCGCGCGGGGCAGATAGTATTCGGAGACATTCATATCCAGTTCTGCAGGGATACTACGATAGAGTCCGCTCATAAACTCATGGACCTTATCGAAGAAAACGTCGAGCAGAGAATTGGAAACGTAGATATTACAGTTCACGCGGAGCCGTGCGTTGACGATTGCGAGAATTGCCCGCATCCCGGCGGACCGCTATGGAAGAAAAAATACGACAAGGCATAATTTTCGCCCAAATAAACTCTAAAACCTTTAACGGTGGTAAAATAGCCCCCGGGGGATTCAAAGAAATTATAAGACAACCGAGGCAGTAATTTGAAAGCCGAAAAGAAGTATTACCACAAGGACACCGAGATGGTTCACGGCGGACAGCATCCTGATAAGAGCATAGGAGCGCTGTCATACCCGATTTATCAGAGTTCCACGTTCGTATTCCGCGACGCCGACCATGGCAAGGGAATTTTTACAGGGGAAGAGGAAGGTTATGTCTATACCCGTTATGGCAATCCCACCACTGAAATGTTTGAGACAAAAATGGCCCGGCTTGAGCATTGCGAGGATGCCGTCGCGTTTTCATCGGGCTTGGCCACGGAGATGGCTGTAATACTTACACTGGCCCAGGCGGGAGATAATATCATCGCCGACGAAGTCCTATATGGCGGCACGCACAAGATGCTCAAGAATGATATCCCGCGTATGGGCATCGGGGTCAAGAGGTGTGATACATCAGACCTGCAAAAGATGGAGTCCCTTATCGATAAGAAGACCCGACTTATTTTCATCGAAACCCCGGCCAATCCGACAATGAAGGTTTTGGATATAGCCGGGGCGGCCCGTATCGCGAAAAAGAAGGGTGTACCGCTCTGCGTCGATTCCACTTTCGCGACACCGTATCTTCAGCTCCCGGCGAAGCATGGCGCCGACCTTGTGCTGCATTCGGCGACGAAATATATCGGGGGGCATGGGGATGTTGTCGGGGGGGTTGTATGCGGGTCAAAGGAACTGATAGGGCAAATGCGGATGAAGCGACGCACGTTGGGTTCCTGCATGAGCCCGTTCGATAGCTGGCTTCTTTTGCGCGGGTTGAAGACAATGGGCCTTCGGGTGCAGAAGGGTACGGATAACGCGATGGCCATCGCGAAGTTCTTAGATGGTCACCCAAAGGTTGAGCTCGTCCGTTACCCGGGCCTGCCGAATAATCCATACCATGGAATTGCCAAGAAGCAGATGGATGATTTCGGGGCGATGATCTCATTCGATGTAAATGGGGGGGGTGAAGCCGGGAAGACAATCATGAACAATGTTAAGGTACATACTCTTGCGGTAAGCCTGGGCGATGTCGATTCCCTTATCGAGCATCCAGCGAGTATGACGCACTCCAGCTACACGCCGGAGGAATTAGCCGAGTCACATATAACACCGGGGTTGATACGTATTTCCGTGGGAATTGAGAACGCGCAGGATTTGATAGATGATTTGGCGCAGTGTTTGGATAAGGTTTGAATCAAAAATGGGGACGGGGGAACTTTTTCAATGGTGTTTATGCTTTATAGATGAGATGGACTATGAAAAAGTACCCCCGTCCCCATTTTTGGCCAGGGGGTTCAGCAAATATTTTCGGAGGATTTTTTAGATGGAAGTAAAAAAATGTGAATCATGCGGGATGCCGATGGAAAAGGCGGAGGATTTCGGCGGTGGGGTTATTGGGAATCGGTATTGTATTTTCTGCACGGATGAAGTAGGGAACGTAAGGTCATACGATGAAGTCCTGCACGGCTTCACGAATTATTTAGCCGACAGCGAGGGTATGACCATCGAGGACGCAAAGAAACTTGCCGCCGAAATGATGAGCAGGTTACCCGCGTGGAAGGAACATAAGAAAAAATAAGGATATAATCACCCACATCCTCACAGGCTCGGCTGTGGACGGCACCCAATAAAAGAAGAATGAATAGCTGACCGATTTACGTCGGGCATTCCCCCCACCCTCCTTTGATTATTCCAATGAGCGCTTGCAGGGGTTTACTGATGTAGCGGCCTTTGCGCCATATGATGCCGAGTTCCTGCTTGGGGAAGGTTTGCGGCATTTTACGGATGATATAACCCTCGCCCTGTTTGAGCGCCATACGCGGCACAATCGCGGCGCCGAATCCGGCGGCGACATAACGCTTAATCATCTCGAAGCCGCTTAGTTCCATTGACGAGGGCCAATCCAGGCCCTTCGCGGCGAATGCCGATTCTGTGAGTTTACGTGTAGTGCTGCCGCGACCCAATGCAATATGCGGCTTCGATGCGATTGTCTTCAAATCAATACGCGACCTCGCGGCCAACGGGTCACCGGGAGGGAGGATGAGGCATAGCGGTTCTTCGTGGAATTTATCGGCGACTATGTCAGGCGAACCCGGCGGCATGGTGATGAGGCCGAGGTCGCTGTCGCCATTAAGAACCATCTCCTCAACGCGAAAAGACATACGGTCAGTCAGGTAAATTGTGATACCCGGGTACGCGAAGCGGAATATTTTCAGCCATTTCGGGAAGAGATACATGACTATGGTGTCGCTGGCCGCAACTGATATGCGCCCGCGCTTCAGTCCCTTGATATCGTCCACCGCTTCGGTCATACGGTCAATGCAGCCGAATATCTCCTCGGCCCTCGCCCTGACTTCTTCGCCTACCGGGGTTAGGGTGAATACTCTGCCGCGCTTCTCGAGGAGTTGAGCGCCGAGCTCATCCTCAATGGCTTTAATTTGCTGGCTTACTGCGGGTTGCGTGAGGTAGAGGGATTTCGCGGCTTCGGTGAAAGAGCCGTGGCGGCATACCGCGAGGAAGCCGCGTAATGCTTCGATGTTCATGGGCCACCTCCTCGGGGGTGAGAATAGGCCTTTTTGCAGGATAAGTCAAATTTATATAATTTATCATATTTATTAATTTGACTTATAGCTCTATACACCGGATAAATTGATGCATATTTGTATATTGGAGTTGACTTTCAGAAGGGGTACCGCACACTTTAGTGTGCGATGAGCAGCGCGCACTCAGTGCGCCCCTACGGTTCAACAGGAGGCAGACTGTGCTCCATATCATAGAAACAGCTTTGAAGGATAACCACCCCGACCTTGTGGGGAATAGCATCATGCTGGAGGCCACGGAGTATGGGCTTGCAGGTATCGAATCGGTGCGGGTTGTCAACCAATATTTTATAGAAGGAGAGCCATCTAAGGGTGACCTACAGAAATTCGCGCGGGAATTTCTTGCGGACAACGTGCTCGAATTGTACTCGGTCGATACCCCTGCCCTGCCGGAGGAAAAAGCCCAGGTTATTTCGGTTGGGTATAACCCCGGCGTTATGGACCCGGTCGAGCAATCGGCGATGGAAGGGATCAAGGACCTTGGGATTATAGGGGTTAGCGGGGTAAAGACTGGGAAAAAATATATTTTCTATGGAAATATGCCAAAGGACGAGGTTGAGGAATTCGCGTCAAGGTTCTTGTATAACAAAGTCGTTCAGCACATAAGGGCAGAGGGGGAGAACCCGTTTTTCAAATCGAAGCCATATGAATTGAAACTGCGCACAATTGCCCTTGAAGGGTTAAGCGACGATGAGTTGGCTGAGATGAGCAACCGTATGGTGCTCTCGTTCAGCTTAGAAGAGATGCATGTGATTCGGGACTATTTCCGTTCGTTGGGGCGTCCCCCGACCGATTGCGAGTTGGAGACCATCGCTCAGACATGGAGCGAGCATTGTTATCATAAGACATTGAAGGCGGCGTACGATTTCGAGGGGCAACACTATGATAATCTTCTTAAGGAAACAATTGCCAAGGCAACTCTTGAGCTTAACAAAACGTGGTGCGTGAGCGTTTTCAAAGATAATGCGGGTATCATTAAATTCGACGATGAATATGACGTCACGTTCAAGGTCGAGACACACAACCATCCGTCGGCGATAGAGCCCTATGGCGGCGCGGGAACCGGCATTGGGGGAGTCATACGCGACACGCTCGGCTGCGGACTCGGCGCGAAGCCGATAGCCAACACAGATATATTCTGCTTCGCCCGACCGGATTTTCCGGCTGATGAGCTTCCGCCGGGAGTGCTTCATCCGAAGCGGCTTCTGAAAGGAGTTGTGGCGGGGGTGCGGGATTACGGCAACCGCATGGGGATACCGACAATAAACGGTGCGGTGCATTTCGATGATGCATATCTTGGGAATCCGCTGGTGTATTGCGGCTCGGTGGGGTTCATACCGAAGGGGATGGAGGCGAAGGCGGCCAGGCCGGGGGATTTGATTTATCTGATAGGCGGGCGCACCGGGCGCGACGGCATCCACGGCGCGACATTCTCATCGGTGGAGCTTACCGAGGAGAGCGAGATTGTTTCGTCGGGTGCGGTGCAGATAGGTAACCCCATCGAGGAAAAGAAAGTCTTAGATGCCCTTCTGGAAGCCCGTGACAAGAGATTGTATAACGCCGTGACCGATTGCGGCGCGGGGGGGACATCGTCGGCTGTAGGTGAGATGGGGGAGCATATCGGGGCAAGGGCTTATATTGAAAGGATACCGCTTAAATACGAAGGGCTGAGTTACTGGGAAATATGGATAAGCGAGGCGCAGGAGAGGATGGTCTTTGCTGTGCCGCCGGGTAATGCCGTGGAATTCGAGGCGATATGCCGTAAATATGAAGTCGATGCGACGGTTATCGGCCAATTTACATCCGACAAATATCTGACCTTATCATACGAAGGAACAATTGTATGCAAGCTCGAGATGGGATTCCTTCATGATGGTGTACCTAAGCGCCACTTGAAGGCCACATGGACAAGGCCGGTCCATCCCCCTGAAGAGCCGCCGGTGCCGGGAGATATCGGGCGCGAGCTTCTTGAAATGCTGCGCGACCCGGATGTGGCATCGAAGGAGTGGATCATCAGGCAATATGACCACGAGGTGCAGGGGGGCAGCGCAGTGAAGCCGCTGGTGGGGTACGACAACGGCGGGCCGTCGGATGCGGCGGTGCTAAGGCCGCGGCTCGATTCGCAGAGGGGGATTATCATCGCGAATGGAATCAATGTAAGGCTTGGGGAGCTTGACCCGTACCAGATGGCGCTGCAATCGGTCGATGAGGCGGTGCGGAATGTGATATGCACCGGCGGCGGATTCGATGAGCTTGCCCTGCTCGACAATTTTTCGTGGGGACGCGTCACCGACCCGGAGCGGTTGGGCGAGTTGGTGTTGGCGTGCCGGGGATGCTATGACGCGTCGGTGGCTTATGATGCGCCGTTTATAAGCGGCAAGGATTCGCTGAATAATGAGTTCAAGGTTGGGGATAAGACAATTCGCATACCCCCTACCCTTCTTATAAGCGCGGTGTGCGTGGTGCCGGATGTCAAGCGATGCATAACAATGGATGCGAAGCACGAAGATAGCCTGCTATTTATCCTCGGTGAGACCAAAACCGGCGGTGGCGGTTCGCTTTATTATAAGAGAAAAAACATACAAGGTGGCGAAGTGCCGCTCCTGATACCTACACGGGCAAGGCAATATTATGAGCAGGTGCATAAAGCAATATCAGAGGGGTTGGTATTATCAGCGCACGATATAAGCGATGGAGGGCTTGGGGTTGCGGCAGCGGAGATGGCATTCGCGGGTAATATGGGACTCATGTTGTTTCTGCGTTATGTACCGGGCAATGAATTGTTCGAACGCGATGACCTATTGCTTTTCAATGAAACCCCGGGACGCATTCTGCTTCAAGTTTCAGCAGCAAATGCGTGTAAATTCGCATCTCATTTTGATCTTGAAGGTATGTCATTAAAAATGATCGGTTTATTTATAGAAGACAAGGAATTCTCTATCACGGGGCCAAAGGGAAATGAATTGTTAAGATTCGAGCTCGAAGAGTTAAGAAGCGCATTCAATACCGGTTTAGGAGGTCAATTGTAATGAGACCGAGGGCGCTTGTACTCAAAGTTGCGGGGACCAATTGCGATTTGGAAACCTGCCGGGCGTTTGAAATAGCCGGGGCGGATTGGGACCTCGTGCACATAAATGAGCTTATCGATGGTTCCAAGAAAATAGCGGACTACAACATCATCGCGCTGCCCGGAGGGTTTTCATACGGCGATGACATCTCAGCGGCGAGAGTGCTGGCGACAAAAATAAAGGCACACCTTCTTGGAGATTTTAGAGCCGCACTTGACCGGGGTGTGCCGATGATAGGCATATGCAACGGCTTCCAGGTTCTGGTGAAAACGGGGCTGCTTCCGGGGAAAGACGTTGGCCCCGCGACTTTGTTCTTCAACGATTCATACAAGTTCGAGGATCGATGGATATGGCTTCGCCCCGAGGGCGCCAACTGCATCTTTACACGCGGATTGCAGGAGCCTATTTATTTACCCGTCGCGCATATGGAAGGAAAATATGTTGCGGAGGATGAAAATCTCGAAGCGTTGGATGAAAAGAAGCGGGTGGTTTTCCGCTATGCGAATGATGATGGTGATGTAGCTTGCGGGAAATTCCCCGAGAACCCGAACGGGTCGTTGAGGGATATTGCGGGGATTACGGATGAGAGCGGGCTTATATTGGGCCTGATGCCGCATCCTGAGCGGCATCTGGACGGCACGAATCATCCACGCTGGACAAGGGAGGGGGTTAAGCGGGAGGGGGATGGTATCGCATTATTTCGTAATGCCGTTAAATTCACGATAGGGGGGTAAACCCTTAGAGCGCGGCCCTCCAGCCCCGCGTGACGCGGGGCTAAGGATAGGCGCTTCAAACCGTAATCTCATAGAATCTTTGCCATCCATTGCGATTGCGATATAATAGCAGTATAAAGGCTTGTGAAATAATTCGCAAATTGGAGCCCCGGCTCTGACCGGGGTGAATATTTTAAAGGTTCCAAGTATAATGGCGGCTGAGACGAAACAGAAAAAGAAGAAAAAATTCCGCATCAGGCATAACCATGAACTGTGCAAAGGATGCGGGTTATGTATGGAGTATTGCCCGGTTGGCGGTATAGAAGCCGACATACTGGGCAAGGCCCAGTTCGTGGGCGAGGAAAACTGCATAGGTTGCATGAAATGTGTCTGGCTGTGTCCGGATTTCGCGAATTGGGTTGAGGAAGTTACGGAAGATGGGGATGAAGATGAGGAAGATGCGAAGAAAGCAGAGGCCAACCTTCCTGATAACGGGAAGGAGTGAATTGCTGAAATTGTTTGGATTTAGCTCCCCAGAATAAGGCAGATGGCAAGATCATTTGAAGGCAACACGGTTCTGATGCAAGGCAATGACGCCATAGTCTATGGCGCCCTTATGGCCGGGGTACGCTTTTTCGCCGGTTACCCGATTACACCATCCACTGAAATCCTCGAAGGATTCGCGCGTCTTCTGCCGTTATGGGACGGCAAATTCATCCAGATGGAAGATGAGATCGGCGCGATGGCTGCGGTCATCGGGGCGTCGTTAGCGGGATACAAAGCGCTGACGGCATCGTCAGGGCCGGGGATAAGCCTGAAGCTGGAGAACATCGGCTACGCCTGCATGGCGGAAGTGCCGGTTACGATTGTCGATGATATGCGCATGGGGCCATCCACTGGTGCGCCGACCAAGACGAGCCAGGGGGATATGATGCAGGTACGATGGGGATGTCACGGCGACCACGCGATTGTGGCTATCGCCCCGGCGACTGTCGAGGAGGCTTTTCATGAAACCATAAGGGCGGTCAATTTATCCGAGCGACTGCGCAACCCCGTCTTCCTTCTGCTCGATGCATGTTTAGCCCATATGCGCGAGAAGATATATATCCCAAGGCAGGAAGAACTTACAATTATAAACCGTCAGCATCCCCAGCCGGGGCTTAAAGAGTATAAACCGTTCACCCCTACTGATGATTTTGTTCCGGATATCGCTGATTTCGGTGAGGGGTATTTGTTTACCGTGACCGGGCTTATCCATGAGGATTCCGGGATGTCGAATTTCAACTCCGATTTGTGCCAGAGGCTTATTGAGCGTTTCTATAAGAAAATCGAAAATCATCTTGATGAGATTGAGAAGATAGAGACGGATTGCTTGGATGACTGCGAGTTGGTTGTGGTTTCCTATGGCGTTGCTTCACGTTCCGCCGCCTCAGCGGTGACGAAGGCAAGGGAGAACGGTATAAAGGCCGGGCTCTTCAGGCCGATAACAGTGTGGCCATTCCCGCATAGGAGGTTGAACGAAGTCACCAAGGGCAAGTTGGCAACGCTCGTTGTTGAGATGAACCTTGGGCAGATGGTGCGTGAGGTGGAACGTACCGCGTTCAAGAACTGCCCCGTGCATCATTATGGCACCGCGACGGGGGACCTTATCCCGCCCCAGGATGTTTACGAAAAGTTGGTTGAGGTATATAAAAACCCCGAAAAGGAGATGACGGAGCATATTATTTAGGGAAATGTTTCGGGACAAGGGCGTCCCGAAACAACGGGGAAAGGAAAACGCACACTGAAGTGTGCGGTACCCGGTGTGGGGCAGGCTTTCCAGCCTGCCATGTCAAAAAAATCCGTGCTGCGACCGTTCGTGTCCGCCGTAGCTTCAGCAAAGGCGGAAGGGAGCGACAAACAGTTTCGGGACAAGGGCGTCCCGAAACATCGAGAATGTATAATTCAGGTGGTCGAATAGCATGACCGTCGTTGTTAAAGAAGTTGCGCGATATTACGACCCCAAGGTGATGCCGCATCTCTGGTGCGCCGGGTGCGGCAACGGTGTAATCACGTTGGCGATAATGCGGGCATTCGCCGCACTTGACTGGGACCCGAATGATATCGTGCTTACAAGCGGGATAGGATGTTCATCGCGTCTTCCATTCTATGTCAAGGTAAACACGCTGCATACAACGCACGGGCGGGCCCTCGCGTTTGCCACAGGCATCAAATTCGCGAAGCCCGATTTTCATGTCGTGGTTGTAACAGGCGACGGCGACGCCACTGCCATAGGCGGCAATCATTTTATCCACGCGTGCAGGCGGAATATCGACATCACATGTATTCTTATAAATAACCAGACCTATGGAATGACCAGCGGACAGGTGAGCCCCACGACCGGCTACGGCCTTTTCGCGAGCAGCGCGCCATATGGGAATATCGAGCACAGCTTCGACCTTAGCGCGCTCGCCCAGGCCGCGGGGGCGAGTTATGTCGCGCGCAGCACGGTTTATCATGTTGAAATGCTGCCCAAGCTTATCCAGCAGGGTTTTGAGCACAAGGGGTTTAGCTTTATCGAGGTGTTATCGGCTTGCCCGACATATTTCGGCAAGTACAATAAAATGAGCAAGCCGGTGGATATGTTCAACTGGTATAAAGACATCGCCATCAACATCAATAAGCTGAAGGAAAATGAGAAGCCGCCAACGGGTATGGTCACAATCGGCGTGCTGCACGAAGAGGAGAAGCCGGAGTATATAGAAGAGTATGATAAAATGGTGCAGCGGGCCAAGGCGCAGATAAGTTGAGATGTAGACGTAGCCCGGCAAGCCATTTGCCGGGACAATTAACCAAGATATATTTAACCCGGCAAGTGGCTTGCCGGGCTACATGGAAGACCTTATTTAATTGAGAAATGGACAAAATAGAAAGGTTTGAGATAAGGCTATCGGGAACCGGCGGCCAGGGGCTGGTGACAGCGGGAATTATCCTCGCGCACGCCGCAATCATCGAGGGCAGGAACGCCGTGCAGACGCAGGTGTATGGGCCGGAGAGCCGTGGCGGGGCGTGCCGTAGCGAGGTGATTATTGCTGATGCGACCATAGATTATCCGCAGGTTACGCAACCTGACATTTGCCTTGTGATGAGCCAGGAGTCATACAATCTTTTTGCGGACGATGTCAAGCCCGGCGGAACGCTTGTAGTGGATAGCACATTTATCAAAGAGAGGGGAGACATTGAAGGGATAAAGGTTTTTTCCAAGCCGATTACGGAGATTGTGAAGCGGCGGCTTAATACGACAATAGTGGCGAATGTTGTGGCGTTGACAATACTGAGCGAAGTTGTGCATTTAGTTAAACCCGAGAGTCTGCTCAACGCAATATTCGCACATGTGCCGCAAAAATTCGCCGAGCTGAACGAGAATGCGTTTAAATTGGGGAGGGAGTTGGCGGAGGGGGGGGTAAGGGGGAATATTAATCAGTAAATATTTCTTTGGGAACGCCGACCTTCAGGTCGGCATGCCGGTCTGAAGACCGGCGTTCCCAGTGGAGTTACCCCGTTCGCGAGCCTGCCCCCGCTTGACACAACTTTCACTTGCCTTTAACATCTATGCCACGTTTCAGTTTTAGAAACGGATTCCCGGCATAAGAATGCCGGGCCACATAAGATTCGCACACTGAAGTGTGCGGCACCCGGATAATCCCCGGCATCAGAATGCCGGGCTACATAAAGGCCTTTGCTGGAAGGAGGATTTGCTTCTGAAGATACACGAATACCAGGCAAGGGATGTATTCTCACGGTATGGGCTGCCCGTGCCGCCGGCTAAAGTGGCCACCACGCCAGAGGAAGCCGAGGCTATCGCCAAGGAGATCGGCAAGCCGGTTGTGGTGAAAGCCCAGGTGCTTGTCGGCGGACGGGGCAAAGCGGGCGGCGTCAAATTGGCGAAAGACGCTGCGGAAGCGAAGCAGAGAGCCAAGGATATATTCGCGCTGAAAATCAAGGAACTTCCCGTGGAAAAAGTGATAGTCGCCGAGGCGGTTGATATCAAGACGGAATACTATATCGGCATAACCATCGACCGCGACAGGCGTATGGTGGTGCTCATCGCATCACCCGCAGGCGGGGTCGATATCGAGGAGGTGGCTGAAAAAACACCGGAGAAAATCGCGAAGGTATGGGTTGACCCATTGAAGGGTGTTGACCAGTATGCCATACGCGAGGCGCTATTCAAGGCGGGTTTCGACCCGGCTTTCGTGCCGAAGATAGCGGCGATACATGCGAAGCTATATGACATATTCATGGACTTCGATTGCTGCCTTGTCGAGATTAACCCGCTTGTCATCACCACATCCAATGAACTGAAGGCGATTGACGCGAAGATAAATTTCGATGACAACGGGCTGTTCAAGCATCCCGAATTAAAGGCATGGCGCGAGGGTGATGAGACCGACCCGATTGAGAAGGAAGCGCATAAGCGCGGGGTGAGTTCCTATGTTCGGCTTCCCGGCGGGAATGTGGGCATCATCGGCAACGGCGCCGGGCTCGTGATGGCGACGATGGACGAGGTCAAGCGCGCGGGCGGCAACCCCTCGGATTTCCTCGATGTCGGCGGGAGCGCGACATCGGATGTCGTGAAGAACGCGCTGGAGGTAGTCACGCTGGATGAGGGGGTCAAGGGGATTTTAATCAATATTTTCGCGGGTATTGCAAGGTGTGATGTTATCGCCGAAGGGCTTCTGAAGGCAACCCAGAGCATGGATATTAGAGTTCCCATTGTGATACGTATGCAGGGCACGAACGCAGACAAGGGGAAGCAGATTCTTGCGGGGACAAAGATGATACCCGTTGACACCCTGCCGGAGGGCGCTGCCAAGATAGTTTCGCTTATCACAAAGGGAGGTGCGGCATGAGTATCATAGTTGACGAAAAGAGCCGGGTGGTTGTACAGGGGATAACCGGACGCGATGGCTCATTCCAGACCGGGCTTATGATTAAGGAAGGGACGAAGGTTGTAGCGGGGGTCACGCCTGGGAAGGGTGGTACGGAGGAGCAGGGAGTCCCCGTTTTCAATACCGTAAAAGAAGCGAAACAGAAGACAGGAGCGAATTGCAGCCTCGTGCTGGTTCCAGCGTTCGCCGCTGCAGATGCTGTGCTGGAGGCCATAGCGGCGGAGCTAGATCTGGTCGTAACAATCACTGAAGGTGTGCCGACACTGGACATGATACGCATACACAAAGTATTAGAAAATTCAAAGACGCGTATGATAGGCCCGAATAGCCCGGGGATTATTTCGCCGGGGAAATGCAAGGTGGGTATTCTCCCGGGGGCGATATTCAAGCCCGGGCCGGTGGGGCTTATAAGCCGCTCTGGTACGCTCACCTATGAGATTGTCAACGAATTGACTATGGCGCGGCTCGGGCAATCGACGTGCATCGGCGTTGGCGGCGACCCGATATTGGGTACGACATTCATCGATTTATTGCCTATGTTCGAGGCCGACCCGGAGACGAAGGCGGTTGTGCTTATCGGCGAGATTGGCGGGTCGGATGAAGAGGTTGCGGCGGAATATATCAAGACGATGAAGAAGCCGGTTGTGGCGTTTATATCGGGACGTACCGCGCCCAAGGGCAAGCGTATGGGCCACGCGGGGGCGATTGTGAGCGGCAAGAGCGGCACCGCGGAAGCGAAGGTGGAGGCGCTGACAGCGGCGAAGGTGCCTATTGCTGATACGGCGCGGCAGATAGCGGAGATGGTGGGCAAGGCGTTGGGGAAGGCTTAACCAGTGTGAATTCTTGGAGCGCGGCCATCCTGGCCGCATGCGGGCTGGAAGCCCGCGCTCCAAAAGGGAAAAATAATCAGATACACCCACATGTTCGAAGATGAGCCTTCGCCAAGGCTACGGCTCACGGGCTCGCTTGTGGGCGGCACCCACTGATATTACTTTATGCAAAAAGATGAGCAAAATCCAAATGAAATGAAAGTACACCTATCCCTTGGTTCCAATATTGGGGACAGGGAGGGGTATCTCAGAGCGGCTATTAATCGGCTTAAATCCCTACCCAACACGGAGTTGGCTGCGGCCTCGGATTTGTATTTGTGCGACCCGGTGGGAGATGATGTTGATGGGTATTTCTTGAATATGGTTGTATGTATTATCACAAAGATGGGTATTGAGGAGTTGCATAAGAATCTCGTGGAGATTGAGAAGGAATTGGGTAAAAAGAAAGAAAATGGGAATGGGAATAGGACAATTGATATTGATGTTATATTTGCAGACGATTTAAAAGGGGAACATGACGGTTTGGTTATCCCCCACCCCCTCTATTCCCAGCGGGATTTTGTGCTGCTTCCATTGATGGACATCAGCCATACACTTGAACCGGCGAGGGTTTCTGATGTGCGCAGGCACTTAGACAGGGAAAAAGGGGACGACAGGCCACGTTGCATACGATACAAAAGCATGGTATATTAATATTTGTCGCTTGGATCCCTTAGTGGACCGAGACGGAACTTGAGGCGCCATATGGCGAGTACCTTCCGTGTCGGGAGGTTTTTTGTTTCATGCTTGAGGAGGAGGAAACGGAGATGGATCTTAAAAAGACCACCATCCAGACCTTTCAGCGCAAGAAGGAGCACGGCGAGAAAATCGCCATGCTCACCGCATATGATTACCCAATAGCCAATTTGCTTGACGCGGCCGGAATTGACGGCATCCTCATCGGCGACAGCCTCGGGCAAGTCGTACAGGGGGGCGGCGATACGTTGGCTGTAACCGTGGACGACATCATCTACCACGCGAAGGCGGTTAGGCGCGGCGCGGAGCAGTGCCTTATTGTGGGCGATATGCCGTTCATGTCGTACCAGGCATCAGATGAAGATGGGCTGCATAATGCCGGGCGGATTATGAAAGAAGGCGGATGTCACGCGGTCAAGCTCGAAGGCGCAGGGCGGTTCTGCGGGCTCATCGAGAAGTTGGTCGAGTCGGGCATACCGGTGATGGGGCACTTGGGGCTTACGCCGCAGTCGATTCACATTTTTGGCGGGTACCATGT
>Ga0315277_10002257_pt1 | contig 27025 bp, 20 predicted proteins | sample YL17G05_15_MG_FD_203695 | JGI IMG/M metagenome (GOLD analysis project Ga0315277, IMG submission 203695) | Sediment microbial communities from Yellowstone Lake, YNP, Wyoming, USA - YL17G05_15 | ecosystem: Environmental > Aquatic > Freshwater > Lake > Sediment | place: USA: Wyoming | collected... | reverse complement strand
GTATCAGCAAGATCAGACCTGGACCTCTGGTGCCCATCAATCTTCCCAATCTGAAAATTATCCCTCTTTCGTACTCTCTTAAGATCCTGATAGCATTGGCTAAGATGAAAAGCGCGATGATGATCAGAGTCAAAATTCCTGCACCTGCCATAACTCCTCCTTTAAAGTTTAAAAGGTTTAAAGTTTAAAAGTTTAGTCCATCTGAGGCAGATAAACTCCTAAACTCATAAACTTCATATTTTGGTTACTTTTAGTACTAAGTTTTCTATCCCTATAACTTTCACCTTCTCCCCTTTTTCTATGCCGCCGCTCTGTGGGTCACATTCAGCCTTCCACAGCTCACCTCGAACGAAAACATATCCCTCAGGCTTGAGCTCTGTCCTGGCTTGACCGATTTTCCCGATCATCCCCTTATCCCCGGTGGTTACCTTTTTCATCTGGGCTCTTAACCCCATTCCCACCGCAAAGAGGAAAAATAAAGCAGTCCCAAGAGTCACAGTCACAACTACCGTCAGGGAGACCCGCATATAGGGTTCAGGCGAATTTATCAGCATCAAAGAACCTAAAATCATAGAGATTATACCTCCTATGGTTAAAAGCCCGTGGCTCACCACCTTGACCTCAGCGATAAAAAGGATTATTGCCAGGATCATCAAAAGCATTCCGGCATAATTAATCGGAAGCGCCTGAAAAGCAAAAATGGCCAGAATCAAACAGATTCCTCCTACCACGCCGGGAAGGATCGACCCTGGATTGGAAAGCTCAAAGAAAAGCCCCCACATCGCCAAAGTGAAAAGGATATAAGCAATAGTCGGGTTGGCTATAATCTGCAGGATGTTATCCCACCAGCCGATGTTTATCCTCTGCACAATTGCATTTTTAGTATTCAGCACCTTCTCGCCTGAGGGTAACTCAACTTTTCTACCGTCGATTTTATCCAGTAGCTCCCTGACATTATTGGCTACCAGGTCAATCACGCTATCTTTAAGTGCCTCGTATTCGGTTATGGAAACGCTTTTTCTGACTGCTTGCTCTGCCCAGTTGGCGTTTCTGCCTCTTTTGGTGGCAATACTTTTGATATAGGCAACCGCATCATTGGTAACCTTCTCCTGCATAGTCGAATCTATTTGCCCGCCAATGCTGACCGGATGAGCCGCCCCGATATTTGTTCCAGGAGCCATGGCTGCAACGTGAGCGGCTAAAGTTATAAAAACCCCGGCTGAAGCCGCCCTTGAGCCGGATGGGGCTACATAGACTATCACCGGAACCTCGGCATTTAAGATCTCTCTGGTTATCTGGCGCATCGATTCATCCAGACCGCCAGGGGTATTCAGCTCTATCACCAGCGCTTCCGAGCCATCGTCCACTGCCGATTTTATAGCGTTGGTGATGATCCTGGCTGTGATTGGACTAATCGCCCCATCGATAGTGACCAGGTCCACACTTTTGGTGGCAGAGAAAAGCGGACTGGCAAAAGAGAGCAGAATAATTAAGAGGTATGCAACAGCTCTTTTTTTCATAAAAATCCCTCTGGGAAAAATAATGACTGAGCTAATAATATCTAAATCCTGAAAAAATAGCAACTAAAAATTATTCCTTCTTTCTAAAAAAAGTTGGGGCAAGGCGCGCCGTGCCCCAACATATACATAGTATTTATAGCTCAGAAGTGGTCTTATAATCACATTCCTTCCTACCTCACAGCTGATTAATTGGATTAAGCGGATATCACCCATATTTATCAGCTTAATCCGTTTCATCTGCTGTGAATAATCTCTTGCCCGTAAAGAATTTCTTTTTACCAGTATTTTCCCTCGGGATGATAACATCCCTCGGAGAGCATCTCTTTTTTCCCATGCCCTATTATCTAACACCTACCACCTATCACCTTTTTCTTTCCCCAGCACCCTCTTATCCCCTTCTCTCCGGGTAATCCCTAACTCATCCAATTTTTCCAAGATCGGGACAGCATATTTGCGGGTGATATTCAGACGCTCTCTTATCTGGCTCACGGTCGAAGGTCCGTTTGCGGAAATGAACTCTTTGATCTTTTTAGTTATCTCCTCAAAATCCTCTTTCCGATAGAGGATACCCTCTTTCAACTCTACGAGTTTTCCCTGCTGAAGCAAGTAGATCAGGATTTTCTGGTAATCCGGATTTTCTTCCAAAAGCTCACTTTTGGTTGGAGGGGAAAACCGGTTTTCTTCGAACTTTTTCAAGATAGCCTGAGCTAAAGGAGCTTGTTTCTCCGCCAGTTGAGGACGGTGCTCTGGCAGAGCCAGATAGTTTTCTTTCTGGATCAGCTTGGCAGTTGAAAGAAGATATTCTACCCCTTCAGAAATCAGCTTTTCCTTGAACTGTAGCTTTGAGGAAAGGTCTGAAGTCTTTAACCCATAAGTGAAGGGTTTATCCGAATGCTCTTTTTTTACTCTCTCCAGAATCTGATTCAGAAGTCTATCCCATCTGGCTTTATCTATGACCATATTCTTTTTGATCACCACTTCTTCTCTTCCCTCCAGTAGAGCCAGGACAGACTCGATCTCCTCTGAGCCGAAAATAGAGGCTTTAAAGAGCTCCTCTCTGATGAGGAAATCGACCTTTTTAAGCTCAGTTAAAATCAGCTCTGATAAATCTAAATTCTCTCTTCGACTCAAGAATGCAATAAGCTCTTTATCTTTTCTCTTAAGCCTTGACGGAAAGACATCCAGGACCAATCCTCCTCCCAGAGTTTTAGGCGGTGAGGGCAGCCTCAGGATGAAATGATCGCCTACTCTGGCTAAGACTGGTTCTTTTAATTTAAGTCTGGCAAATCCAGTCTGGCCGGGTTTCAGTAGGGGCTCAAAATTTTGAGCCCCTACATTTAACAGAATCAATCTTCCAGCAATCTCTGAAGTCCCTAACATAAAAAGAACCTCCGAACCGTTTTTCAAGCTAAAAGGAGCATCCGGAAGTACCGTGACTTTAACGTCCAGAAAATTAGTGAGTATTGCCGTTCCCGGATTGATCACCACGTCGCCCCTTTTTATTTTCTCTTTTTCCACGCAAATCAAATTCATTGCTACCCTCGTCCCCGGACCTGCAGCCTCGACCTGTTTTTTATAGCTTTGAAGATTCTTTATTCTGGTCTTTATCCCATCAGGTGCGATCTCTACTTCCTGCCCGACTTTAAAAGAGCCGTCAATCAGGGTGCCAGTGACAACTGTTCCCATCCCGGACATAGTGAAAACCCTGTCAATATAGAGCCGCGGCTTACCGATGTCCTTTCTTGCCTTTAGCTGACTGATGAGATCCTGAATCTGTTTACTAAGCTCTTCGATTCCTATTTTCTTAGTACCAGAAGTTCTAACCACAACTGCGTGTTCGAAGAGTGTGCCCTTGAGCTTATTTTTTATATCATCCTCTATCAGATTTAGCCAGTCCTCTTTTACTAAGTCAATCTTGTTGATAACCACAATCCCCTTTTTGACCCCCAGAAGTTCTAATATCTCTAAATGTTCTTGAGTCTGGGGCATCCAGCCATCATCTGCGGCAATCACCAGAAGTGCAGCATCAATTCCGCCCACGCCGGCGATCATGTTCTTGACAAACCTCTCATGCCCGGGTACGTCAACAATTCCCACTTCAGTTCCATCCGGCAGAGGAAGCCAGGCAAAACCTAAATCTATAGTCATTCCTCTTTTTTTCTCCTCTGGCAATCTGTCCGGATCGATTCCGGTCAAAGCCAGAACCAGAGCAGACTTGCCGTGATCAACGTGTCCTGCAGTTCCGATTACAAACATATTCTAATCTACACTGTCATTCTGAGGGAGTCCAGATGGACGACCGAAGAATCTGACTATCCTGTATCAAAGAAGATTCTTCGTCCTACGGACTCAGAATGACACTTAAGATCACCGTTTCCAAGTGCCTATCAGGTCGGTTAAAAATCAAAATGTTTTGACCCGCCAGGTCAGGGGACCTGGCAGGCACGGATTTTTTTGTAGTACCCGTAGTGCCAGGTGAGCCCGAAAGGGTCGTCTACTATTCAAATATCTTCTTTATCCCTTGAATAACTATCTCATCCTGTTCCGGAAAGATCGTCCTTAAATCCAAGCAAAATCTGTTTTTTTCAATCCGTCCGATTATGGGGAAATCCAGACTCCTGAATCTCTCTGCTAAATTCTCTGGAGTAATTGAGGAACTCAGACATAATATGATAGCTGGAAGAGTCTCGCCTGGAAGCGAACCACCACCTACAGTGCTCTTGCTCTCTTTCAGAGAAGCAGAAATCCCGAATGCGCTCAGCCTGGCTGAGATTTCCTCCCCTCTTTTTCTCAAGACATCTAAAGAGGTTGAAATCAACCTCCATGCAGGTATCTTCTCTTCCTCTTTTTTAAGATAACTCAAGATAACCTGCTCCAGACCCGCGATAACCATCTTATCCACGCGCAGGGCGCGATACAAGGGATTTTTTCTGAGCTGGTCGATATATTTTTTTCTCCCGACTATGATTCCGGCTTGAGGTCCTCCCAATAGTTTATCTCCTGAAAAACAGACCAGGTCCGCACCTGAAGAGATCCCCTCCGTAATCCTTGGCTCATGTCCTAACCCGAAGTTTTCAGTAAAAGGGACAGCCCCACTTCCCAAGTCCTCAACCATTATAAGGCGATGCTTTCTTCCTAAGGTAACTAATTCATCAACTGAAACTTCCTCCACAAATCCCGACATCCAGAAATTACTCTTGTGCACCTTCAAAAGAATTTTTGTATTTTTATTTATCGCTCTCTGATAATCAGAAAGTGAAGTGCGGTTGGTCGTCCCGATTTCTTTCATAATTGCTCCGCTCTCATTCAAAATATCCGGTATCCGAAAACCCCCGCCTATCTGAACAAGTTCACCCCTGGAGATGATGACCTCTTTCCCTTTAGCTAAGCCTGAGAGAATAAGAAGAACCGCAGCCGCATTGTTATTCACCGCTAAAGCAGCCTCTGAAGCTGAAAGCTCGCACAGCAGTCTTTCTAAGAAGGTTGTCCTTTCTCCTCTTTTCCCTTTCTTAAGGTCATATTCTAAGGAGGAATAGTTTGTGCTGACTTCAGTGATATGTTTTAGGACTTCGCGGCTGATAGGTGCACGCCCAAGATTAGTGTGGATTATCACGCCAGTGCCGTTTATGACTGGTTTCAATGTAGAGAAGGACAAAGCTTCGAGTTCTTCTATAACTTTTGTGAGTAGCTGTTCTTTAGAAAAACTCAGGCCTTTTTTACTTATCTCTTTTCGTATCCCTTGCACAATTCTTCTTATTACCTGAGTCACCAGCGGCCGGGAAAGTGAAGAGATATATTTCCGTAGCTCCTCAGATTGCAGAATCTCTTCAATGCTGGGAATCTGTCTGAGTTTTTTGCTTTTTACCACTCTACTTTTATCCTGCATCTTTTATCTTTGATTATCTCACCAACGATGGAGGAATTTTTAACCCCTCTTTTTTCCAGGGAGCCCAAAAGCTTTTGAGCTTTACTTTTTGAAACGCTGATAAGAAGCCCCCCTGACGTCTGGGCATCGCACAATATTAATTTTGCTTCTTCACAGATATCTTTTCCCCAATCAACCTTGCCTTCCATAAAATTCCGGTTGGATACAGTTCCCCCTGGAACAATCTTTTGTTCAGCTAACTTCCAGGCGTAATCGAGAACCGGTATATTGGACAAATAAATCTTTGCTCCAACACCGGAGGCAGAAGTCATCTCGCAAAGATGCCCCAGGAAACCATAACCAGTTATATCAGTACAGGCTTTTACACCGAATTTTAGCATAATCTCAGAAGCAGTTTTATTCAGTTCACTCATTACCTTCACAACCTCTTTAACCATTTCTGGTGATGCCTTATCTCTTTTAATGGCTGTGGTGATTATCCCGATACCTAAGGGTTTAGTCAGGATTAGGATGTCACCTGGCTTTGCGCCAGCATTACTCACGATTTTTTTTGGATGAATTATCCCATTAACTGAAAGCCCGTAAATCGGCTCTTTGGTTTTCAGGGTATGTCCTCCGATGATAGAAATGCCAGCTTCCTTAGCTTTATCCGCTCCGCCTTTCAAAATCTTCTCCAGATAAGATAAAGGCATAAGCTCCTTCGGATAACCTACGATATTCAAAGCCGAGATCGGTTTTCCTCCCATAGCATAGATATCGCTTAAGGAATTAGCAGCCGCGATAGAGCCGTAGTCGTACGGATCGTCCACCACAGGAGGAAAGAAATCCACGGTCTGCACCAGGGCTAAATTCTCTGTGAGCTTGTATACCCCGGCATCGTCCACGCTGTTATAACCTATCAGCACCCGGTTATTTTTAATCTTTGGCAGATGACGCAGAACCTGCGTCAGGTCCTGAGGACTACATTTTGCCGCTCAGCCAGAACTTGAAGCCAAGGTCGTCAGCCTGATTTTTTGTTTAGTCTCCATAATATTTTTAACACTTAATTTCTTGAATTTCATACATTTTTATATTATCTCGGTTCATATTCTTACCTCATAAAAGTTAAATTTCACCTAACGGCCGAGCGTATCTGAAGTTCCGAGCCCGCAGGCGAGGAATTTGAGCGAAGGTGCGAAGCACCGTAGCCAGATACGCTCTGTTATGTGCTGTGTGGCAAATCATTTTCTCCTCCATAGGAACTTAAGAATTGACCGAAAGCGAAAAGTGCATCATCGACTCTTTTTAATCTTTTTACTATCTCTTTAATGTCCGACTCGTGCCCTTTTGGTTTTTCTACAATGATGTCTAAAGATATAGCGATTTGAAAGAAGTAATCCCTATATTGTTGATATCCTCCATCCCAGTCTTCTGGGGTCTTTGTGAGCTTCTGCGTTGAGAAGTCACGAAAAACATTCTGATCTGCAATGGGATATTCAAATGGTCGAGCAATATGAAATAGAAAAATTCGCCATACAAATCCATTCGGAAAAATCTTTTCTGTTTCGTTTTTAAAATCATTTACACCTATTTCACCTCGCCTGAACTTGTTAATCTGCTCTCTTTTTTCTATCACCTTCAGAACTTTTTTATTTTCATTCCCTTTTCTTGGACCAGATAATATTTTTTCTGTAAGCATTCTTGGATCTTTCCAACGTAGCAATCGTTTGACGTTTTGCTCAGATAAGTTATTGCCAAGATTCAATTCATCGATATAATCAATTACTTCATCGCTATCAAAAGCTTTTACTGAATCATATGAGTATTGTTTACTCCAATAATCAACGAATTGCTTAGCTATGGTGAGGTCAAATTCTCCGAATTGTTTAACATTTAAAATGAACATTTTCTATCTCCTGTGATAGCCACATTGCACATAACTTGTTCATAAGCGAACTACTTCGCTTTTTGTCCTGTTTCGGGATTATAGACGAAGTATTTCGTTTATACCTACTATCTATTCCCTCTCATCTCTTCCATCAAGGGAAGGTTGGGCAGGGGTGCCCAACCTATGAAGTATCTACATTATTCCCTCTCCCCTCTACGAGCCGTAAGGCATTTATCGGCTTGCGGGAGAGGATTAAGGAAGCCACGCTCCTTTATCCCTCCCATCAAGGGAGGGAAAATTTAGAGCGTCGGGCAAGGGTGCCCGACCTACGGTTAATCAGCTTCTCTTCCCCTCGTAGGCGGGGCTCCCAGCCCCGCGAATAAGGTACCTTGCTCTTGTGCTTGCCAGGTCCCCTGACCTGGTTCGCCTCTGGCGAATCGGGTCAGGGGACCCGACGCTCACCGAAAAACTCTTTCTCCAATTAGCGGAAGGGGTGGGAATCGAACCCACCACCCCGATTTTTGGTCAGGGACGACGGATTTGAAGTCCGCGAGGACCACCAGATCCCATCCTCTTCCTTCCGGAAAGGAATATAAAATTAACAAATTAGATTTGCAAGGAAATTATGATGAGTCCACAGCGTCCGACAGAAACGTAGGACGTTACGAGTTGTAGGGGCGAACCTACGTGTTCGCCCGAATATTCAAGGCAGACACGCAGGTCTGCCCCTACATTTCCCTTTACTCTTGAACCTTTAAACCTTTGAGCATATGAACCCCCGCCTTGAGGTCAAGGCGGGGTTACCGATCCAAGAACACAGGACAGAACAATGTTCTGTCCCTACATTTTTTGCTTCGCCAAAGGCGGAGCCCTACGATTTACCCTATGACCTATTACCTACCACCTATCACCTTTTTTAAATCGACCTTCCTAAAAGCTTCATCGGGTCTTGGACCGCCATTGTCTCTTTGACCATAAATGCTTCTCCATATCTGACCCCGATGAGAGAACCGTAATAAGCCGCCCTGATTCTCATAAAGTCGAAAACATCCATTCCAGGAATAAGAACGTCTTTTCGCCCTTTCATATCTTTAAACTGAGATTTATAGCAGCCTACCGCTCCCAGTTTTCTTTCCAATTGCTCGGTAATATCAACCACAAAGGAACAAGCCACTTCTCTAAAAGAAGTGGAGTAGATTATCTTATAAGGACGGTGATTCTCACCCGGAACCTTGAGCTTTGCCAGGCCTGAAAGATAACAGGCATCATATCCTAACCTGGAACAGTTAGCATGGTCTGGGTGCCTTTGTTCCCAATAGGGTAATATGACCAGATGAGGCTTATATTTTCTTATTACCCTGACCAGCTTTATTTTATTCTCGCGTGTCAGCTCGACTCCTGAATCCGGCAATTTAAGATTTTCCCTGACCTGTATCCCCATCATTTTAGCCGCACATTTAGCCTCAATACCTCTCAGCCGAGCAGAGCCCCTGGTCCCCATCTCTCCCTGGGTCAGGTCAACAATGCCAACTTTATAACCTGAATCGACTAATTTAATAAGTGTTCCTCCATAAGTGATCTCTGCATCATCCCGGTGAGCCGCAATAGCCAGAACGTCTAATTTCACACCTTACCTCCTTTCTTAGGAAAGGTCGTAGGTTATAGGTGGGTAGGTGTTAGGTTTTCCCCCTACCTCCTACGACCTATGACCTATCACCTTTTCGTAGTATTTTTCATATTTCGGAACAATCAATTTGGAATCGAATTTTTCTACTGCTCTTTTTCTGCAGTTTTCTCTGAACTTTTTTAATCTATTTTCGTCTGACAAAAGCTCAATCCCTTTATCAGCCATAAACCCTACATCACCCAAAGGGCCCAAAAATCCGCTCTCTCCATCTATGACCACTTCTGGCAATCCTCCTGTTTTGGTAGCGATTACTGGAACTCCACAGCTCATTGCCTCTAAAGCCACCAGCCCGAAACTCTCCTGGTCACTTGGCAGAAGAAATAGGTCAGCTAAAGGCAGGAGATTCTCTACATAGTCCTGTCCACCCAAAGAGATAACTTTATCCTCGATACCGAAATCTCTGGAAAGGGAAAGAGCCTTGCTAAGATCGGGACCATCGCCTATCAAAACCAGCTTTGACGACAGCTTCTTATCGATTAAGTGAAATATCTTAATAATGTCCTCAACTCTTTTCACTGGACGAAAATTGGAGATATGCATCAGGATTTTTTCCTCATCCTTGGCAAACTGTCTTCTCCGGGCTTGGTCCTCTCTTTGAATGAACCTCTCCGTGTCCACAAAATTCGGAATCATCTCGATCTCATTTTTTAACCCGAACTCATCCCGGGTCCTTTTTTTCAAAAACTCGGAAACCGTAGTAACCCCGTCGCTTTCCTCTATGCTGAATTTAGTAATTCCGCGGAAAGATTGGTCAGCACCCACCAGGGTTATGTCTGTGCCGTGTAGAGTGGTTATCACTTTTGGACTATGCTCCTTCAAGATGCTCTTGGCTAAAAAAGCCGCAGTGGCGTGAGGTATGGCATAGTGAGCATGCAAAAGGTCTAAAGACCACAGCTCTGCTATTTCTGCCATTTTACAGGCTAAGCTCAAAGTATAAGGCGGGAATTTGAAAAGAGGGTAATTGGAAACCTCCACCTGATGATAATAGAGATTTTCAATAAATCTCTGCAGCCTGAAAGGAGGCGAATAGGTGATGAAATGAACCTGATGTCCCCTTTTTGCCAGCTCTATCCCCAATTCTGTGGCAACTACGCCACTTCCTCCCGGGACCGGATAACAAGTAACTCCTATGCGCATCGAATCATCCTACCTCTATTAACTGGTGGTCAATTTTTTCGATCTTCACTTTATTATATAGAAAATCTACGAATCCAAAACCGTATTTTATCAAATAAGGTGAAAGGTTTAAAACCCTTTCCTGAAGTTTATTAGCCGGAAAAAGATTATTCTTGGCTTTATAGACCTGCTCTTTGAGAGTCTGATCTTTCTGCCGGTAAGCTTGAAAAAGTTTTTCACCCAATCTTTTTAACTCGAAATCGATCTTCCCTCTGGTAGTTTCCAGATTTTGTTTCAGGGCTGGCTCTGAGGAAATAAGCTCCTGCTCAAGGCTATCCAGAATTTTTAATATCTCGTTTTTTTTCTTCTCTAAAGTATTTTCCAGAGGGTCTGGAAATTTCTTTTTTAAAACCGAGTTTATCAGTATTTCCGGGTCCTGAAATAGATCGATAAATTCAAGAGAATATTTTTGAAGCACCTGCTTGATTTTATCTTCTATCAAAGTGATGCTGGCACGGGGATAGACTACAGGCATGGGAACATCGAAAAATTCAAAAACTGATTTCAACTGGGCATAATAGCTGATCTCGCCCGGACCACCGATATAGGCTGCAGTTGGGAAAAGATAACTTCTCATCAAAGGAAGCAAAAGAACGTTCGGGCTAAGCCTTTCAGGTTCTTCTTCGATTATCTGGCTCAATTCATTTTTGTTGAGTTTTCTATCTACCCCATCTATCTGGATTGCCTCTCCACTCCATTTCAGGGTAGATCTCTTCTCCTCGACTTCTAAAAATAGATTCACCATCTCCTCTGATTTTACTACCTGTTGATGGTAACCTGAAGATTCCAGAGTTTTACCAGTTTCTTTTGCCAGTTTCATTGATTTAGACGGATTTTCTATCTCTTTAAGGAAAAAATCAACTGCCAACTTTTTTAATTCCTTATCTCCAGGGTCGACAATAACCAGACCATATTTGCCTAATAATCTGGTTATCCATTTAGCAAAGGAGGCTGAGATACTCTCTCCTTTGGAATAGCAATTCTCAAGTGCCTGGACAACTTCATCCTTGAACTCGGTCGGATGAAGTGATGATGCGAGCTTCTCCACACAGGAGTTGATTTCCTCCTCCAGGACAACTTTATACATAGGCTCGCCAGAAGGAGTTTTCGCAGGAGAATATCTGATCTCTTCAAGTTGATTTTCTTTATCTATGATAGAAGTTGATCTGACCTCTTCGAAGTCGTGGTCCTCCGAATCAAGCCAGAAAAGGGGTATAAAGCTTCTGGAGAATCTGAAGGATAATTCCTGAGCTAATTTAATTGTGGTGAGAGCCTTATAGATGATGAACAGTGGTCCCCCTAAAAGACACGTCTGCTGACCCGTAAAAATCACCAGGGAGTCCGGTTCCTTAAGAAACTCTATCTTCTTATAAACTTCTTCTGGAGAATCAAACCTTCGACTCTGTTCTTTGAGAATGGAGGAAAGTTTCTCTCTCTGATATTTTCTTTCCTTTATCGATTTAAGAACCCTTAGATAGTTTTTATCTTTACGAAAATCGCCAGCATAGAATCTTTCCACTTTCCCGAAATCATAAAGGAAATCGGAAAAAAGCTTCGTAGCGCCCGGTATTTTCCTGAAATCGACTGGCATAAGCTTCAATCGGAAAACTGGCTTTCCATCCCGCTCCTCTCAAAGAGCATCACCAGCGATTTCCTTTTGGACCTGGATTTGTGCCACTGTCCCTTCTTCACCAGAACCCCCTCTCCTTTCTTTAAAACCATTTTTTCCTTATCAAACTCTAATTCGATCTTCCCATCCAGAACGTAGAAAAACTCATCATAGGGATGATTATGCTTTTTATATTCCCCCTTGATCATCGAAAGCAGGATATTGGCATCACCTACCCTGCTCACGGGAATTGGTTTAAAAGGGTCTTTTACTTTTCTCCCCTCTTTTAAAAGGTCTATCTTGGGCATCTTAACTCCTTTTTAGATATATTTATGTTTGTCTTTAAACTCGCATTTTTGGAAAAGAACGCAATCCCCGCACAAAGGGATCCTGGCTTTGCAGATTTTCCTGCCGTGCTGGATAAGATTCAGATGAAAAGGGTAAACCAGAGCTGGCGGAATTTTGTTCTGCAAAAGGATGTGAGCTTTTTTAGAGTCGGTTTTCCAGGGAATCAGACCCAGCCGTTTGCTGACCCGTAAGATGTGAGTATCCACCGGCAAAACTGGTCTACCTAAGGCAAAGAGCAACACGCAGGCGACGGTTTTATCTCCCACACCCGTGAAATGGCGCAGATACTCCTTGACCTTTTCCGTATTCCATTTCTTAAGAAAGGCAAGACTCACCATCCCTTTTTCTCTATAGATTTGATTGAGAATATTCTTTATCCTTTCTGCTTTAATTTTTTCAAGTCCCCCAACTTTAATGCTCTGGACGATTTTACTCAAAGGTGCCGATCTTAACTCTTCCCAGTTTTTGAAATGATGCTTTAAATTCCTATAGGCTCTATGACTGTTATTATCCGAGGTATTCTGTGAGAGTATCGTCGCAATCAACTCTGACAGAGGATCATTGGTAGGCTTTAACAATTTCTTACCGTATTCTTTCTTTAGTAGATTTTCAATAACTTTTATGTTCTTTGAATTTTCCACCATTATGACCTTATGAAATTACCAGTTGATGATATTTCGTAAAATAGGTGCTCTGTGAAAGCCTGGAAGTGATTACCGCAGCTATGCTCACCGCACAGATGAGCATATAGACCACGATTATCTGAAGCTTCACCGCCTGAAGTGGACTGGCGCCGGCTAAGATCATTCCGGTCATCGCTCCGGGAAGCTGAACCAGACCCACGATTTTCATAAGATTTAGAGTCGGTATCATTGCTGCCCTGACTGTGGCTTTGAAAGAATGCTCTACTGCCTGAGTTGAGGTTACTCCCAGAGCAAGGGCTTGTTCTATCTGGTCCTTTTTGTTTTTCATCTCCGAGTGCATCCTCTCCAAGGCTAAAGCCGCAGCATTGGTGGAGTTTCCAATAGTCATACCAGCCAGAGGAATGACATATTTCGGGTCAGCAGGTATGACTCCTAACAGAAGCAATGCTCCTAAGGTAAAGAAGGTCCCGACCCCGATAGAAAAAGCGGAGATTGTGAAACCCTTCAAACTTCCTTTAGTCCTGGAACCAGCGGTCTGACCGCCTACAAGAACCATAATCAGGATAACCAGTAAGATCAACCAGAGGTTGTTCAGGTCAAAGACCAGTTCCAGGGCATACCCGACGGCTATAAGCTGGACAAAGGAGCGCAATATGCCGATGAGAAGGTCTTTTTCTAAATCGAGTTTCCTGAAATACGATATTCCTATTGAAACAGCTACCAGGACCAAAGCCAAGAGCACTTCTTTAATACCACCTATCACTTTTCCTCCTTTACCAGCTCCCCTCTGATAAACTTTTGAGCTAACAAATTATTTGGGCTTTTCAAAACTATTTCCGGCTCCCCTTCTTCAACTTTCTCACCAGCTATCAGAATGACGCATCTGTGCCCCAACCTCTGCGCCTGGCTCAGATTGTGAGTGATGAAAAGTATAGTCAGCTTCAACTCCTGGTTTAAATCTTTGATAAGCTTTTCGATTTGTAGAGTAGCCGTAGGATCTAAGGCTGAGGTCGGCTCATCTAAAAGTAAAACTTCAGGTTTATGCATAAGAGTTCGCGCTAAAGAGACCCTCTGTCTTTCACCGATGGATAATTCCTGCGAATCTCTTTTAAGAAAATTCGAATCCAGGCCGACCAGGTTCAGGCATTTCTCCATTTCTTCGTCACTTTTTTCATCGCTGACCTTCAGTCCAAATCTCAGATTTTCCTCTACCTTTCCGTCAAACATAACCGGAACCTGAAAAACCAGACTGACTTTTTTTCGCAGGTTCAACACTTCAAGCTCTTTTATATCGATCCCGTCTAAGCAGATAGAGCCTGAGGAAACCTCCTCCAGCCTGTTTATAAGCCGTAACAAGGTGCTTTTACCGCTCCCCGAAGGACCCAGAATAGTGCAGATCTCCTCCGGCTGGATGGAGAGATCTACCCCTCTCAGAATTTCCATCTCTTTTAAATCATTACCTTTCTTTACTAACCTTTTTCTGGTGACTTTTTTTAGTTCTATTTTGCACATATAGATTTGAAGAAGATTAACATTTAGCGAATTATATCACAAAAAAAGTTTATTGTCAATTTTTTTTGTTAAGGGGCAGGGGAAAGTTTTAATGTAGCAGAAACCTTCAGGTTTCCAACTTGTTAAGAACAAAAAATGGAAGGCTAAAGCCTTCCGCTACAAAAAATAAATAAAAAACGTCCGGGATAAACCCGGACGCTACGAAATTCCTTTTCCAGACAAAAAATCGCTCTAAGACAAAAATATGAACAGCTCTTTTTAGCCAGCCAGCTTTTTCTTATCCTCAGGAGTCGGCTCCTCCTTCTTCACTTCATCCTCTAACTCCCGCATCCCCTTTTTGAACTCGCTTACGCTCTTGCCTAATCCCTTGGCAATTTCAGGTATTTTCTTTGCGCCAAATAAAAGCAATAGGACTAAAAGGATTAACAGCAGTTCCTGAGCTCCAATTCCGCCAAGCATTTTTTTTTCCTCCTTAATATTCTTTAATCCGGCTTTAAGTCAGATCTAAGCCGAGTTATTTATTTCCTTTCTAATATACGCTAAACTTTTTCCAAATACAACTAAAAAAGAGTATAACCAGGTTCGATAAATCGAACCCCTATAGCCGTCATTGTAGTTGCTTGATTTATCAAGCATTTTATTGACGAGCAATGTGTCTTCGATCGTCATTGCGAGCGACTTAAAGGAGCGAAGCAATCCCTCCACCCTGTAAGGATTGCTTCGTCGTCCTGATGGACTCCTCGCAATGACAGATGCCAGCTACAAAAATAGAAACTTACCGCAACAAAACCACCTTCTTGGTAGCTGTGTATTCTTCAGTTCTTAATTGGTAAAAATATATCCCGCTTCCTACCTCTTTCCCAGAATTATCCTTACCATCCCAGATGGCTTTATAGTTTCCCGGCGCTTTTTCCTCATCCACCAGAGTCCTCACCAACTGTCCAAGGATATTATAGATCTTGAGGGATGTGTGGACGGGACTATGAACCATGAACTGTGAACCACCCACCTGGAAGGGAATCGTGGTGGCTGGGTTAAACGGATTCGGATAGTTTGCACCCAGAGAATAATTTTCAGGCAGGCTGGCGTCCTCTTCCTTAACCTCAGTAGGTATAAATCCAAACTCTGCCAGAATCTTATGCAACAAAGGAACAGACTGACTCTCTTTGATATAATATAGAGGGAAATCAAAGAAATAGGCCTTGTAATCATCTCCAGAATATCTCATCCCGATTGCTTTTCCTTCAAAAAGCGAAGTATCATAAACTGAATTGAAACTGTAAATCACCTCTTCTGGAAAGAGTGGAGTAAAATAACCGACCCGTGGAAGCCTGCCCTTTAAGTCGCATGTATTTTTAGGATAACACTTGTTCACTCTGGCAGTGTCAACCTCTAAGTCAGAAAACCCGGATGACAAGTCTGAATGAGTGCCGATAAACTCCTCTTTGCCACAGAACCATGGTGGAGCTAACAAAGTCTTCAAATGTAAAATGTCATATGCGAAATCGCCTTTTACATAAGGATAGCGGACATAATCGCGAGGTGGAGCTATCAGATTCCAGCCTGCTAAAATAAGCTTACCTCCAGCTTTTGCATAGCGTCTGAAATTTAGAAAAGCAGTGTCCACAGGACTGCCTGGATATTGAGAAACTGGACCATACCTTCCTTCAGAATGAATGACACACACAGAATATGGACTCAATTCTTTCAAAGAGACTGCTGCTGTATTAGGTAAGTCGTGCCTGGAATAAACAAAAGGATAACCCTGCAATGCCCGGCTGTAAAAGGCATTAACGCTGTCATCCTGAACAAAAATTATGCCTCGAGGGTCGCTCATATCCAGCAGGAGGATTCCCTGGTCAAAAGCCATGGACAGAGCGTAAACACTATCTGAAGTAAAGCTCTCCAGCCCTATATCATCAACGGCTGAGACAGCGTAATAATAAACCACTCCGTTTTCGATATTCTTGTCGCAAAAGTTAGTATCCAGCCCGGTTAATCCGACAGTTCCCATTAATTCGTATGTCCCAACTTCCTTTTTTCTATATATTTTATATCCGATAACATCGTTTTCCAACTGAGGTTTCCAGGATAAGCAGATTTTATCTTTAGTCGAAGTGGCTACCAGACCAGTTGGAGGCATGGGTCTTCCAGCTAATGTCATAAGCTCTTTTGACCTTTTGCCTTTTTTCCCACTCTCGTTAATACTGGTAACAACATAATAGTAAGTATTGCCTTCGACTAAATCGTTATCCAGAAAGAACGTATCTTTGATGACTTCAGTATTTACTGGGGATGTTGGGTATACACCTGAAATAGAGCTTCTGTAGATATTGTAACCTTTTAAATTATAATATTTCTTAGGAGACCATGATAGAATCAGAGCGGAATCAGTAGAATTCAGCACCATAAAAATCTTAGGTGGACCAGGTGGCGGCAAAGTATAACCGGACTCATAGACTCTCTGCGCCACAGAGACATTTGAGAAAAGATTATTGAAGTCAAGTTTCGAACAATAGGTTTGAGGATTCTGAGGGTCAATCGGATTTAAACCTTTATGCAGGCTATCACCCATTATTATTCCAACAGTAAAACTAATACTGTCTTTTGCACGAATATTAAAAGGTCCAAATGAATACAGAAATCTGGTATCTTAACCATCTGCTAAATCCCTGCATATCGATGGCGGTGGTAACCAGCCAGAATCGGTCTGATCAATGCAGGTATAAATCTGATCGTAATCATATTCGCCATTCGACATAAGGAAATATTTCGCTCGATCACCACAGGGTGTTCCCTTCCCGCCTTCACACCAGGTGCCATAATTTTTTGCCCAAAGGTCCCAGTTGGATTTTTTCCAGGGTCCAAAATCCAGGTTTACCGGATCAGACCCTTCTGACACCCACCAGTTATAAGACCTATTAGATACTGGATTAGAAGAACCTAAAAGCTTAAACCCAAATACTCCAATCGGGCTGTGGGAGGTAATCTGGCCTCCTCTTGCCAGATCTCCGTCATTATCAGCGGCCCAGGCAAGATTAATATTTCTTGGTCCCTCAGGCGCTTCAACTGATTTTATGAAACCTGACACATCATCCATAAAGCCACTATTATTTCCAAACCAAAGTATATCCGTATCCATATAAAATCCGATATAAGCCTGCGATATGTGCTTATTGCCTATGTTTTTGATCTTATAATCCAGCAGAACAAAATCATCATAGGGCGGGCTTATCCAGGAATAGCTATGCTGGGTGATTTCTATGTTTAGAGGCTTGTGTGATCTCAAGTCATATGGGTCATCATATCCCGTGTCTACCAATGTATCCGTATAAGTTGCCACCAGCTCTTGATCACCAAAATCCTCCATTTTCTTAATCCCCCCTGTAGCGCAGTCAGCAGGAAACATCTCATAATTCCATAGCCAACCGTCAGCACCAACTGAAACCAAGGTTTCTCCTTCCACGACTCCCCCAACCCATAAAGCACCCATAAAAAGATACTCCAGACCAGAGCCACCAGGAAATTCTGCAGAAGGTGCAGGTAAACCTGTCTCTGAATCATCTAGACTACGACTTTCGCTACCAATCAGACCCCAGTTGGTGACGGTGAGCCACAGGTTGGACTCTCTGTGAACTAATTGGTTAACACAGGGCTCAGATGGAATTTTGAGTGTCTGCTCAAACTTAACCAGGGGGTTTGCGCCTTTCAAATCCTTTCCACTTACGTGAATAGAAACAAGAAAAAAAACAAGCAAAAACATTAGCGTTTTTTTCATTTTTCACCCCGGGAAAAATGTTTAATGGTTACTTTATATGAATTATTGCCAAAATAAATATAATAAAAAAATGTGCCAAGTAAAGTGAAATTTTTAGAAGTGTATAATTTATCCTAAGTGATTAGATTCAAACAAGATAATAAAATCAGCTTAAACTTTTACTTTAAGGCAAGAGCAGAAAACTGCCTTTTTAAATCACAATCTAAATCTGCAAGTCCAGTTTTGACTTTTAGTTACACTCTTCGCAGAAATCTGCCGGGGATTATTAAAACTTGCGGTGTGTAGCGGAGGTCTTCAGACCTCCATAAAAAGCTGGGTTCAAAGGTTCAATCGTTCAAGAGTTCAAAAGAAGAACGTCGGGTGGCACCCTCAAACTCGTTTGAGGGTGAGGAACGTTGCTTGTATAGAGATGCATAACATGCGTCTCTATGCTCTTTGCGTTGTGATAATAACAATGAGGACGGCACATCCCCAAACAAGCTGGGGATGGCACTTGCAGGTAGGACAAAGATGGAAGGCTAAAGCCTTCCTCTACATTTTACTTTTAGGTTTCTCGTCGGGCGTAAAGCCCGACGCTACATTTTCAACTAAAACTGCCAGCGAAAACCGCCAGAAGACCCAAAAGCATCTCGAATTTCAGAAGCCGGCTTAAAAAACCTAAATTTTCCCTTGAGGGATTGTTCCAAAGGGAGAGGATGATATAAAAAAGCACAAAATCCATCATCAATACCAGAATAAGGTAATAAATAGAGAATATTTTCAGCTTATAGGGGAAAATAGTCAGGATGATTAAGACCAGAAAAATCGTAGAGGCTAAGAATTGAGAATTTTTTATTCCATAAGCAATCGGAAAAGTCTCAGACCTTAGAGCCTGATCTCCTTCCAGGTCTTCCATATCCTTAATCAACTCCCTGCCCAGGTGAAAGAGAAACGCCAGGATAGCTGGGATTAAGGATATCTCCGGGTTTTTAGAGAAGACCCCTCCGTAGATAAAAGTTAGAGAGGAGATGATGCTAACAGTCACATTCCCGATAAGAAACTCTCGCTTGAATTTTGCGCTGTAAAGGAAAAGGAAAATTATCGCAACTAAAGCTATGCCTATGGAAACAGGCTTCAGAAAAAAACTCAGAATAAAGCCGATTAAAAAAAGAAAGATCGAAAAGATAAGTGCTTTCTTTAGGGACAGACCGCCTTTAGGCAGAACACGCAGGGGACGGTTGATTTTATCTATCTCCAGATCGAAATAGTCATTTAGACCGTATCCCCCTGCAGAAATGATCGCAGCAGAAAACGCAGCTAAGAGCAGTTTACCCCAGGATGAAACCTCACCCGCAAATCCCCCTAACAGCACTGAGATAAAAGTTATCAGGTTGTTTTGAAAACGGGTCAGTTTGAAATAGGGCTGAATGTTCATCCTTTAAAATCGATTGGAAATCCCGAAGTGGATTTTCCCCTGTGAAAAACTGTCCTTTTCTCCCAGTGCATAATCGACTTCGTAGACTCCCAACTTTGTATCCACTTTCAATCCTAACCCGAATCCGGATTTACTGCCCGCAAGTCTATCCAAGGTACCTGTGACAGGGTTTTCAACTATGCGACTGAAGTAACCTAAATCCCAGAAAAGATAAGCCCTTGATTCCGGACTTAATATCAGCCTGTATTCCAAGTTTGACCAGAACAGCTTATCCCCGGAAAACTCCTGTTCCCTGTAGCCGCGCAGCGAATTTAAGCCTCCTAAAGAGAACTGGTCTGATATCGGAATCTTTTTCTCGGAGCTCTGGATATCCCGCAGATGCAGACCCAGAGCCACCACCTGCTCTTTATAAACTGGAAGGAAACTGTCTAAATCCAGCAAAATCTTTGCCTCATTGGATGACCCTTTGCCAGGATTCAAATCCTGCTCAAAGTAGTAACTTTTCCTGCCGTAGATTATCTCTGCCTGATCATAAATTCCTTTTCTGGGGTTATTGGGAGAATCCAATAAATCCAGGCTGAATTTCATCCCGAATTTGTATTTCCGGCTGGAGGGCAAAACGGTTTTCAACCTTTCATCTGCTGTCACCTTCTCCCAGCCAGTGGAAAATCCGAGCAGGATTTTATCTGAAGCAGAATAATTGAAGCGCGTGTTTAAGTCAAGCTTGAGATAGCTGGAATCATAGTCTATCTGTCTCAAATCTAACTGTACGGATAAAGGCAGGTTCAAAAGGTACGGCTCCCTGAAGGAAAAGAAAAGGTCAAAAGAATAAGGATCCTTCTTGGTCCAGCTTATCTCCCCTTTTCTTCCGCTGCCGAAAATATTGTCGAAGACGAAATTTAACGCCCCGCTGAAATATCCAGTGCCGCTCTGGGCTTTGGGCACATACCCTAAAACGCCCAGGAAACTATTCTGTCTTTTTTCCTCCAGCTCTATCCTCAAAGCTGACCAGGATGGATCGGGCTCTGGCACAAGCTGGGCGCTTTTGATCGTTTTTATGAAGGATGCTCTTCTGAGGGCAGATAAGCCGGATTCGAGCTTCTTCTGAGAAAAATAAGCAGAGCTGTCTATATCTAATATCCTTCTCAGGATTTTTTCTTTGGTCGCCTTATTTCCGTCAAACTCAATCTGCCTGATCCTGACCCTTGGCCCTTCTGTTATCCTCAGCTTGAAGGATAGCCAGTTGGTGGAATCAGCCGGATTTAAACTATGATTGAAATCCTCCAGATCTATCTGGCAGAATGGAAAACCGTTCTCCTCATACAGTTTCAGAATCGCTTCAGTGCTTCTCTCCAGAAGCTGATCTGAATAATAAGTATTCGGCTTGAGCATCATACAGGAATAGATAGCTTTCACATCAAAGTACTGGTTCCCGGCGATTTGAATATCCTTTATCCTTTCTTTCAACTCGGTGGAATTCCCCTGATTGAAAACCAGTAGCAAACAGCCGAGCAGGATAATAAAAACGAAATATTTTTTCATTTTAAAAATAGGCTTTGACTTCAAATTTTCCATTATGTCTTGTGCCTCTTATCGGCTCTTTTAAACCCGAATAATTGAGCGTGGCAGAAAGGGTCTGGCTCAGTTTGTAATCGAAAATGAAAGCCCAGGCAAAATTATCCCCCGGCTTTCTGCCTCCTGCCATCTCCCAGGGTAATACCTTATCTGCTGGCGAAAAATTAACACGAATCCAGCTTACTTCAGAGTGCAGTCTCCCCTGGCCTATTAAAGAAAATGAGACTTTTGGCGTTAATTCAAACAGGTTCACCTTAAGCCCGGATTTCCTCTCATCTTCCCTCAAAAACTTGTTGGATAAAGTCATCTCTAAAGAATTTTTCTCTCTTCTGGTGAAATCTATCCTTACGCTTTTCCCATCAATTGAAAGCAAATTGAAAGCGGTATTCTGTCTTTCCTTTTTCTCTTTTGATACCTCGGATTCCAGAATGTTTTTGGGAGATAAACGGTAGCGCAATAGCGCGGACTGGCTGTTTCTTTTATCCTGATCCTTTCCATAGACAAGCAAGTTATTTTCCCGGTCATCAGAAGCCCATCTCAATCTCAGGTTGAAAGGCGAGGAAGGAAAAAAGTAAAAATCCTGCTTTAAAGAAAAATCTCTAAGAAGCGTTCCGTCAGCACCGCCCTTGTCAAAAGGATTCAGAATAAAGCCAGCCCAGGAAACCGGACCTGAGACGAGATTAGAAAACCTGACAAAAGTGTCGGTATAGAACTGCTTAAGAGGTCTGGACTTCGAGAAGAATTTTCCCGGATAAAAGATAGCTCTGAAGCTTTTGTCCAACTGCTTTCCCGGAACATACTCGTCCAACATCTCTTTTTGCAGGACGTAGTTTCCTTGAGGATCAGGGATATACTCGCCGTTCTCATACCGGTACTGCCCTCTTCCACTCCCCACGTCGATATAGTTATCCACGCTTTTTTCCGCACCCAATTGATTGACTGAATAATACAGGTTTAGAACCAGAGCCTGGCTCTTCGGATTATAATCCAACTTCAACACTCCCACATTCCCCCTCTCTTTAAGTCCGGTCTTGATATTCCTTGCCCGGTAGGTATACTCAAAGTCAGAAGATAAAACTTCTTTAAAGTTTCTCAAGGAGACGCGATTCTGCCAGGTATAGGAAGTATACTCTCTTTCCCAGGAAATATTTTTTCTTTCTTCATCGTGAAAGACTACCTGAGTAGACATACTCCATAAATTGTTAGATTCTAACCCTATGCTTCCTCTTAGCTCATCATATTTTCTGCTCGGCAAAACTAAATCCGAAGGACTGAGCTCCTGTTTTTCCGCATTCCAGGATAATTGAGTGGAAAGCTTTTTCCAATGATGAGCCAGAGAGAGATTCCTTCTCTGCCAAATCCCTATCTGGGTCGAAGCAACTTTTTTTTGGGAGCTTTTGATATCTTCTGACGAGGCTTTAGCCTCAAGACTCTTGAAAGGCCGAAGAGTAATGCCGAAACCGTTACGTTTCGACTGGAAAAAATCACCTTTATTCAGAGACCCCAAATCGTTATCGAGTGAAAGATTCTCAATCGGTGCAAAGGATGATTTGAATCTTGCAACCTTCTCTGTTCCTTTTTGGGAGTCGTCAAAAAGACCCCAGACCCGGTCTTTTTCTATCTCATCGGTCCTGCCAAAAGGAGAGAAATTTTCCCCAAGATTTCTATATAAACCCTCAAATTTCAATCTGGACAGGTTATGACCGAATAGCTCTAAGTTCTGTTTTTCAAATCCTGTTTTGAAGAGGAAGGCATTACCTGAATTATCCTGGTTGCCTGCCGAGGAGAACAAATTCAAGTCTTTTTTGCTCAGACCCCAGCCTATCTCCGAAGATAGTCCCGGAAGAATATCCAAGCTCATATCCAGATCGACCACCGAATGACTCGAAGGTAAGGGCAAGAACACCACTGGCAGGTAGTCGCCTTTTCCTGGGGAAACATATCTGAATATTCCTGCCCCGGTATAGATGTAACTCCCTTTTGAACTCCCCACCCAGTTAAAGTTAACCTGATAAGAACCGCTATCCTTTCCTGCATATTGATAATATGAACTGCCTGAGGAATCAGTTAAAAGGTTATAATCTCCTTTGCCTGAGCCGACATACTGAGACCCCTCTTTAAAAGCTTTGGTTTGATCCTCGCCTGAATTTTTCAGTATCTCCTTATCCTGAGACGAAAAGGCAAAAGATAAAGGGTTATTTTTGTCATCCCTTTCGTCTATAAAAATCCCCTTGAGCTTCATTTTCCCGTCCAGAAATCTCCACTCCCCTTTTGTGTCATAAAAACTCCTCTCATAGTTCTGATCAGAATACTCGAATTCGACTTTTATCCGCGAGTCGCTGGTGACCAGGCGGGTAGATGAGAAGTTGAGCACCCCTCTGGAATAATCTATAGTGTAATCGTTTTCCGAGCCTCTGGAAAGAAGGTTTCCGTCCAGATAGACCTTCTCTGTGCCCGGAAGTATCTGTATTCCTCTCTGTCCATTTTCGCTTTTAAGATAGTATGGACCCTGCTTACCCTCAACTCCCGTGAAGCTGTTAAGATAATATTTACCTTTGGAAGAAGCATAGGAGGCAGAAACGCTGTTTTCATTGAATTTACCCTCTGCTGAAACCCCTTCCAATTTCTTATCATATCTTCCTGAAAGATTTCCGTCAAAGGAAAGATACTGGTCTCCCAAGTAGCCATTGAAATTAGGGGAGTTGACCTGCATCAGAACCTTATCCAACTCCTCTAATCTCTTGGTAGTTCCATCCGGAGTCCCTCCTCTACCCTGGTCAGAGATCAGGGCTAAGACTTTAACCTCTTTGGTCAAATTCCCTGAGAGCGTAAGGTTAAGACCCTGGGATAGAGAAAACGACTCGACATTACCCAAATCAAAGGAGAAACTTTTACTTCCGGAGATCTGAAGGTTAGATGAAAACGGTTTATCACCAGATACATTAGAAAGGGGACTGGTGAAAATGTTGGAGACTTCTTTTGTGGACAGGCGAACCTTTGGAGAATTAGAAGTTGAATTGTCCAAAGCTGAGGAATTTGCAGAGAAATCCTCCTGGGAAAAGGAAAGCTCCCGGTGAAAATATCTTTTCTTTATGCCGGATGAAAACTCTTCAAAACTTATGCTGAGAGAGTCGTCCTTGCCTAACGGCTGGGTGAGCCAGAGAAGCCCTTTATTATAATCGATAAGGTAATCCTTATCTTTTTCCAAGAACAGAGTGTCTTTTTGAACTTTTTCAGTATTGGTGAGAATATATTTTTGGGAAATAACATAGGGGCCAGATGATCCATCCCCTTTTAAGGTGAGTTCTGTTTTTGTGCTTATGGTCTGGCTTTGAAGGCTTAAGGACCAGAGCAAGATCAGCAGAGGAATAAGAAATAAAACGGAATTTTTTCTTAAAATGCATTTCATCTTGATATTTTCGTCGGGTCAGTCCCGCCAACGGCGGGACGACGAGCACCTTACAATCTTCCCTTTGTTCCTGCGTTTCTTGGCGACCTTGTCCTACGGTGGCTACGCCAGACGTAGTCTCCGTTATCAGGAAAAGGGCCGCACTACGAAAAACAATAGTTTATTCTACTAACTCCAATTGTACCAGTGCTTGCCAGGTCCCCTGACCTGGCAAATAAAATAGCCTTATTCTACCAACTCTAATTGTTGAACACGGTTATTGCCGGAATCAACCACATAAATGGTTTTTCCTTCATACACCTTCAAATCTGTAGGTCTGGAGAACTCACCTTCCCTATTCCCGGTTTTACCGAACTTGAAAAGGAGCATTCCGTTTCCATCTAATGCCACTATATCATCTTCATAGGTATTTGCGACGTAGACTACTCCGTTGCTCGAAACATCCACTCCGGAGGGTCTGTTAAGATCCCCTCTGCCAAGCGATCTGGCAAAATTCCCGAACAGGTCAAATACCGCTATCCGATCATTGCCGGAGTCAGCCACATAGAGATACCCTCTGCTGTCTATGGTTAAACCTTTAGGGTCAACTAATGCTCCGGAACCTGATTCAAACCCGCCCAGTTTCTCCGCAGAGGTAAACTGGTTATTCAATTTCCAGACGCAGTCGTTTCCAGAATCAGCTATGTAGACCTCACCGTTTCTGGAGACCGCCACGCCCTCAAGCTGGCTATTGGCAAACGGCTTTTCCTTTATGTAGGAACCCACTAACTGGATAAAATTCAGGAAGTTGTCAAATCTCTGAATCCGTTTATTCTGGGTATCGGTGATGTAAAGGGAAAGCCCGTTGTCCAGATTGACATAGCTGGGCAGGTTGAACTCCCCGTTATCCCATCCAAACCCTCCAGTCTCTTTTAAGAACTCGCCTCTCTGGCTGCACTTGACTATTCGATTATTTCCGGAGTCGACAATGTAAAGGTTCCCGCCTTGATCAATAGCTATTCCCTGTGGTCGGTTGAGCCGGGCTGAACCTAACTCTTCTTCGCCTATGATCTTCACTGGGACTACTTGCGTAAGAACGGGTCGCGATGTTCCTCCACCATCTCCCTGCCAGGGGGGAGCTGAGGCACAGCCACCCATTAGGACCAAGAAGACGAAAAGCGAGAACCCTTGAAGGAAACTTTTCAAAGTCATTCTTTTCATTTTCCGCTCCGGTGAGCCCATGTCAGGGTCTTGCGGATTGTTTCAGAGAAAATGTTAAAACCTTTTCTTTACTTTGAAGTAATAATGAGGATTTTTGCTGAAAGGATTGGCATCCAGACTGAATCTTAGGTCCGTGGGATTAATCGAGGAGAATTCCGAGCTCAGCTTGCGGTTGAACTTCTTCACGCTTCTGGCTGCATCCAGCACGCTGACTATACGGTTGACAGCAGCTAAGCCTACCATAAATAATGCCCTTCGGTATGCTGTTTTGCTCTGGTTGCGCAGATCACGGAAACGACCTTTGGAATCCTGAGAATTCCAGTTCCAGTTCCAGAAATCGTTTTCCGGGTAGATCGTAGCATCAGCCCCGTGATATAACCTGGCAAATTGATTATACTGATCCCGGGTATCGTAATAGGTTATATTCTCAAAGTAATCATCCGTTTTACTATCCAAATTCACACCGGCGTGCAAAGCGGCATAACCCTTATAATCGTTTTTCTTCCAGGAACCGTAAGTTCTGAAGGCGAAAAAGCCAGCCCAGATAGACCCTTCCAACCCCAGGAATATCTGCGAGCCAGTTTTGTTTCCAGCATAGAGTTCACCTGCGCCGGGCAACAGCAGAGACAGAAGCATCGCCTTGGTAGTCGATTTTCTTCCGCCGGGCTTCTGGAATTCATCTTCGAACGAAGGATTTATTTGCCTGTTCTGCTTTAATTTCTGTCCATCCAGGATTATTGAGGATTGAGGCGTAAAAATCGGTTTTGGAAGAACCAGGACAGAGCTGTGTCCTGTCTCTGCGTTTTCCTTCTCCTGACCCGAACTCGAAGTAACCAGAGCCAGGTTAAAGAGAAGAGCAAAGATCCAGATATTCCTAAAAAGTCTTTTAATCATCCTCATTTTTTGGTTTAAAATTTAGTGCTCACCGAAAATTTGGGTATAATCTCATCCCCGTTGTATTCAGTCAGCCTGATTTTCATATCTATCTGCGAGAACTTTTCTCCTTTTCGGTTGTAATGACGGACCGCGATAGCCGCATCAAAAGCCGAAAGCAGATGATTCGCTAAAGAAAACATAACAAAACGGTTAGCTTTGTCAAGCAGAGAGTTAGAATCGTGCCTCATACCCAGATACATGTCCCGGTTAAAAGTCGACAAAGCTCCGGCGAAATCATCCCAGCCAAAACGGAACTGGTCGTATTTTCCAACCTCTTCATAATACTGCTGGTTTCTGTCAACCGGCTGACCTGCCACTGGATGAAGCGAGTGGCTTAGTACAATTGAGTCACCCTCGCTATGGAAATATACGCCAGGTGTATCTACTACTATGTGTTCAAATCCCGGAAATGTATCATACTTTAGTCCATAGTAGCTGACCAGGGAGTCACTGTAAGCTTCTAT
>Ga0315277_10002256_pt1 | contig 27050 bp, 18 predicted proteins | sample YL17G05_15_MG_FD_203695 | JGI IMG/M metagenome (GOLD analysis project Ga0315277, IMG submission 203695) | Sediment microbial communities from Yellowstone Lake, YNP, Wyoming, USA - YL17G05_15 | ecosystem: Environmental > Aquatic > Freshwater > Lake > Sediment | place: USA: Wyoming | collected... | reverse complement strand
TGGCCGCCGTGGATGACCTGCAAAAACCTCCCCAAACCAAATTCTACTGCGGCCAGCCCACCACTCGGGCTGCGTGAAGTGCTGGAAACTACTGACTAGGAGCTTATCCCAAAACCGATCATCGGGGTGGCTGGCGGTCGGCCGGAGGCCGCCCCCAGCCCCAGGATTCCGGCGGCTCGCTGCGCTCGACCACGGGCACGCGGCGGGAGTGTGCTGGCTGTTGTTGCTGGCACGGCGGTTTGGTCGAGCCGTGCGAAAACCGCAGATTTCGGCCGTGGTGAGTATAATAGAACGAACACCCCATAAACGCGGCATGCCATCAAGGCGTCGTCTTGAGATCATAGTTCTTTTCGTTCCTGCCGGGCTGCACGTCGAGTTCGAGCTTTGTACGATCGTTGTACTTCGGCGGCAGGACTTCCTGCATGATCGGCTGCACCGGACTGTCCGGCGTGTCGTACAGCTTCTTCTCTCCGACGACCTTCGAGACTCGAATCTCGACTTTGACCTTGCCGACGGGCACCTTGGCAGTGTACTTGCCCTCCTTGATGGCCGCGCCAGCGGTGCCCGACTTGCCGTCGATCGGAAAAAAGCTAATCGACCCTATCTTGGCCGGCGTGCCGTCCACGGTGATCGTGCCGGTCACTTCGCCCATGGGCGGCCCCTTCGAACAACCGGTGGCGAGCATCACCACGGCCAAGAGGCAACCGAAACAGACCGACGTCGCAGAATTTGCTAAGTACCACATATCAGACTACCTACCTTCACTGATCACTTCGGCACCGTTCATCGTGCCCATTGCTTGCCAGACCCGAAGCCAAATACCATTGCTCACAAACCGGACCGAGCCATCGCACAACGAGGCGTTCACGCCACCGGTATGGCGACTGCGCGCGGCGGCTACCTGGGATTGGCGGGCCCCCGCGACGGCCGGCATCATCGGGTCGCCCGCCTCTTGGAACCAACCGTTCTCGATAATGTCCGGGGCCGAAGTATTGGGCGTCAAGAGCGTGTGGAACCGGCAGACGCCGTCGTCGTTCTGAATGTCACCTCGCCAGTCATTGTCTTCGGGACTCAGGGCCTTTAAGACCTCCGACATCAGCAGCGTGTTCGACGTGCCATCGACCATGTTCTTCAGACCGGTGACCCGTGGGTTACTCCGATCGCCTTTGATGTGCGAGAAAGGCGCAATCCCGGGCGGTTCGATGATCTCACCGTATCTGGAATTGCCCCAATTGACTACGTAGTTGCCGCGCCGGCGCTGATACCAGCCGACCGTCTGATCTGATCCCCCGTCACTGGGGCACTTGTAGATCGGCACGTCCTGGCCGGTTAGGCCATTGAGCGTGCCGCCAATCGTCGCCGGCGGAATATAGAAAGACAGCTTGAAATCGTTGAGCGAATCGAGTGATCCCTCTTCGATATAGGCCCAAAGGTACATGACCCAAGTCTGCCGCGGCGCTTCGCGGGACCCGAGGGGCAGTTGGTCTTTGGTGTCGTGGAACGTGTGCATAGCCAGCGACCATTGCTTGAGGTTGTTCGCACACCGCATACACCGCGCCGCTTCTCGGGCGGCCTGGACCGCCGGCAACAACAAGGCGATCAGGATGCCGATGATGGCGATCACCACCAGCAGCTCGATCAGCGTGAAACCCCGCCGTAGTCGCCGTCGCATGGTGACGATCCTCCCAATGGTTGAAGGAAAAGAGAAGCTCCTAATACTTGCCTTGATCGATCACCAGGCCGTCTTTGCGGTTTCCCAAGCGGGCGTGAATCTGGGCAGCGATCGTGTAGTTGATCATCCGGACGCTCCCGTCACAGAGCACCATGTTGAACCCTCCCACGTGCGCGCTGCCGAAGACTACATCAGTCGTCAGGCCCGCCTGGTCTTGCAGGGGTGCTTGGTAGGTCCAACGGGAAATGTCGGCGTTGTCGCCGATGTACATGTTTTCGTTGTCGCCCAGGTCCCGGCCGTTGAAGTAGAAGTCGGGGTTGAGGTATTTCTCCCCGACCATGTAGGTGTTGCTTGCGCCGTCGCTGACGTCGTTCAGCGCGACCGTGCTGAGGGTATAGACGATGCCGTTGGCCACGCCGTTGATGATCCCGGCCTTGCTGGCCAGGGTGGCATGATCCGGAAAGCTGGTCGGGCCGGCGACCCACCAGCCGACCGTTGCCGGGTCGGTGTAGTTCTGGCCGCCGTTGGCGCCATAATCGCTCCGGGCAACGCTATCGGGCTCGTCGAAATTCAGTGGGGGGCCGCCCGTTCCGCCCTCGTTGTAGGTCCGGTAGGGATAGGCCAAGGCGGGACGGCGGGTGGGGCAGTTGAAGAAGCTCAGGGGCGTCTCCGTCCGCCGACAATTTGCCGCCCGCTTGAGCGTGTCGTTCTGTCCGGCCCCGAGGTCATGGAGAGCTTCCTGTTCGACGAAGGGGAGGACGTTGTAGACCCAGCCGCCGGGTTGGCGGATGCCGGCGCCGCGATCCGCGTCACCCACCCAACCCCAACCCCATCCCCCCGCGGGGAAATGCCCGTGGGCCTCCTCGTGGTTGACGAAGCCCAGGCCGATCTGCTTAAGGTTGTTCTGGCACTGTAGCTGCCGCGCCGCCTCTCGGGCCGCTTGCACGGCCGGCAACAAGAGGGCGATCAAAATGCCGATGATGGCGATCACCACCAGCAGCTCGATCAGCGTGAAGCCCCGCCGTTCTGGCCTTGGCATGGTCCTGGTCCTCCCCAATGGTTGAAGGGATGGGAAAGGTCCTAATACTTGCCTTGGTCGACGGGCTGGCCGTCGGAGCGGTCTACCAGCCTCTGGTGGGTTGTCAGATCGATCTGGTAAGAGATCGTGCGGACCGACCCGTCGCACAAGGCCATGTGGAAGCTGCTGCTGTGCGGACTGCCGAAGCTGTAGCTGTAGTCCAGACCGGGCGTGTCTTGCAGCGGCCGGAAATGATGGCGCAGGACGTCCCGGTCGGAACCGACGTAAGCGTTTTCGTTGTCACCCAGGTCTTGGGCGTCGAGGTAGTGATCGGGATTCATGTACTTCTCACCCAGCAAGTAGGTATTGCTGGCGCCGTCGGCGATCTCTGCCAGCCGGACCACGTAGGCCCGGCCGGTCATCCCGTTGGTCACGCCCGGATTGGGGGGCGGGCCGTTGATGTCGCTGGGGCCTCCTGCATCGATGATGGACGTCCCGGCGTTCATGGCGTAGTCGTTCCGGGCGCAGTGCGTCAGCGTGCCGGTCCAATAAGGCTGCCACTGCGCGGGACCGGCCGGATACGGCATGCTCGCCCGCCGGCTAGGGCAGTGCAGGATCGCCAGGGGCGTTTCCACCAGTCTTCGCAGGCCGGTGGAGAGCACGGGGGAATCGTACAGATCGTGCAGCGACTGCTGTTCGACGTAGGGCAGGAGGTTGTAGATCCAGCCGCCCGGCTGCTTGGGGCCGAATCCCCGATCGGGCAGGCCCACGCAGCGGAAGCCCCAACCGCCGGTGGGAAAGTGGCCGTGGGTCTCCTCGTGCTCAAGGCACGCCAGCGCCAGTTGCTTCACGTGATTGGCGCACTGGGTGCGGCGGGCAGCCTCTCTGGCTGCCTGGACCGCCGGCAAGAGCAGGGCGATCAGCACGCCGATGATGGCGATCACCACCAGCAGCTCGATCAGGGTGAAACCGCGCTGGGTTCGCACCAACATCAGCCTGATCCTCCCGGCTGGCAGGGCCATTGACCCTCAGAAAAGCGATATTGTATCGTAGCAGACTCACTTGGCGGGGGCCAGGGCGTCTTCGAGCTTCTTCAGACGCTCTTTGATCTGGCGGTTCTCTTTCTGTAAGCCCTCCAGTTGCTGGCGAACCTTCTCGAGCTTGTCCTGCCGCTGCCGCAGCTTGGCCAAGTTGTCGTCCAGCACGCGGAGCACCCGTGGGAAGGGTTCCCTGTCACGGCGGGCCAGCAGCAGCTCGATGGCCGCCGGGGTACCCTCTGGGTCGTCGGTCTTGCCCAGTGCCTCGCAGGCGGCAGTGCGAACCCAGTACCGGGCGTCGTCGAGCTGGTGGCCTAGGGACTGGGTGACCTTGGGATCGCCCTGACCCAGCGTCGCCAGTGCGCCCATCACGGCCGCGCGGCGGCGGGGCGCAGACGGCCCGTCCAGCAGGGCCCGAAACTGCCCCACGGCTTCCCGGTCGCCCAGCTCAGCCAGCCCGTCGGCCGCCGCCTTCAGTATCACCTCCTCGTGGCTCTCCCGGGGCAGCGCCGCCAGCAGGTCCGGCCGGCAACCGCCGCGGTCCACCTGGACCAGCGTCCGCAGGGCCTCGGCCGCGACGTAGTAGGAACGATCCTGCCCGACGATCTCCCGCAGCACCTCGCGGGTCTGGTCGTGGGAAAAGTTGGCCAGGGCCTTGACGGCCTCGCGGCGAACGTCCGACTTGCCGTCCTGCCGGGCCGCGGCCAGCAGCGCATCGCGGGCGGGCTGACCGCTGAACTTGCCCAGGGCCTTGACTGCCTCCTGCCGTACGCCCCAGAACGGATCGTTCCGTGCGACCTTGGCCAGCACGCCCAACACCTCCCCGTCCTTGGTGTACTGCGCCAGCCCCTGCACCGCCCCGACGCGGCACGTCAGGTGTTCATCCTCTGCCGCCTGATCCAGCCATTCCTCCTTGCTCTTCTCAAAGCGGAGCTTCTTGAGGATCCAGTCGTCCGGATCGAAGCAGACCCGCCGCGGCCGGGCACCGACCGAAGGTTGGTCGGCCAGCGAAAAGTGGAACGTCTCCTCCGCCTTCGATACGAAGATGCGTTGCCGCTTCTTCTCGCCGGGGGTGACCAGCTCGATCTCGACGGGCATCTGAAACAGCGGCGTCAGGTCGTCGACCTTCTGCGTCTGTTTGACGGTCAACTGGAGCGTCTTCTGCTGCCGGTCCCACTGGTAACTGACCTCGTACTCGGGATGCCCGCCGTGATAGACCCACTGGTCGAAGAACCAGTTCAGCCCCTGGCCGGTGGTCTCCTCGATCGCGGTCCGCAGGTCGGCGGTCTCCACGGTGCCGAAGGCGTGCTTCCGGCAGTAGTGGCGGATGGCCTTCCAGAACCGCTCCTCGCCCAGCACGAACCGCAGCATGTGCAGCACGCGGGCGCCCTTGGGATAGGCGTGGCGGTCGAACATGTCCCACGGCTTCTCGTAACGGTACGTGACGATGGGCCGGCGGTAGCGGTCCTGGTCCTCGGAGAAGTACGACTCGGCCTCCTGGTATCGCCGCCAGGCCGCTTCGTCGCGGCCCAGATCGTGCTCGGTCCAGAGGGTGGCGAAGTAAGTGCCGAAGCTCTCATTCAGCCAGATCTCGGCCCAGTCCTTGCAGGTCAGCAGGTCGCCCCACCACTGATGGGCCAGCTCGTGCGCGACCAGGCCGTCGCTGGACGTGTCCAGGTGTGCCCGCGCGTCGTGCAGCGTCTCCAGCGTCAGCGTGGTGGCCGAGGTATGCTCCATGCCGCCGCCGATGTACTCGTCGACGCAGATCTGGGCGTACTTGGGCCAGGGGTAGCGGTAGCCCGTCTGCTCGGAGAAGAACGCGACCATCTCCGCGGTCTTCTCGAAGGACCGGGCGGCGTCCGCCAGGCGTCCCTTGGGCACGTAGGAAACCACCGGGATGCCGTCCCACTGCTGCTCGTACACCTCGAATTCCCCGGCCACCATCGACAGCAAATAGGCCACGTGCGACTGCTCTTGCACCCAGTGCCAGGTGCAGCTCCCGTCCGGGTTGTCCTTCTTGCCCGCCAACACCCCGTTGGAAAGCACCGAGAAATCCTTCGGCACCGTCACCAGGATCTCGCTGCTGAACCGGTCGGTCGGCGAGTCGACGCAGGGAAACCAGTAGCGGGCGTCGACCGGCTCGCTGTGCGTCCAGACCATCTGCACCTGCTTCGGGTCGTTCTTGCCGGGCACGACGAAGTACACGCCCCGCTCCGGTTCGGTGAGGCGATAGTCGATCGCCAGCCGGATCAGCTCCTCCGGCCGGTAACGGCGATCGAGCGTGATTGTCAGCTCCTCTCCGCGCAGAGCGAACTTCAGCTTCTTTTCCTTGGGGTTGCCACTCTCGTCGGCCAGCGCGACCTGTTCGATCTTCATTTCGGCGGCGTCGAGTTCGATCTCTTCCAGCGGCACAAAGGGACGCAGTGTGTGGACCGCGCGGCCGCGAAGCTCCCGTCGCTCCCAGTTCAGTTGCAGCTCCAGGCGGAGGTGCTGCTGATCGACGTCGCGGCTGCGGACCGACCGCGGCGGCTGGGTGAAGGGGCCCCGCCGGTCGGCCGCCAGGCCGACGGCCGCCAGCGCGAGGATCATCACCCCTAGGAACGTTGCGACGGCGAGCTTCTTCATAGATGAATAATCCGGATTGAAGGGGACAAACGGCGCAGCCCAAGGTTGGCCAGTTCATTGTAGTTCCCTCCGCCGCTGTCCGCCACCAAGAAGAGCGGACGGAGCCACTTGGGGCCGGGGAAGCCGGACGAAGAACCGCGGTGGAGTCCCGTGTCCGACCGCCCTGTGCCATCCATCTGGAACAACGGGCGATCCGGAGGTAGAATGGCCGGTGGCCGCCTTCGTACCTTAGTGGTTCCAAGTTTGGGGAATGGGTGGCTGGGGTCGAACGAAGTGAGCCCCCAGACCCTCGGTTCTCCGGGGGCTCGCTGGCGCTCGACCCCGGCCACCCGAAGTTGCACCAGCCAAACTTGGAACTACTGTAGCTGGGAGAACCCGGACGACGGGTAGCCCAAATGGCGGTCGTGCGGGATACCTGAAGGTGGTGGTTCCCCTGCGAACATGGTCCACGACCAGGCGGTGAGTCGACGGGAGACGGGCGGTCCGCCCTCCCAGTTTACCCTAGATGGGCAGACTACGGCTGCGGGCACCTTCCGGCCGGATCGCCTGACCAACCTTCGGTCGGTGCCCGACCGCGGGAATAAAATCGGCCCCTATGGCGTCTAAGAGAAAGGGCCTGCCATCGCGTTTGTTTCCCGCCTTTTTGCCGTATCTTGCCTCTCTGGGCAGCCGTTGCCCGCATTTAACCAGGAGGAGGTGTCGTATGAAGAAGTTTGGTCTGCTGGTGATCTTGCTGAGTTTTGGGCTGTTCGTCTTCGCGTGCAGTAAGACCGAGGACAAGAAGCCGCCGAAGAAGCCCGTGGAGACGAAGCCCGAGGTCAAGCCGGAGCCACTACCGGAGACATTTCCGCCCGAGGTGAAGCCGGAGGTCAAGCCCGAGGTAAAGCCCGAGGTAAAGCCCGAGGTAAAACCGGAGGTGAAGCCCGAGGTGAAGCCGGAAGCCGCCAAGGAGAAGGATCCGTTTGGGGAGACCGAGGTTCCACCGATCACTCCGCCGAAAGAGGGTGTTGAGGAACCGGAAAAGAAACCCGCCGACAAGCCCGCTGATAAGCCGGCGGATGAGCCTAAGCCGGTCGAGCCGAAGCCCGGCGAGTAGTCCCGGGGCCGGTTGCCTTGAGTCAGAGCGTCAGGAAAGCAGCAGGGGAAGGAGGCCGGCCGGCCTTTCTTCCCCTGATCTGTGCGCCGAATCCGTTCGTAGTGCCCGCAGTGGCACCGGCGTCTCGCCGGTGGGACATAAGGGAGAGCGCTGTCATGAGTTCCGCCACACCGGCGAGACGCCGGTGCCACTGCGCTGACGCCAGGCTAGGGCTCGTACTCGACGACCAGCTCCGGCGGCTGGCCACCCTCGCGGGAGACATAGTCCACGCCGTCGATGCTTGTCGGGTCGATCATCAGGCTCAATTCGCCCTGGCCTGCAAGATCGACCGCCAAGGGGCACTCGACGACCTGGTTTTCGCCGACTGCGCCGAGCCGCCCCAGTTGCTTTCCCGGCTTCGGCCGCGTCTGGTAGGTGACGGCCTTCTCGCTCCACGGCTCGGTCACCAGGCAGACGCGGCCGGAATCGCCGGTCGGGTTGCCGGCGTTGTGCATCCGCAGCTTGGCCGACACTGGCTTACCCGGCACCTCCAGGCGAAACTTCAGATACGCCAGGTTGTGGTCGCTGTCGCCTATCTTCTGATTGCCGCCGTCGACTAGCAGCACGTTGGCCGTCCCCTGGTTGCGGTCGGGATAACGCTGGCTGACGTGGGCGTCTTCAACCGGGCGGAACACCAGGCGACCTCGGCGGCCGAGGTGCTCGATCAGCGCGGTTCGCTCCAGTTCCAGCGTCCCGTCGCCGCGGAGGAGCTTGACGGTGATCCGGTACTCGCCGCGCGGCACCTCTCCGGTCACGCTCGCCTCGAGGGGCACCGTCGTCCGCTGCCCGGCGGCCAGCTCGACCTTTATCTGCCGGGGCGAGACGTCGAACCCCTCCGGGGCGGCCATTTGCAGCGTGCCTGCCACCGGCTCCGCCCGGAGGTTGCTCAACGCGATCCGGCCCGATTGCCTGGGGGTAACGCTGCTTAGCTCGAACCTGGGTGTAGTGCACCCCAAGGTAAGCACCCGCTGGCGGACGATCTCGATGCCCTGCAGGATCGGGAGTTGCTGCGGGGTCGGGTTGCCGGCCTTCGATAGCAGCTCGATCGCCAAACTGTCGGCGACCTCGACACCGTCGAACTCCTTCACCACGGCCCGATTGCGTCCGCCGGCGGCCTGAACGATATCGAAGCTCTCCTCAACGAGCTTGCCTTGGAGCTTGACGTCGAAGACGCGCTGCCCGGGCTGGTCGTTTTCCGGATCGGCAAACGCCAGCCTTACTCGGTAGATCGCGGTCCCGTCGGCCTCGCCCACCAGAGGAATCGCGCACTTTTTCAGGCCGATGGCGGCGGAGGCGAACAGCCAGGGATCGTCGGTGCCGGTGAAGGCCGTGTAGACGGAATTGCCCGCGGCAAAGCGGCCCCCGGCGTAAAACGTCGCCTGGACGTCCAAGGGGAGCACCAACCGCCCCTGGAACGGCCGGGGATAGCCCAGCCAGAGTTTTCCGGCCGCGTCGTTGCGGTCGCCCAGGGCGCCCAGGTTGATCGCCAGGCGCTGGACCGGCGTCGCGGGACCGTCGGCGCTATACATGGCCCAGCCTTTGACCTTTTCGGTGGGCTGGAAGACGACGCTGCACATGTTCGGAAAGGGGCACATGCAGCCGACACTGGCCTCGGGCACCAGCAACAGGCCCCCGGCCGGGATGAAATTGATCCAGCAGCCCGGCCGGTGGGCACCGAAGTGCATCGTGCCGTAATCGCCCAACAGGTCGTAGTACCCCAGGTTGTGGGAACGGAAGAACAGGCAATTGGGCGAAGCCGCGGGGCAGCCGCAATGGTGGCCGGGCCGGGCGAACTGCCAGCGGCTGGTCTCTCCGGTGATGGGGTGGACCCGCGTCTTGAGCTCTCCGCTGTGTAGGTCGAAGGCCCACGGCTCGGCGTGCAGGGTATCGCCGATCACCAAGGGGCGGACGCGGAACCCGACTTGCCGCGACCAGAGGAGCTTCCCGTCCTCGCCCGACACCGCCGTGATCCGCCGGGAGTCAAACTCGCCGGCGAAGAACTGCTCCCAATGGTGGCCGTCGAGGTACATCCCGAAGAAGACCAGCACGCCATTGTTGTACATCATGGCCAGCGGGGCGCTGTAGTTCTTCTGGGCCGCGTGCCAGCCGCCGCAATTGGTCAGGTCAACGACCTTCTCCCAGCGGACTTGGCCGGTCTGGGCGTCCAGTGCCACCACCCGCTGGACGTCGGCCTCGGATAGGGCCCCTTCGGCCTTGGCCCGCTCCGGCTCGGGAAGCCCCTTGATCTTGGCACGCTGGTCCTGAAGCACCTTCTGGCGATCCTGGTCGGAGACGTCACTTGAGGCAAGGAAGACCTTCCCGTCGCCGGCCGCGATGGCGTTGTTCGGAATCCGTTTGCCCCGGTAGACCCAACGGCACTTGCCGGTCTGGAGGTCGAAGGCAAACACGTTATCGCTGTCGTAGGGGCGGGCTCCCCCGCTGCCCAGCAACAGCTTCTCCACACAGGCGACGTATCCCCAGCGGCGGGGGACACCATCGACTGGCGGGAGAGAGTAGGTCGCCCTGGTCTCGCCCGTGGCCGGATCGAGCCGCAGGCACCTGTCGCCGACCGCCACGAACAGGCCGTCGCGGCTGAGTGCCAGGTTGCTGCTGTCGTGCGAGGCCGTCTGTCGGATCGCGCCGGCGACGTCCCGTTGCCAGAGCTTCAGTCCGTTGTAGGCGTCGTAGGCCATCAGGGTGTTCTCGCCCTGGACGAAGAGCCGCCCGTCCAACGACAGCGGTCCGGCCGCCCGCGCGTGCCGGTTGACCATGTCGCCCGGCCCGGGGTGGCCGAACCAGAGCACACCCAGCGGGCATTTCACCCGTTGGTCGTCACCGCAAGCCGTGTTTCCCGCGTTGGCGTACTGGTGGGTCCAACTGCCGGCGCCGGGCAGTGGACCGCGGACGATCTTCACCCAGCTCCCACGCTCCTCCGTGATGCGGACGCTGGCCAGGCCCTTCAACCTGGCCTGCCTTAGCCATTTCACGAGAAGGGCTGGCCGGGGTGACGGAGTGAGGGGGTGAGGGGGTGAGGGGGTGACAGGGTGAGGGGGTGACGGGGTGACGGACGAGCGCTGGCCATCGACACCTGGCTCCTCGCCCCTGCCCCCTGGCCCCTCACCCCTGGCCCCTGGCCCCTGACCCCTGGCCGGCTGGCCCAGCATGGCCGTGCCGCCGATGGGCTTGAGCATGCGGAACAACTCGCGGGGATCGCCCGGCGGAGATCCACTGGTCATGGTCGTCTCGGAGACGATCAGGTTGGCGAAATAGTCGGCGTAAGGGATCTTCTCCAGCGGCCACTGTTCGACACACACCCGGGCGCCGTACAGACCGGCGGCATCGATGGCCTTCCGCGCGGCGGCCACCTTGTCGGCCTCAGGCGAGACGGCGTAGACCGTCAGCTCGGAACGCTTCGCCAGTTCCAAGGCAAGTTCTCCGGTCTCCAACCCCAACACGAGGCAGAACCCGCGCCGGATGCCCGTCTCCTTCAGGATCGTCTCGGCCGCTTGGCGGAACATGGTAGCCGTGGGCGAACCTGCGAAGGGATCTTCCTCGACCGGTTCGGTGACGAGGCGGGGGCGTGGAGGGTCAAGAGTTGAGGGTTGAGGGTTGAGGGTTGAAAGTTGAGGGGTGAGGGGCGAGGGTTGAGGGGCGAGGGGTGATGGTCCCCGAACCCCCAATCCCAAATCCCAAATCCCAAATCCCAAATTTCCTGCCTTTGGGCCGAAACTGTAGATCATTCCCTTGTCGGTGCTGACCAGCAGGCGCCCGTCCGCGGCGGCCAGCCCCTTGGCGGCCCCCTCAACCTCGCCCGTCCAGATGTTCTTTCCCGAAGTCGCGTCGATGGCGACCACCTGATTGGCCCCGCCGGCCAACAGCACGTCGCCGGCTAAGATCAACGAGTCGGCGCACGGGCAAGGTGTCTTCCAGCGGTCGGCCGGCGCCTTGGGATTCTTGCGGTCCACGGCCCTCAGTTCGGTGCCGGAGGCCAGGTAGGCCGTATCGGCAGTGACCACCATCTTCCGCCCGGCGAACGTCGCAAACCGGTCGCGGGTCTCGCCACGGTAACCGACGATCTCCTCGGTGCCCGTGTAAACGTCCTCGCCGGCCAGCAGGGCGTAGGCGCCGCCGATCGTCTTGCCGAAGAAGGGGGAATCCTGCTTGAGCTGTCCGTCGCGGCGGTCGAATCGGGCAGGCGACACCCGCCCCATGGGAACGTACAGGCTCGACTGCGAGGCCAACAAGTAACCTTGGGGCGAGATGGGGCTCTGCGGCGCCTCGCCGCCGGTGTCGTTCCGCCAGATCTCCTGCCCGTCGCCGGCACGCACGGCGTAAAGGAAGATGCCCTCGGCCGGGAAGATGCCCGCGCTGAAGTAGGCGATCTCCTGGTCCACCAGCACCCCGGTCCGCAGCGGCCACAGCGAGATCAGCTTGCCGTGCCCCAGGACGCGCCGATCCTCCGGAGCGGCACGGAACTTCCAGACTACCGAGCCGTCATCGGCCCGCAGACAGTAGGCATAGCCGTCATCGGACCCGACAAACACCCGCCCGCCAACCACCATCGGCGCCAGCCGCACCGGGCCGCCGGTGATCGCGGTCCAGCGGATCCGCCCGGTGGCCGCGTCCAGGCAGTAGACCTTGTTGTCGGCCGAAGAGCCAAAGTAGACCGCGCCGCCGGCCGCCACCGGCTGGAACACGTCGTCGAAGTGGATGCGACGCAATTCGAGGATGTCCTCCACCGGCCCGGCCTTGGGATCGCCCCAGGCCGGCTGCGGCGCGTGGCGCGACTTGAATACCCAACCGGGCTCAAGCGGCGGGGCGACCTTCTGCGGAGTGATCCCGCTGCGGGCCACATCGTGACCATACGTCGGCCAGTCCTCGGCAAGTGCGGGCGTACCGCCGCACCCCAGGACAACACACGCCAGCCACGCCACTTGCACGGCCCGCCAAGTGCGGCACACCAAGTTCGCCGATCGCCGCTTGCCTGTCATGGTTCTCTCCTGGTCAACAGTAACTCCCTTCCCCCGCCGATTGGGAGAGTGTCGGGGCGAGGGACTGCCACGGTCAGAACACGAAGCCGTTCTTGGACGGTCGCTACGCACCCGCACCCGCAGCAAAACCGACCTCTTGCATAACCGCTGGAGACGGTACTGTCAAGCGCGCGGCCGGCGGCCGGCGGCGGCCCACGGGCACCGGCACGTCTAGCGGGCCGGCTTGCCCACCACCGACTCACCCCCGCAGGCCGCTGTAAGACTCGTGTTGCGGGATGACATCAGCTACCCCTCCCGTGCGAGTCAACCGCAGCCACTACCGCTTGATCTCGCAGTTCGGCAAAGCCTGGAGAAGTCTCGCCATGCCTTCGTTGGTGACACGCGTTCTGCCAAGGTACAGCTCTTGGAGGCTCGTAAGCCCTCGCAGGTGCTCCAGCCCAGCATCGGTGATTTGGGTGTCCTCGAGGTCCAGCGTTTGGAGGGCAGTCAATCCGTCAAGCTGTGCCAGGCCGACGTCGCTGATCTGCGTCTTGGCGAGGTACAGCACCTTGAGGTGGGTTAGTCCCTTGAGCTGTGGTAGCTGATCATCGGTTATCCCGCTGCCGGAGAGACCTAGCAGGGTCAGCTCAAACTCCTCATCCAGTTCTCTCAGTGTTTCTGGTTCCCGAGGTCCCAGCGCTTCTCGCAACCCAGCAAGCCCCGACACCTCAAGGGGATCGACATCCACCGATACACCCGGCAGTGCCCTCTGAAAGCTTCGTACTCCCGAGGCCGTCACTCGCGTGTGGCGAAGGTGCAGCTTTTTGAGGTTGGTCAGCGATTTCAGGTGCTCTAGGCCCGCGTCTGTGATCTGCGTGTGGTCGAGCCACAGCTCTTCAAGGCGCGTCAACCCCTCCAACCGCTCTACGCCCGCGTCGGTGATCCGGGTGTCGCTCAGGTCCAGCCATCGGAGCCTGCTCAGCCCTTTCAAGTGCTCCAGGCCGCGGTCCGTAACGTGGGTGTCGCCGAGAGCTAGTACTACGAGGCTGGTGAGGCCCTTCAGGTGTTCCAGGCCGGCATCGGTAACCGCGGTGTCAAAGATGAACAACTGATTGAGGCTGGTCAGTCCTCTCAGGTGCTCAAGGCCAGCATCGGTGACCGGGGCGTGCATGATCTCCAGCCTTCCGAGGCTGGTCAGTGCTTTCAGGTGTACGAGATCTGCATCGCTGACTCGTCTCCGATTCAGATCGACTGAAACGACGGGGTTGAGATCATTGCCCAGCAGTACTGCCAGCCAAGGCGTCTGCCCCCCCTCTCTGCCGTAGCTGACGTGGCCGCCGCAGTACTCAATCTCAGCCACAGCCTGCCGCTGCCGTCTTGCCCCGACGAGCATGCTCGAAAACCAACTGCACGGGATAGCACACAGGAGCACAAACAGCAGCAACGTCCGCAGGCTGAACTGATACCAGCGGAGTCTCCGTTTCGGCGGGCGGGAATCGTTCGTGCTCATGTACTCGGGCTGTAGACGGCGATACGCCAATCAGTATAGCAGAATCCGGTACCAGGCCAGTAGGTCACCTGTCGCGGCCATCGGGATGGACACGGGGATCTCTGAGCCAACGCGCTGTCCGCTGGCGCTTGCCAAGGAAGGCAGCGAGGGAGTTGCCCGCTAGTGGCTCGTTCCCTTCGGACCCTCGTGGAGGTGAGATGGAGTGCGCATGACGCGCAGTCCGCCAGCGTTGCTATGCCGAGCGTTCAGCCCCCGTGCCGTCTTCGCCGCGTGGATGCCAGCAGGCCCAGCAGGCCGGCCCCAACCAGCATCACCACAGCGTTTGGTTCCGGCGTGATCACAAAGGCCAGATCGGGTCCCATCGCGGACTGCCCGGGCACTCCCCGTGCCGGCGTCCAGGGCATGCCCGGCAGGGTCAGGTCGCGGTAGACGGGGCGGTCCATGAAGGGCGTCACCGAGGACGTGGTCCAGCCGACCTCTGCTTGCCCACCGGGCGGGTCGAGTGTCAGCGAAATGGCCAGCCAGTAGACCTGGCCCTTATCCTGGGTGAAGGGGTCGTTGATGTTGGTGATGTTGACCTGGTAGTACTTGGAGTGGTCCGGCCAGATGTCCTCCCCGGTGCTCGGGTCATACCATCCCTGCATGAACGTCAGCAACGGCGGCGAGAGCAAGAACTGTCCCTGCACGAAGTCTTGTTCCCAAAGCGGCTGATCGGTCGGGATGCTGTAAGGGAACGGATTATCCTGCGCCCCCACGTCGAGATTGCCGTAAATGCCGACGTGGATGTTCTGGATCTCGAACTGCCGATCCTGTCGCGAGGAAGACCAGAAATGGATCCCCGAGACCGGACCCGTCTCGCTGCACTGCCAGTCGTCCGCCAGGACCAGCGGGTCCGTGGACTTGACGTCCCAGCCGCCGGGGTTGACGAACTGCGGGTAGTGCATCTTGTGATTGGTGGAGTTGAGCGGGTCCGACGGATTGTTGGGAATCCAATCGGCCGTTGCCGCCGCGGGCAGGCAGACCAACGCCCCGATGACCATGGTCAGAGTCAGAGCATTCTTCATGCTGTGTCCTCCTTTTGTGCGAGACGGTCGGCAGGGTCCGGATGGGTGGCACCGTTGTCTATACGGTCTACCGTTGTCTTTACGGTCTGCCCTTGGCCCCCGTTCTGGCTCGGAGAATACCGCACCCTTTTGCGGGGACAGGAAGATTACACACTCATGCCGGGTCAGCCTACTTCTCGCAAACCTCGTCTATGCCCTGTTTACCCTATATTCGCTATTATCATCCGAAACATCCGTCGTGCAAGGTTTTTGGGCCATATTCTCCCCTTTTCCACTACTTCCAGCCGGCTTGTGTACCGCTGAAGACTGGTACAACGCCGCTGGGCTGCCATAGAACCGATTGGAGGGCTCACCTTGTCCAGGCGGGCCTCTGCCCTGATGGTCCGACAGAGGGAATCCGACGGGTGCCAGGGGCAGCTTGTCTGCCCCTGGTGCGGCAGCAGCGGACCAACGCGACCATGCTTCGCATGGTGCCCGTCGGTGCCCGCCGCCACTGGCAGCCAAGATGTCAGTCCAGGCTGGGCGGGCCGTCCACGTTGGCCCAACCCGGCGGGCACGGGCAGGATATTCAATTGCGAGTCCGGGGAGAGTACCATAAGGAAATCACCTCACCCCTGAAACCCAGACGGATAGGAACACCCTATGTCAAAACGTCAGCCAACTGCCGGGGTTCGCGTCTCCCGTGAACCCGAACCAAAGCCAATCCAAGTCGCTGGGGCGTCGCGCCTGACCCGGCGGCGGTTTCTCGGGCGCGCCGCGGCGGTCGGCGGCCTGGTCGCGGTGCCCTCTCTGATTCCCGCTTCGGCTTTGGGCCGCGGCGACGCCCCCCCGCCCAGCGAGCGGATTGTCTTAGGTGGTATCGGCATCGGTGGCCGCGGCTCGGGCGACCTGCAGTGGATGCTCCCCGAGAAGGACGTGCAGTTCGTCGCCGTCTGCGACGCCAAGAGGGCGCAGCGCGAGAACGTCAAGCGGATCGTGGACAAGCACTACGGCAACCAGGACTGCGCCACCTACCGTGACATCCGCGAGTTCCTGGCCGTGCGCGACGACGTCGACGCCGTGTTGATCGCCACCGGCGACCGCTGGCACGCGATGGCTGCCGTGCTGGCGATGCGGGCGGGCAAGGACGTCTATTCCGAAAAGCCGTCGTCGATGACCATCGCGGAAGGCCAGGCAGTGGTGGAGGCCGCCAATCGCTACCAGCGGATTTACCAGACCGGCACGCAACGCCTGAGCGAGGCGAATTTCACCGTGGCCAACGAACTTTTGCGGACCGGCCGGCTGGGCCAGGTGCACACGGTCCGCGCCCACATCGCCCCTTGGGACGCGGCCGAGATGCGGCACGATTGGCTGCCGGCGCAGCCGGAGCCGCCGCAGGAAGAGGTGGACTGGGATCAGTGGCTCGGCCCCTGCCCGTGGCGCCCCTACAACGCCAACTACGTTAGCGGCGGCTGGCGGGGCTTTTACGATTTCCACACCAGTTGCATCGGCGAGTGGGGCGCGCACACCTTCGCCCAGTGCCAGGTGGCGATCGGTGCCGGCAACACCTCGGCAACTGAATACGAGTACGTGAACAACCCCACCGGCGACGGCATGGTCACCCGCTTTGCCAACGGGGTCAAAATGATCCTGCACCGCGGCGACACGTGGTGGCACGGGTCGTGCGGCGTCCGCTACGAAGGCACCGAAGGCTGGGTCTCGGTGGCGGACGGCTACGCCAAGCCGGAGGTCTCCTCGCCGGTCCTGCTGGCCGACTCAGACAAGCTGGTTCGCGACTACACGGCGCGGACGCAGCATCCGATGAGCCACGTCCGCGATCTGTTCGACTGCGTGAAATCGCGCCGCCCCGCCGTGGCCAACGCCGAAGTGATGCACCGCTCCATGACCACCGTGCACGCCGCCAACGTCTGCATGTGGCTGAAGCGCAACGTGAAGTACGATCCCGTGAAAGAGGAATTTATCGGCGACCCCGAAGCCAACCGGTTCCGCTCCCGCGCGCAGCGCGAGCCGTGGATCATCTAGGGAGAGTGTTGTCGTCTCGCTCCGCGAGACGACGCAGCGGAGAGGATACGATTTCGTCGCACGGGCCTCATCTCGCGGAGCGAGATGACTACTTTGGCGAGATGACTACTTTGGGCTTCATCTCGCGGAGCGAGATGACTACTTCGAGGATGTCTCCTCAATTCTGAAGACTACTGGCATACGAAAGGAACATACACTATGTCGCAATCGAGAATAAAACACGCTCCGGCCTTAGCGCAGGGTACCCCCTGGGTGCTGGCCGGTGCCGTCGAGTCGCTCGGACAGACCGTCCCCGCGGACACCAAGGAGGAGGCCGATAAGCTGATCGCCGTACTCACGTCGGGAGCGGGGCAAAAGGAGAAGGCGGATGCCTGCCGCTCTCTGGCACTGATCGGCACCAAGGACGCCGTGCCCGCGCTGGCCGCGCTCTTGGCCGACGAGAAGCTCTCGCACATGGCCCGCTACGGCCTGGAACCGATCCCGGACCCGGCGGTGGACGAGGCCTTGCGCGGCGCGCTGGGCAAGTTGAAAGGCCGGCCGCTGGTCGGCGTGATCGGCAGCATCGCTGTGCGGCGGGATGCCAAGGCCGTTGAGCCGCTGGCAAAGCTGCTGGGGGACCCCGACGCGGCCGTGGTCCGGACCACGGCCAAGGCCTTGGGCCGGATTGGGACGCCGGAGGCGGGCAAGCTGCTGCTGGAGAAGCTGGCCGCAGCGCCGGCGGCCCTGCGGCCCGCGGTGGCAGACGCCTGCCTTTCGTGCGCCGAGGCATTCCTGACCCAGGGCAAGCCAGCCGAGGCGGCAGCGGTCTATCAGCGCGTGGCAAAGGCAGAGCTGCCCAAGCATTTTCGCGTCGCCGCCGCCCACGGGCTGATCCAGACCAAGTAACCCGCCGGCACGCCCTAGCGGTCCGTCAAAGTGAACTCGGCGGGTGCCCGGGGCAGCTTGTCTGCCCCTGATGCGGCAGTGGCGGACCAACGCGACCATGCGTCGCATGGTGCCCGTCGGTGCCCGCCGCCACTGGCACCCCACCGGCCTTGTGGACCTCAGACCGCGGGGGGGTGCGCGGACGGGAGGCCGCGCAGAGTCTGAGCTATGCTTTGAGTATGAGCATCACACCACAAGAAGACTGGCGGACGGAAGTTCGCGAGGACTGGCGTGCGGAGGCCTTACGCAACATGGAATTGGCCGAACAGCCGGTTCCCGAACGAAAGCGGCAGGACGGCTGGTGGGGCACCGTGCTGCTAAAGGTCGTCCTGTTGCTGGTGATGTCGGTGGCCCTGGTATGGTTCGCCGGCTGGGGGTTTCTGGCGGCCCCGGCATTTGCGGCCTGGTACCTCTTCTGGCCCCGCTAGCCGCTCGCGCAAGAATGCGTTGAGCAATTTCGGCGGCTGTAGGAGGCGACTCCAGTCGCCGATGGCCCGCAAAAAGAAGCTTCCATCGGCGACTGGAGTCGCCTCCTACACCACACGAGCTTTCCGTTATGGAGCTTGCAGCAGTGTCTTTTTGTTCTCTTCCCACCACCGCTGCCACTGGTCGTGGTCTTGGCCGAAATCCTTGCCGGTGATCTTACCCAAAGCGGCTGCGGCCTCTTTCTGAACTGCCGAATCCTGGTCCTTCAGGGCCGCGATCAGGGGTTCCACGGCGTGGAGGTCGTTGATCGTCCCCAGGACCCGGGCGGCTCTTTGGCGGACGCGGGCGTTGCCGTCCTTCAGGTTTGCGGCAAGGCGGGCCAGGCGGGAACTGCGGATCGCCCGCAGCACGTCGCTGGCTTCCGCCGAGACGGACGTGCCGCCCTCGCCGCTGAGCACGTCGACAAACACGCCCAGCGAAGGCAGGCCCACCGCTTCCAGCCATTTCGCTGCGTCGGCGGCGCCGGCACCGACGTCGACCCTGGTGGTGCCGGTATTCGGGTTAATGACGTTGACGGCCACGAAGGGGATGGCGGGTGCCGCCCGCTGCCCCATTGCTCCCAGATTCTGGACCGCCTGGGCGCGGACGTCCGGCCGGCTGGAGAAGAGTCTCTCGATCTCTACGCGGACGTCGGCCGAAATATCGTGGGGGATTTCGGCAATCCCCGTTTTCTCCGCGTGGCCGAGCAACTGCTGGGCGACGCGAATCTCCACGTCGGTGACGTGGCTGGGAAAACGCTTCTTCAATTCAGCCGAGGTGACACCCGCCCGATCCATCCACAGGGCGCATTGAAACGCCCAAGGCGAAACCGACAGATCCCTGGGGGGTTCGAGGATTCGGGTGGCCCGCTGGTCTGCCAGTGCCAGGCTGAAGGAGTGGGACGGCTGCGGGGCAGGCTTGTGGTAGTCCAGGCAGAAGGACTCCACCAGATAGGAATGCTTGGCGCCGTCGGACATCGCGATCACGGAGGTCCGCCGGTAGGTGTTCTTGCTGACGTACACGCCCTTGATGGTCCCGCCGGCCATGTTCTGAACCTTGCCGCCCTTGGCGATGAAGACCGTGCCCGGCGTAATGCTGATCCGCAGGTTCTCGGGCACCTTGCGGCGGACGTCCACGCGAATGGTGTTGCCGGTTGCGCCGCCGAGGCTGATGACCTCGACGTCGACCTTCCCTTGCTTGACGGCGTCTTGCAGGGAGACGGCCACGTCCACGTCCGCCCGGGAAAGGGGGCACGCGCCGCCGACAACCGCCGAGACAAGCAGGGCCACAAGTGTTCCGGTCAGTTTCATGTCGCATCTCCTGATCTAAAGCTACAGCGCTAAACCCGGATTATTCATGGCCCGGGAAAGCCGCCGCAGTGTGCCACTGCTTCGCAGAAGCAGTGCCGTGCGTAACGGTCATGCACTGCTTACCTTGCGGCAAGCAGTGGCACACCGCCATGAATAATCCGGGCTAAACGGTCAACCACGCCGACGCGGCACAGTAGTGCCAGAATCCGTCAAGATTCTACCGGCCGGTTAGCCCGAGGGCCAGCCCTCGGCGTCGCCAGAGCCGCCGAGGCGTGTCCGCTCCGGCACGCCCTCCCCCCGGTTTGTTTCGCGCCCGGGGGTCCGCGGAAATGTTGCCGCAGGGCCGGGAATCTTGCGGGGTTTCTGGGTAAGTCGAACGGCAAAGCCGGCACGACGCGTGGTGGGACGACATGCTGGGGACTCGAGATTCGGGACTCGGGCCTTGGGAAAAACGGGACTCCGACGCCCGAAATCCCGAGCCCCGGCCGCCAGCCCCGAACCCCCTGTTCTCCAGGGGAATTGCCGATTTGGCCGCTGCTAGTGCCTACACGTTGAGCTTGCTACAATAGCCTCGCGGTGTCGCAGCGTCGGAGGCACCGGAGAACCCTCTCGAACGTAAGGAGAACGTCATGTACAAGAGTCTGCTGGCCGTTGTCCTGGCAGTGGTCTGGTCGTCGGCGGAGGTTCGGCCTCTGCTGCCCGCTGAGGCCGGGTCCCAACCGAAGGTTGGTCGGGCGGGAGCCGTCCTCGACAAGATTGGCGTGACCCGCGGGATCTGCGTGCTGCTGGGGGATCAGCAGTGTCGGCTCGCCTGCGAGCTGGCCCGCCGCAGCGAGCTGACCTTCTACGTCCAACTGGCCGGCAGCGAAGAGGTCGAAGCGGCTGCCCGGGCGGCCGACGCAGCCGGGCTGTACGGGACGCGGATCTTCGTGCAGCAGGGAACCTCGGCGCGGATTGGGCTGGCCGACAACGTGGCCGACGCCCTGGTTGCGCCGGCCGATTCCTCAGGCCCGCCGAAGGCGGAGGTCCTGCGTGTCCTGCGGCCCGCAGCGAAGGCCATCCTGGGGCAGGAGGAGCTGACCAAGCCCTTCCCCGAGGCGGCGGACGACTGGAGCCATCACTATCACGGGCCGGACAACAATCCGCAGTCGTTGGACCGTTTGGCCCGGGCGCCTTTTCTGACGCAGTTCATCGCCGAGCCCCGCTACGCCCCGGCGCCGCAGGCCGTGGTGGCCTCGGCCGGCCGGGTCTTCATGGCCTTCGGCCACGTCGCCTGGCACCAGCGGGAAGAACCCTGGCTGAACACCCTGGTGGCCCTGAACGGCTTCAACGGCACCATGCTCTGGAAGCGGCCTTTGACCCCCGGAATCATGGTCGATCGCAGCACCATGATCGCCACGCCGGCGACCCTGTATCTCGCCGATGAAAAGTCCTGCAAGCTGATCGATACGGCCACCGGCGAGCTGAAGGGCGAGATCGCTCCGCCGGTGGACCTGACTGGCGGCACGTTCTGGAAGTGGATGGCCCTGGAGAACGGCATCCTCTACGCCCTGGTAGGCGAAACTGAGGGCCAAGATCCGATCGCCCGTTGGCGGAGCGTCGGACACGGCTGGCCCTGGGAAGGGATTTCGAAGGGCTACAACGCCCCCGAGTACCCCTGGGGATTCGCCAAGACGCTGCTGGCGATCGATCCTAAGACCCAGAAGGTCTTGTGGCATTATCAGGAGGACCCGCCCATCGACGGCCGCTCGCTCTGCATGAAAAACGGCCGGATCTACTTCTGCTCCTTTGGCCGGTACCTCGCCTGTCTGGATGCCAAGACCGGCCAGCCGATCTGGAAGCGAACGGCCGAGAAGGACCCCGAAGTGTTCAAGGCCATCGGGCCCTACCGCCCGGGCCACGGCTACATCGGCGGCTGGAAGAGCACGGTCTACATGAAGTGTACCGACCAGGCCCTCTACGTGGTCGGCCCGCAGGTCGAGTGGCTCACCGCGCTCTCGGCCGAGGACGGCCGGGTCCTGTTCAAGCATCCGGCCAAAGACCTGCACATCGTGCTCCGCGACGACGGCCTGTACACCATCGGCCCCCAGAATTCGCCAAACAACACCAAGAAGCTCGATCCGTTGACCGGCGAGGTGTTGGCCAGCTATCAGACCTTCCGCCGGGCCTGCACCCGTTCGACGGGCAGTGCCGACGGCATCTTCTTCCGGGGGCACGAAGGCTCGGGACGCCTCGACGTGGCCTCCGGCAAGATGCAGTGGATCTCGGCCATGCGCCCCTCGTGCCACGTGGGCGTGGTGATCGCCAACGGATTCTTGTACTGGGCTCCCTGGGCGTGCGACTGCGACCTGCAAATGTTTGGGGCGATTTCGTTGGGGCCGGCGGGCGATTTTGCGTTTGACCAGCAGGCTACCGATGAGGCCCGGCTGGAGCGGCCCGCTAGTGGCACTGGCGTCTCGCCAGTGCCACCCACAGCCCGTGCCACTGGCGTGACGCCAGTGCCACCCACCGCTGAGTCACCCGACGACTGGCCCACCTACCGGGCCAACAACGCCCGCACCGCCCACACGCAGGCGTCCGTCCCTGAAAAGGCCGACCTGCTGTGGCAGTTCACCCCCAAGGCGGAGATCGAGCCGACGGCCCCCGTGGCCGCCGGCGGCATAGTCTTCGTCGGCGGGGCCGACGGCGTCGTCCGCGGCTTCGATGCCCCCGCCGGCAAGATCCGCTGGACGGCCTACGTGGGCGGCTGCGTGCGGTATCCCCCAACGATCGCCGACGGCCGCGCGCTGGTCGGTTCTGACGACGGCTGGGTCTACGCCCTGGACGCGGCCACCGGGCGGCTGCTCTGGCGGTTCCGTGCCGCGCCGGTCGAGCGGAAGATCCCCGTCTACGGCTCGCTCACGAGCACCTGGCCGGTGGCCAGCGGCGTGCTGGTCCACGAGGGCACGGCCTACTTCGCCGCCGGCATGAACGACTTCGACGGCACCCACGTGTACGCAGTCGACGCCGCCACGGGCAAGATCAAATGGCAGAACAATACGGCGGGGCACCTCGACGCCGCCTCCAGCAGGGGCGTGGCCTGCCAGGGAGAAATGCTGCTTGGCGATGGGCGGCTCTACCTGGCCGGGGGCAACTCCGTCTCGCCCGGCGTCTTCGAGCTGACCAGCGGCCGTTGCCTGAACGACCCGCCCGCGGGCATGGGCACCTCGGCACCGCGAGGCCGGGAGCTGCGGCTGGCCGGCAAACAGGTGGCCGTCTCCGGTCAGCCGCTGCATTCAAGCCCCGATTCGCCCGTGTTCGACCAATCCACCCGGTGGGAAAATCCCATTGTGGTCGCCAAGAACGCCGAAATCGCCTGCGTGGTCCGCAAGGCCGCCCAACAGTCCCAGTGGATGCTGGCGGCACGCCGCCCGAACGAAGGCACCGCCCTCTGGACCCGCCTGCTGCCGGGGGAGCCCGTCCGCTGGGCAATCGCGGTGGACGCCCAAGGGAGGACGATCGTCACCTTGCGGAACGGACAGGTCCTCTGTTTCGGCGCGGGGTCGGGCTCGTAGCGAGTAGGTTATGCTTTAGCATGACAAACCGGGAGGTCGGCAGGGGTGGCTTTGCGGGAGGATTAAGCATGAATTGGCAAGAGCGAATCGCGGTCGATCCGAACGTCTGCCACGGCAAGGCCTGCGTCAAAGGAACCCGCGTGATGGTTTCGGTGATCCTGGACAACCTCGCCGTCGGCGAGTCGCCGGAGGAAATCATGCGGGGATACCATCTTGAGCATGAGGACGTCCAGGCGGCAATGGCCTACGCAGCGGAGTTGGCCCGCGAAACCGTGATCCCCTTCACGCCCGGGACTTCATGATTTGACACCCGGGACTTCATGATGCGTTTCAAGATTGATGAAAACCTGCACGAGGAGGTGGCGGGCGCGCTTCGCGCCGAAGGCCACGACGCGCAGACCGTCTATGACGAAGGGTTGCGTGGTCGGCCCGATCAAGACATCGCCACCGCGTGCCGGCGCGAGCAGCGGGTACTGGTGACACTCGATCTGGACTTCGGCAACATCCGCGAGTATCCGCCGGAAGACTACCCAGGCCTGATTGTGCTCCGCGTCGTCGATCAAAGCCGCCCGCATGTCCTCTGGGTACTCTCTCAAATCTTCGATCTGCTGGAGCAACAGCCGCTGACCGGCCATCTCTGGGTGGTCAGCCAGCGCGGAGTCCGTATCCGGCCGGGGACCTCGACGCAGGAAACACCATGACCACGGGGGCTGTGGCCCGCGGGTGGCTGGGCTTAGCACAACCCGGATATCGAAGGTGCTCGACTTCTCGACGACCAGGAACCGACTGAGACCGAGATTCGCGGCAATGCCTCACAAGCTACAGGTCCTCCAAGGCAGCGACGCCGGGCGAGAATACGGCCTGGTCGATCGCGAGATCGTCCTGGGCCGAGACGCGGCCTGCCAGATCGTGGTCGACGACCGGGCGGCCAGCCGCAGACATGCCCGGCTGATCTGCCAGGACAACGCCTACCTGATCGAGGACCTCCAGAGCACGAATCACACCTACGTCGACGGCCAGCCGATCAGCAGCCGGGTGCGGCTGAAGGACAAGTCGCAAGTCAGGATCGGCCAGACCCTGTTCCTGTTCCGCTCCTCACTGCCCGACGCAGTCGAGCAGCAGGAGGGGCACGTCGTCACCGTATTGGACAGCGCCGACGCCCGCAGCAGCACCGACACGTCGCTGCCGGTGAGCGCCGAGCGGAGGTTGCGGGCGATCCTGCAGATCACCCGTGTGCTCGGCCGCACCCTCGATCTGGAGGACGTGCTCGCGAAGATGCTCGACGGCCTGTTCGAGATCTTTCCCAGGGCCGACCGGGCCCTGGTGCTCCTGCTCGACGGCGACCGCCTGATCCCCACGGCCGCCAAGCACCGGCGGGACCGCCAGGAGAGCATCCAATACAGCAAGACCATCGTGCAGAGGGCGATGCACGACGGGCAGGCCATTTTGAGCGAAGACGCGGCCGGCGACCAGCGCTTCCCCGAGGCCCAGAGCATCGCCGCCCTGCGGATCCGCTCGATCATGTGCGTGCCGCTCCTCTCACAGGAGTCCGGGCCGCTGGGGGTCATTCAGCTCGACACGCAGAAGGAAGGGACGCCGTTCAGCTCCGACGATCTGCACATCCTCAGCAGCGTGGCCAGCCAGGCGTCCGTTTCGGTCGAGTACGCGCAACTGCACGACCGGATGCTCGTCCAGGCCAGGCTCCAGAAGGAGATGGACCTCGCCGGGAACGTGCAGCAGAGTTTCTTGCCCAAGACGACGCCCGAGCTGCCGGGCTACGGTTTTTGGGCATACTACCTGGCGGCGGGCAAGGTGGGTGGCGATTTCTACGACTTTCTCCGCCTGCCCGGCGGAAACCAGGCCGTTTTGCTGGGCGACGTGGCCGGCAAGGGCGTCCCCGCCGCGCTGATGATGGTCAAGGCCTCGACGGTCTGCAAGATCGAGCTTCTGAGCCGGCCGGACGATCTGGCCGGCGCGGTGGGCGCGATCAACAACGAGATCTCCGCTGCCGGCGCCGAGGCCGCCTTCGTCACACTGGTGCTCTGCGTGGTGAACCCGCAGACGCACGAGGTCACCATCGCCAACGCGGGCCACTTCTCCCCCATGCTCCGCCGGGCCGACGGGACCATTGAGCAGCCGGCCGACGACAATGTCCGCGGCTACCCGCTGGGCATCGTCCCGGACGTCCGCTACCAGACGACCAGCATCCGCCTGGCCGCGGGCGAATCGCTGGTCCTCTACAGCGACGGCATCAGCGAGGCGATGAACCCCCGGGGCGACTTCTACACCGTCGAGCGGATCGGCGAGCAACTCCGCGGCATGAAGGCCACCGCACCAGCCCAGATCGGCGAGGCACTCCTGGCCGACCTCCGCCGCCACACCGCTGGCTGCGAGCAAAACGACGACATCTCGCTGGTCGTCTTCGGCCGGGTGTAGTCCGTAGGCTGGGACGCCAGTCCCACCAATCATCTGGCAGGGTGGCATGCTCTCACAACGCGCGGCGTTGGGTGAACATGCGGGGTTGACCCAAACATGCCTACCCCGGCTGCGCCGGTGAAGGCATGCCACCCTTTTCACTGCTCCAACAGCATCGCCGCCATGCTATGCCGAAGCTGGCGGAGCCGCGCTTCCTGCTGCTTGTCGAACGAGCCCAGGCGCTGGCCGTAGGTGTCCATCCAGGTGGTCAGGCGGTCGCGGTCCTCCGCGGAGAGTTTTGCGTCGTAGTGCCCGGCGTCGAGGAGTTTTAGGAGCGGGTTTGTCGCCGCGGCACCGGACAGGGCGATCGAGCGGCCTTCGTTGTAGCGGGCGATCACGTGCTCCCGCAAGCTCGGCTTGCCGTAGTCGACCAGCGCGTTGTATGACTTGGCAGCCGTGAGGTCGAACTCAGCGTCCTCTCCGCCCGGGCGGTGGCACTGTGTGCAGTGTTTCTCCAGGACCGGCTGGACCAGCACCTGGTAATCCAGCGGCCAGGAACCCTCCGGCCCCGGGGTGATCTTCGACGCCTCGCGCCGGGCGGCGGTCGGAAAGACGTTGGGCGGGGCGGTGTGGCGCGGCTCGTGGCAGCCGATGCAGGTGTGCTGCTGGCCCGGCTGGAGGTAGGTCACGGTCCGCATCGTCTGGACCGCCGTCCCCTGCTGGTCCAGGGCCTGCACAAAGAAACTCACGCCCGAGGGCACGCGGAAATAGGCCGAGCCGTCCTCTTCCACCGGCACGGTGCCGATGACGAATTTGCCCGGGTCGTCGTGGGTGAGTCCCATCACTGGGTAGTTCATCGTCGGATGGGTCTTGGCCGGCACGCCCACCAGCCGCAGCCAGCGGACCCTGACTCCTGACCCCTGACCCCTGACCCCTGGCCCCTGACCCCTCGCCCCTCGCCCCTCGCCCCCCGGCAGGCCCTGGTATACGTTCAAGACCAGCAGCCGGGCTTCATCCTGGCCGCTCCGATCCACCTGCGAGCCGATCAGCGGCGGCGGGCGTCGCGGGCGGATCGGTAGCGGGTACATGCTGCTGATGGCCGGATCGCGGTAGATCAGGGTCAAGTTGCCGAAGGCGTCGAACAGGTACAGCCCGAGGTCGTTCGGCGGCCCCGGCATGCCCCAGTCAGGCCGCGGGGTCCCCGGCGGCAGCGGCGACGCGCTCCAGGCCACCAGGTAGTGCTCTTCCGAGAGCGGATACGGATTGGCGTAGTACGTGTCCGGCCAGCCTTCGCTCTCCGGGAACATCACCTCGGGCGTCAAGCGAGTC
>Ga0315277_10002254_pt1 | contig 27054 bp, 25 predicted proteins | sample YL17G05_15_MG_FD_203695 | JGI IMG/M metagenome (GOLD analysis project Ga0315277, IMG submission 203695) | Sediment microbial communities from Yellowstone Lake, YNP, Wyoming, USA - YL17G05_15 | ecosystem: Environmental > Aquatic > Freshwater > Lake > Sediment | place: USA: Wyoming | collected... | reverse complement strand
TTCCAGGGACCATCTCAGTTCACAAGGGATTGATCCTGCGCGCTCTCGCAGATTCGGGCGGGCACACGATCACCGTGTCCTACGAACGGCTCCCGTTTTCCCTCGCTACAGAATACGCATTGCACGAACCCATCCATCGTGCTGATTCCATGGCCGCTTCCCAGCCCAGGACCGGCCCACCACCAAGATCCTTCTCTGCGGAAGATGTCTTCGGCCAGGGGCTCCAAAGGAGCGGCTCTATCATACGTGGCATCAGCGTAGGATCAAACCGCGACTTGACATTGAACTCCGGGTTTCGGCTTCAGCTCTCTGGGAAAGTGACTTCAGGATTGGATCTTGTGGCCGCGCTGACAGATGAAAACGTCCCGATCCAGCCAGAAGGAACTACGCAAACGCTTCAGGAACTCGATAAGGTTTTTGTTCAATTGACAAATCCTTCATACGGCGCTACGCTCGGTGATTTTGTTTACGAAGTAAATGAACGCGACGGCGGAGAGTTTGGTCGGTTCTCCAGGAAGCTTCAGGGTGCCACGGGGAATGTCGGCCTCAAGAACGTGCTCGGGGCCGGGAGCGCACTGGACATTGCCATCACGGGAGCGACAACGAGAGGGAAGTACACAACCAATCAATTCCAGGGCGTCGAAGGAAATCAGGGCCCCTATCGACTCAATGGTGAGGAGACGAGTCGGAGGCCGATCATCATTGCGGGAACGGAGCGTGTATACGTCAATGGTCAATTGATGACCCGCGGCGAAACGAATGACTACACTATCGACTACAGCACGGGCGAAGTATGCTTTTCGCCTCGCCGAATTGTGACCAATGCCACCCGGATCACGGTAGATTTCCAATACACCGACCGCCAATTCGTCCGAAACCTCGTTGGTGCTGCTGCCCGAATTGCCGTCCTGGACAACAAGTTGACGGTCACCACTTCGCTGACGCAGGAAGCGGACGACGCACAGTCCCCGATTGAATTCGCTCTTGACGACAGTCTTCGCAGCATTATTGCGACAAGCGGCCGCAATCGATTTCTTGCTTCCGTCGCGGGAACGCGCTATCTCGGCCGAGATTCTGTGACGCAATCGGCAATCGGCCAGTACATCCTTAAAGACACTCTCCTCGCCGGTCGCCGAAGACCCCTGTTGGTGTACGCTCCAGGCGATCCGGGAGCACTTTACTCATCGGTATTTTCTCACGTCGACCAAATGCCAGCGGATTCTCTAGGATACCAGAAAACTGCAGTGGGAGGATTTGCAGTAGCTGGCCTGGGAAAAGGATCGTATCTCCCATTACAGTTTCTTCCCGTCCCGGAGCTCCGCCGAACGGCAAGCGGACGGGCCGCGTATCAACCCCGCTCAGACCTCACGGTTGCAGCAGAATACGCGCTAAGTGAACAGAATATGAATCGATTTGCGCCCGAAGGAAACGCATCAACAAGTGGAGGTGCGTACAAGCTCCAACTGCAGTACCGTCCGAAAGGGCTGGCGATCGGCGGTTTGACTCTCGGTGATCTAGAACTCAGGATCAGCGATCGCTATGTTGACCAACGATTCATTTCGCTGGATCGCTTCAACGAGATCGAGTTTGACCGAGCATGGAACATTGAAACAACAGAGGCAGGGAACGAAGAGTTGAGAGAGATTGCCTTTTCTCTTCGCCCGCACCGACAGGTGCAGCTTGAAGCTGATTACGGCTCTCTGGAGCGCAAGGGGAGCGTGAATTCTAGCAGGTGGACCTTCCAGGGTTCTTTCGCTGACTCTTCACGATCGAAGGCGAGTTTTTCGAGTGAAATCGTCCGAACCGAGAATTATCCCTCAGCCAACAGATCCACTTGGATCCGGCAAGCCGGCAACCTTTCTTATCAGGTCGGGAATGTGCAACCGGCTGTCCGATTCGCCATGGAGGATCGTCAAGAACAGCTCACTTCATCAAACTCTCTCTCTCGCGGGAGCTTTCGCTTCGTCGAGATCGCTCCCGCTGTTGTACTGCTGAGAATGGAACCATTGGCTGCTTCTGCTGAAGTTCAATTCCGGACTGAGGACAGTGCAGCTTTGGGAGCCCTGGGCAGAGCTTTCAAGGCCGTTACGCAGCTCTATGACGTCCGCCTGCAGGAATGGAATTCACTGTCGACCACGGTCGCTCTTTCGCTGCGAAAAACAGAGATGTCTCCGGAGTTTAGCAGGAACGGAAATGCAAGCACCAACACCATCCTCGTTCGCTCACAGACGCGGTACGCGCCTCTTCGGCGGGCAGTCGATCTCGATGCCCTGTATGAGTTCGCACGCGAGCGTTCGGCACCGATGAAACGAGTTTTCATAAGGGTCCCAAAGGGAACCGGGAATTATCTTTACAGAGGGGACACTAACCATAACGGACTCCCAGATGAATCGGAATTTGAGCAGACTCGGTTCGACGGAGACTATGCAGCGATCTTCGTGACTGACGACCAACTCGTTCCAGTTTCAGATGTGAAAGTTGGGCTGCGCGTCCGCCTCGCGCCAGCCCGGTGGGTTTCACAACCGAAGAGCGCGCTGGAAAAGGTGTTGACCGCGCTCTCAGCCGAAACGGTCGTTAGGATCGAGGAAAGGGGGACAGGAGCAGATCCGGCTGACCTCTACCTGGTGCGCCTGACGAGATTTCTGAATGACAGCACAACAATCTCAGGAGCGCAGATCTTCACGCAGGACCTCTACCTCTTCGAATCCGATCCTTCGTTTTCCATGCGGCTACGCTTCAATGAGAGACGGGGATTGCTCAGGTTGATCGGGAATTCTGAGCGAGGATATGGGCGTGAGCGCTCTCTCCGGGTTCGGTCGCAGCTCCTGAAAGAAATCGGGAATCAAACGGAATTCATTAACAAAATCGACCAGCTACTCACCTCAATCGTCTCGCCGCGTCAGAGAAATCTCTCATCGGATGAGCTCCGAACGGAATTTTCCTACCGCCCATACTCCGAATGGGAGATCGCGTTCGGGATCGCTCTTTCGCAAGTGACGAACAGAATCACGGGAGGAGAGATGGAAGCAAACCTGAATGAGCAATTCGCTCGTCTGGCCTATTCGCTTCTCGACGGCGGACAGCTCCGCAGCGAGATTCAACGCGAGGAAGCGTGGGTAGCGACCGGGCCCGGATCTTTGTTGGCAGAATATCCATTTGAGTTTACAAATGGGAGGGCAATTGGCAAAACATATCAATGGCGTCTTGCTTTTGACTACAGGATTAGCCAATATGTTCAGTTAAGTGTGGGGTATGATGGAAGGTCGGAAGGAGGAAGAGCGGCGGTGCATACCGGGAGGGTTGAGGCGAGGGCGTTCTTCTGAACATCAATGACGAGGTGTCGTCTATGGGCTTTGCGCGAGGGATCATACTCTGCTTGCTATGCTCTCTGATGAGCACGGCCGGATGCAACATCCCTGGGCCGGTGGAGCGCTACTCGTACCGAGTTCTTGCGGATGTCTCTTCCTTGTCCGTTCCGGACACATCCCGCTATGACAACATTCGTGTTTCAATGTCTGGAGTGCTGGGTTGGACTTCTGGTTCTAGTTTCGAGGGTGTGGCGTATCAGCGGACCGATACGCTCTTCGAAATTGTCGTATATGCAAGAGAGGTCTATGACTCAGGTTTCAAATACGAGGCAATCGAAGTCCGATTTGACACTACTCTTGCGCTGAGTGTTCCAAAACCTGCAAATGGAAAGGAATACTTTTTCCATTTGTTGGGTGGGAATCAAATTCTGCAGGATTCCTCCTATGTTTACTGAACGGAGTTACAGGGATTTTCGCGACCCTTCTTCTTGAGACGAGGGCGTTCAACCCTCGTTGCCTTTCTGCTCTGATTTCGCTATACTCAGTGCGTTTTTCCTCATCCTGAACCAAGATATGCCTGTAAGGTTATGTCATTCCTGAGTGATCTCAACAAGGTCCAGCAAGAAGCAGTCAAGGCGCTCAACGGCCCGGTCATGATTATCGCCGGCGCTGGCAGCGGGAAGACGCGGGTATTAACCTACCGTGTCGCATACCTCATCAGTTGCGGCGTCCCACCTCATCAGATTCTGGCTCTTACCTTCACCAACAAAGCGGCCAATGAGATGAAGGAGCGCATCATCCGCCTGGTGGGAGCCAAAGCGGCTGACGTCTGGATGGGAACGTTTCACTCGATGTTCGCCCGGATTCTGAGGAAAGAGGCCGAGCACCTCGGCTACACACGGTCGTTTACCATCTACGATTCAGATGATTCGTTGAGTGCGCTTCGACGTTGCATGGAGATTCTCAATATCTCCACACAGCAGATCCCGGGCCAGGCAGTCAGAGCCCGCATCAGCAGCGCGAAAAACCAGCTGATTGGGCCGGCGGAATACGGAAATGCAGCACGGGACATCCTGGACGAAAAAATAGCGCAGATCTATTCCGAGTACACCAAGCTTCTGCATCGCAGCAACGCGATGGATTTTGATGATCTTCTGATCAAGCCCATAGAGTTGTTCCGACGTCATCCCGAGATCTTGAAGAAATATCACCATCGGTTCAGGTTCGTTTTGGTCGATGAATTCCAGGATACCAACAGGGCGCAATACGAGGTGATCAAGCTCCTTGCACAAGATCATCAGAACATCTGTGTCGTTGGGGATGATGCCCAAAGCATCTACGCGTTCCGCGGCGCCGACATCAGAAACATCCTCGATTTCTCACGGGACTACTCGGAGTGCATGACGTTCCGGCTTGAACAGAATTACCGTTCGACGAAGTTCATTCTCAGTGCGGCCGACCGGCTGATCAAGTTCAACATTGATCAACTGAAGAAAGATCTCTGGACGGACAACCAGGCGGGCCACAAACCCAGACTACTGGAGTGCGTTGATGACCGCGATGAGGGACATCAGATCCTGAATGCTGTGCAGACGGAGATCGCGGCAGAGCAGCGCGCCTTGAAAGACTTCGCGGTTCTTTATCGCACGAATGCGCAATCGCGGTCTCTCGAGGATGTATTCCGCAGAAACGGCATGCCGTATGTCATCGTTGGTGGAATTCGATTCTACGAGAGGAAGGAAATAAAGGATGTGCTGGCGTACCTCCGAGTGGTCGTGAACCAGCGAGATGATGAAAGCCTTTTGCGATGCATCAATTATCCTCAAAGAGGAATCGGCGGCACAAGCGTGGAGCGATTGCAGGGATTTGCGCATGAAAAGAAACTGAGTCTCTTTGAGGCGTGCGCGCGGGTCCATGAAATAGATGCTATTCAGGAGAGGATTCGAAAGGGAATTGCGCAATTCTCGCAGTTCGTCAAGAAATATATTGCCCTTCGGCCGAAAGTGTCGTTCAGCGAGCTAAGCCGATCGATGGTGGATGATCTGGGGATTCTCCGGACCTATAAGGAAGAAGGGACCACCGAATCTATGGGGCGCTGGGAGAATGTTCAAGAGCTCCTGTCGGCCATAACAGAATTTGGCGACGAACACCCTGATGGTACGCTCGAAGCTTTTCTTGAGGAAGTATCACTCGTCTCGGATATCGATTCGTGGGACGATTCTCGTAATGCCGTGACCTTGATGACGCTTCACGCTTCAAAGGGGCTGGAATTCCCGGTTGTGTTTATTGCCGGAGTCGAAGAGGGTCTTCTCCCGTTCTATTCGAATTCGATTGAGCGTGCCGAGCTTGAAGAAGAGCGACGATTGATGTATGTCGGCATCACGAGGGCCCAGTCGAAACTCTACCTCTCGCTGACTCGGATGCGCTACCGGTTCGGAGAGTCGGCGTTCGCATCGCCCTCCCGGTTCCTTTCTGAGATTGGTGAAGACCAAATGGACGTGGTGCACGGAAGATCGGTGGGCACCGGCATTGCTGAATCTGCACACCGAACAGCTCCGACAGGTCGCCGCGCCCCGGTGGATCGGAAAATCGAGCGAGAGGCGCAGTATTTCTCAGATGAGACACCGGATTACGAGAACGAGAGTCAGGAGTCGGTGGAGATCAAACAGGGGACTTACGTCCGGCACGAAATGTTTGGCAGGGGGAAGGTGATTCGCGTGACCGGAAAGGGAGATGCGATGAAGGTTGTGGTGGACTTCGAGGACTTTGGGATCAAGAATCTACTAGTCCGCTTTGCCAGGCTGCGATCGGGATAATCAGGGGCGGACCAACTGCGAGGTAACAACAACAATGTGATTCCAGTAGTCGGGGTGAATGTAGTGTGTGATGAGGGAGTTGAACTCGGGTATCTTTGTGGCAGGGAGGATGATGTACATCGTCGCCCGGGTACCCGCCCGGTTGTCAAATTGATCGAGATAGACGTTATACTGCGTCAGCGCATGATCGGTTTCTAGGTCGCCTTCCCCTGTTTTTGCCTCCCCTATGGCGTAACACCGGTTCTTCTCGTCAAATGCAAAGATGTCAGGGGTCTTCGGTTCCTGGTCACCGTAGCCATCGTTGGGCAAGGGGTGGGCGGGAGCAAACCCCGCCACGTTTTCTGCACCAAGTATACGAAATCCCTTCTGCTTGAAGATCTCTACAAGTTCCTCGACCAACGACTGGTGAAGTTCAGAATCATGACGATCGTGCATACGGTTGCCGGTTTACTGTTTCTGCTGAGATCGGCGGCGATCGGCCGATTCTATTGCGCGAGAACTCTCTGATAGTACTCTTCGTACTGTGCGACAATCTTTGAGGCGTCAAACTCCGTCGCTCGTTGACGAGCAGCCTCCGCGAAGAGCTGATGCTTTGAGGCATTCGAAAGTAGGTCGATGGAATACTTGGACATCCGGTCGATGTCGCCGATTTCCGCAATGAAGCCGGTCTTGCCATGGAGTTGAAGTTCGGGGAGACCCCCGACACTCGAAGAGACGACCGGAACTCCGCACGCCATCGCTTCGAGAGCAGACAGGCCAAAGCTCTCCGATTGGCTTGGCATCAGGAAGAGATCGGCAGTTGAAAGAACGTGAATGACGTCGGTTTGCTTTCCGAGAAATTTGACGTGATCGTGGATACCGAGCTCTCGGCAGAGAAGTTCACATTGAGAGCGGTCGGGACCATCTCCGACGATGACGAGCCGCGAAGGGAGTTTCTTGTGGATCTGATCGAAGATGCGGATGACGTCGGCGACTCTCTTGACAGGTCGGAAATTGGAAATGTGAACGATGATTTTCTCTCCTGGGGAGGCAAAATGGGGGGGGGCCTCCTGCGGATGGCGATAGTACTTTCGCGTATCGACAAAGTTCGGGATGACCTCGATCTCCTTGTCGATGCCGTAGTTCGTCAGTGTCTTCTCCTTGAGAAACCGTGAAACTGCAGTGACACCGTCGCTCCGCTCGATGCTGAATTTCATCACGGGAAGAAAGCTTGGCTCGAGACCGACGAGTGTTATGTCTGTGCCATGCAGTGTGGTGATCACTTTTGTGTCGATGGGCTCAAGCATTTGCTTGGCGAGGTACGCACTGGTGGCATGCGGAATGGCGTAGTGACAATGAAACAGGTCAAGCTTTTCGTACTTGGCCGTCTCGACCATCTTGCTGGCGAGAGCAAGCGTATAAAGAGGAAAATCGAAGAGCGGATAGTTCGACATCTCGACTTCATGGAAAAGCACATTGTCCGTGAAGCCAGTAAGTCGCATGGGGAGCGCGTAGCTGATGAAATGCACGGAATGGCCCCGTTCCGCGAGGGCTATTCCCAGTTCAGTCGCGACGACGCCGCTGCCGCCATAAGTTGGATAGCATGTGATTCCGATGTTCATCGCAGTTTCCTTTCACATTCAAAGTAGCAATCGATGTCTGAAGAAACAAGAATGCGAGGACCGGTGAAGATGAGAGGAAATGATTTCCATTTGTGGCGAGACAAGAAGTGGAGTGGGTTGTGCTCGGAATTGTCCACGGTAGTCCTATTCATCTCACGAAGCCACGCTTCTGGATTTTGAGGGAATGGGGGTGGGGGCTCATCATGCGAGGAACGTTCCGTGCCTTGGCGGTGGGTAATCGGAAATGAGTGGGAAGAGCACATAGTGATGCCCGCGGGGGCGCCCACGACGGTGCCTGGGAACGCAGGAGTAGGGCTTTGTGTTATACCAAGGTGAACAACTCTTGGGAATTCGCTTGACATTTTGTGTGTTCTTGCCTTATATTTAGGTTGGTTTCGAGGGAAAAACCCTTGATTTTTTTTGGCCAAATGTAGGACTGTCTAGGTCGTATATCATGTTACAGCTTTCCAAGAAAGTCGAATACGGGCTTATAGCCCTCAGGCATATGGCAATGAAACCCGCCGGAAATGTTGTGACTACGAAGGAACTAGCCAAGGAGTATAACCTTCCGTACGAGCTTCTTGCTAAAATCCTGCAGAAGCTCGCGCGAGCCGGAGTTATTCGCTCATTACAAGGTGTGAAGGGTGGTTATACACTCTCGCAGAGGCCGGAAGATCTCAAGGTTGCTTCCGTGATCCGCATAATCGAAGACTCCAGGCCGATGGTCGCGGAGTGTTACACCGAAGGCCCGGCGGGCTGCTATCTCTTTTACAATTGCACGATCCGCCGTCCGCTCGGCAAGCTGCAACGCAACCTTAATGTTCTTTTTGACCGGATGACAGTCCGGGAAATCATCTGAATGAGCGACAGGCATCTGAAGCTAAACTCATGACAACACTCGCAGCACTCGTTCCAGACAAGCACCACTTTCTCAGGTTTCTCAAAACTCGATTTCAACTTTGTCATTTGTCAAATATCTTCTTTCGCGATGTTCAGTACGGTCTCATGGCATATGTGCAAGAAAGCGGATCGCGTCTGGCGTACGGCCGGGCAGAGGAACTCGCAGTGGAACTTGTCAAAAAACTTGCCGCGGCCGGAATTCTCAGGGCTATCATGCCAGGATCATGGATGCTGAACTTCGATGAGTTCAGGAAGCAATCAACGAAGCCTGATGCCGCTCCAAGAACCACAGCACCGGCGGGTGGCGCAAAAACCACGAACGCTTCGCTAACATAACTCGATCATTTCGGATCAACTGAAACGTTCCCAAGATGAGTACTGAAACCAACACGATTGAAGAACTTGCCAACCAAGAGTACAAGTGGGGCTTCGTCACTGACATTGAGGCCGACGAAGCGCCAAAAGGGCTGAGCGAAGGAACTATCCGCTTCATTTCTGAAAAGAAGAAGGAACCTCAGTGGCTTCTTGACTGGCGCCTGAAAGCATTCCGGCACTGGCAAACCATGACGGAACCGAGATGGCCCAACGTCAAATTCTCCGTCATTGATTATCAGGACATCATCTACTACTCGGCACCGAAACCTAAGAAACAGCTCAAGAGTTTGTCGGAGGTGGATCCGGAGCTTCGCAAAACGTACGAGAAGCTGGGAATCTCGCTTCAGGAACAGGAACGCCTTAGTGGCGTTGCCGTAGATGCCGTGTTTGACAGCGTTTCCGTGGCAACGACATTTCGAGAGAAGTTGATGGAGCTCGGAATAATCTTCTGCTCGTTCTCTGAGGCAGTTCAGAACCACCCCGAGCTAGTGCGAAAGTACCTTGGCTCAGTCGTGCCGGCGAACGACAACTTCTTTGCCGCTCTGAATTCAGCTGTATTCAGCGATGGTTCGTTCTGCTACATACCTAAGGGTGTTCGATGCCCGATGGAGCTGTCGACCTACTTTCGCATCAATGCAGCGAACACCGGTCAGTTCGAACGAACACTTATTGTCGCGGAAGCAGACTCCTACGTCAGCTACCTTGAAGGCTGCACCGCACCGATGCGCGACAAGAATCAACTCCACGCGGCCGTGGTTGAGTTAATTGCAGTCGGTGACAACGCCCAGATCAAGTATTCTACGGTCCAGAATTGGTATCCGGGCGACAAGCAAGGCAGGGGAGGCATCTACAATTTTGTGACGAAGCGCGGGAAGTGCATGGGGACGGGATCCAAAATTTCCTGGACGCAGGTTGAGACCGGTTCGGCAATTACCTGGAAATATCCTAGCGTTCTGCTGCTGGGCGATGAGTCGGTGGGCGAGTTCTATTCCGTCGCTGTTGTGAATAACTACCAGCAGGCCGACACGGGAACGAAGATGATCCACATCGGCAAGAATAGTCGAAGCACCATTGTTTCTAAGGGCATTTCAGCCGGCCGTGGGCAGAATTCCTACCGTGGCCTGGTTGACGTGAAGAAAGCAGCTGCCAATTCCCGCAATTTCTCTCAGTGCGATTCGCTCTTGTTGGGCGACAAATGCGGGGCGCATACGTTCCCCTATATCGAGGTGAAGAATACTTCATCCACGGTGGAACATGAGGCGTCAACATCGAAAATCGGAGAGGATCAGATTTTCTACTGTAAACAGCGCGGCCTTTCGACCGAGGATGCCGTTAACTTGATTGTGAACGGTTTTTGTAAGGAGGTTTTCCGCGAGCTTCCGATGGAGTTTGCCGTGGAAGCTCAGAAATTGCTGGGTGTCAGTCTCGAGGGAAGTGTCGGCTAGCGTTGACGCTGAGCCATTCAACGCATCAATTCAAATAAGGGAAAGAACGATGTTAGAAATCAGGGATCTTCACGCAAGCATTGGAGGCAAGGAAATTTTGAACGGCATAACGCTGACGGTGAATCCCGGCGAAGTGCACGCAATCATGGGTCCTAACGGCTCAGGGAAGAGCACGCTGGCCCAGGTTCTTGCGGGGCGCGACACATATGTCGTCACCGCGGGAAGCGTCCGCTATGGCGGAAAAGACCTTCTGGAGATGGATCCAGAGGAGCGGGCCCGCGAAGGTCTCTTTCTCGCGTTTCAGTACCCGGTCGAAATTCCCGGGGTCAGTAACACCTACTTTCTGAAATCGGCGCTCAACGCGATCAGGAAGTACCAAGGTCTCGAAGAAATTGATGCGGTTGACTTTCTTCAGGTGATCAAAGAGAAGATGCGGCTTGTTGAACTCGACGAAACGTTGCTTAACCGGCCGGTGAACGAAGGTTTCTCAGGCGGAGAGAAAAAGCGCAACGAGATTTTTCACATGGCAGTTCTGGAGCCGAAACTTGCCATTCTCGACGAGACCGACTCCGGCCTCGACATCGATGCGCTCCGCATCGTGGCGGACGGGGTCAACAAGCTCCGCAGGAAAGATAACGCGATTATCGTCGTGACACACTATCAACGCTTGCTTAACTATATCGTGCCTGACTTCGTGCACGTGTTGGTCGACGGTCGCATTGTTAAGTCAGGCGGGAAGGACCTGGCCCTGGCGCTCGAGGAAAAAGGGTACGACTGGGTGAAGGAAGATTTCGAACGCATGTCCGTGCAAGCGTAGGAGCCACAAACCGTGAATGAATTCGGTCAACCTCTGGATTGGTACAAATCGCACTTCGATGCATTCGAGCGTTCTCTGAACGGTGATGCGCACACGCCCTTGCACCAGCTTCGGCGAGAAGCGATCGGCCGATTTCAGGAAACAGGATTTCCAACGAACCGTCAGGAGGAGTGGAAATTCACAAATGTGGCACCTATAGCGAGAATCGGATTCGAGCCCGTGGTGCGTTACAGCGGCGGCGGATTGACTCGCGCTCAAATTGAGCACCTGGCGTTGCCGGCCTCGCATCGGCTCGTTTTTGTGAATGGACATTTCTCCGGCAACCTCTCCACGGCCGCCTCGCTGCCGAAGGGAGTTCAGTGCGGATCGCTTGCAGCCGCTACACGAAGCCGTCACAAAGCGGTGGAAGACTACCTCGGAAGGCTGGTGAAACTCGATGAGACGCCGTTTGTCGCCTTGAACACCGCATTCCTTGTCGACGGAGCATTCCTGTATCTCCCGGACGACACAGTCCTGGAGGAACCAGTCCATTTCCTGTTCCTGGCTACCGGCCGGGAATCCGCGCTCATCACTCCGAGGAACCTCGTTGTTGTTGGGAAGAACAGTCAGGCAACGATTGTGGAGAGTTTCGCATTCTTACAGTGCCGGCAGTACTTCACCAATGTCGTTACGGAAATGTTCCTCGGCGATGGGGCAATTATTGAGCATGACAAGATGCAAGACGAGAGCACAGAGGCTTTTCACATTTCCATGACGCACGCGGCGATGAGTGGCCATTCGGCATTGACGTCGAACTCCATTTCTTTGGGTGGCTCCATTGTGCGGAATAACATTGCTGCGGTCCTGGAAGGCGAGGGGATTGAATGCACACTCAACGGGCTCTCGCTGGGAACAGGATCGCAGTTGATTGACAACCATACAACGATCGACCACGCGAACCCGCATTGCGCAAGTCATGAGCTTTACAAGGCAATTCTCGACGGCGCGTCGAGGGGCGTATTCAATGGGAAGATCTTTGTCCGCCCGGGTGCGCAGAAGACAGATGCCAAGCAGACAAATAAAACGCTCCTCCTGTCGGACGACGCAACCGTGGACACGAAGCCGCAGCTCGAGATTTTTGCGGATGACGTGAAATGCACCCATGGGGCCACTATTGGCCAGCTCGATGCCGAACAGGTGTTTTACCTGCGCTCACGGGGAATTGATGAGCCGATGGCACGCGATATCCTGACGTTCGCATTCGCAAGCGATGTGGTGAACAGGATCCATGATGACGCGATGCGTAAGCAGCTCGAGGCTCTTGTCCATGAACGGCTTCATCGCGGTCGCACCTTCGGGGAATAACGATGACAACGACGGTGAACAATCCAGGCCCGAAGCTCGGGGGCCGCACATTCGATGTAGAGGGGATGCGCTCTTCCTTTCCGATACTTCGGGAGCTCGTGCGGGAGAAGCGACTTGTGTACCTTGACAATGCCGCGACGACGCAGAAGCCTGAGGCAGTGATCGAGGCCCTCAGTTGGTACTATCGCCATCTGAATTCGAATATCCATCGGGGTGTTCACTACCTGAGTGAAGAAGCCACAGCTGCCTACGAGCGTGTGCGTACCAAGACTCGGCAATTCCTGAACGCCGCTTCTGACAAAGAAATTGTATTTGTCCGGGGGACGACTGAGGCAATTAATTTGGTGGCGGGAACCTTCGGAAGAGCAAACGTCGGCAAGGGGGACGAGATCTTGATCTCGGCGATGGAGCATCACTCCAACATTGTTCCCTGGCAGATGCTCTGCGAGCAGACCGGGGCCCAACTGAAGGTCGCCCCGATCAACGACAGAGGTGAAATACTTCTCGACGACTATGCTCGCCTCATCACCCATCGGACGAAGATTGTCGCTGTTACGCATATCTCGAATGCACTCGGAAGTGTCAATCCGGTCAAAGAGTTGATCCGACTTGCCCATGAGCATGGTGTCCCTGTGCTGGTTGATGGTGCCCAAGCGGTTGCCCATCGACGTGTGGACGTTCGCGATCTCGATTGCGATTTCTACACCTTGTCGGCGCATAAGATGTACGGTCCCACCGGTTTCGGCGTGCTCTACGGCAAGAAACAACTCCTGGAGCGCATGCCACCGTACCAGGGCGGCGGAGACATGATTCGATCCGTGACGTTCGAGAAGACGTTGTTCAACGACCTCCCCCACAAGTTCGAAGCCGGTACACCGAGCATCGCGGATGGGGTGGCGTTTGGCGTGACGCTCGATTTCCTTGAGTCTCTGAACTGGGATGCACTTGCTCTCCACGAACACGATGTCCTCAGCTATGCCACGGAAAGAGTTTCCTCCATTCCCGGTGTTCGGATCATTGGCAATGCGAAGGAGAAGGCCGGCGTCCTATCGTTTGTCCTGGAAGATATCCATCCACATGATGTTGGGACGATTCTTGATCAGGAAGGGATCGCCGTTCGTACAGGACATCATTGTGCACAACCGGTCATGACAAGGTTTGGCATTCCCGCGACAGTGCGTGCATCGTTTGCCCTCTATAACACGAAATCGGAAGTTGATGACCTTGTGAGGGGCATCCACAAGGTGAAAGAGGTGTTTCATTAATGCCGGATCTCCGGTCACTCTATCAAGAAATTATTCTCGAGCACAACAAGAACCCCCGCAACTTCAAGGCGCTCGACGGTGCGAGCCGGGTACTCGAGGGCTTCAACCCCTTGTGCGGTGATCACTATACTCTATATCTCAAGCTCGACGGAGAGACTATTACAGATGTGGCCTTCCAGGGCTCAGGCTGTGCAATCTCGAAAGCATCAGCCTCCATAATGACCACGCTTCTGAAAGGAAAGAGCATTGAGGAAGCTAGGAGGCTGTTTGCATTGTTTCGCGATCTCGTGACAGGGACGTTGGCCGATGCGAGCTTTGAGCGCCTAGGAAAACTTGCCGCGTTCTCCGGCGTCAGCGAATTTCCTGCACGAGTGAAGTGTGCCAGCCTGGCCTGGCACACCATGAGAAACGCTTTGGACGCGAACGTGGAAACTGTTTCTACCGAGTAAACGCAAGGGACAATCAAGAATCACGAAGAAGGGGAGTCTGGTCATGGCAGAAACAATCATCGAGATTCAGGAGAAAACGGAAGATATTGTCACTCTCACAGCGAGAGCCGCGCAGGAGGTCCGGAAAATCAAGCAGGAGAACAATATCCCTGAATCACAATGTCTGCGGCTTGGAGTCAAAGGAGGAGGTTGCTCGGGCCTGACGTACGTTTTGGCGTTTGACGAGGAACCCAGGGAACGCGACACTGTCTATGAACGGGAAGGGATAGCCATCTGTATCGACCCAAAGAGCCAGTTCTATCTTTTTGGTACGATGCTAGATTTGTCGGATGGTTTGAATGGGCGAGGTTTCGTCTTCAACAATCCTCAGGCGGCCAAGACTTGCGGTTGCGGCCACTCATTTGGAGTTTGATCGAGGAGCTATCAATGGATGACAGCCAGCCATCGTCGGTTGAGAGCCCCCAAGAAGGATCGACGTTCCAGCCTGTTGAGGTACAGGTCGGAAGTCGTGTGATCACTGTTGAATCCGGTCTCGAGGTTCGTCTCTGGGAGGCGCTGAAGCAATGCTACGATCCTGAAATCCCGGTGAATATTGTCGACCTGGGACTCGTCTACAATGTGCGTGTCGATGATGTAATTCCGGATGAGGCAAATGTTTTCGTCACGATGACGCTTACTGCCCCCGGCTGCGGCATGGGACCGATGATCGCCGCAGACGTGCGTCGACGTGTGCAACAGGTTCAGGGCGTTCAAAATGTCAAAGTCGATCTTGTGTTTGACCCGACATGGAATCCGGGTATGATGTCAGAAGCAGCGAAACTTATGCTAAACTTCGGCTGATTTTCGCCTGGGCGGCCCTCGCTCGGCAAACAGATTTTGAATCTCGCACTATCCACTTCAGTAATCATACTATAAGAAAGGAACAAGCATGGCATACGAATGGAAATTCAATCCCCGGCCGTACTCAGACGAGGATGCCAAGAAGCTCCTGGCAAATGTGGTGAGTCCGGAGACGACCGACTGGCACTACAACACGCACCACAAAGGGTACGTCACCGCGTTGAACAATATTGAAAAGGCACTTGAAACGGCAGATCGAAGCACTGCGAATGGAAACTACAGCGTCGTCGGTGAGTTGAAGCGCCGATTTACCTGGAATCACGCTGGGGCACTTCTTCACGACATCTACTGGGAAGTGCTGGGCGGCAATGGCGACCCAAATGAGGGGCCAGAAGTCAAGGCTGCCATCGAGAAAGAGTTCGGCTCGTTCGAGGCGTGGAAGGCAGATCTCAAGGCAGCGACCGTTTCTGCAAAGCTGAGCGGATGGGGCTTGCTAGTTTTCGATCGCTTGTACTCAGGTCGGCTGCTCAACGTGACCGTCGACGAACATCACTATGGTGCAATCTGGGGCGGAGTACCGCTCATTTCATGCGATGTCTTTGAACATGCGTACTACCACAAAGACGGTCCGGGACGCGCGAAGTACATCGACAACTTCTTCTCCAATCTCCACTGGGGAAGAATCAATGCCCGCTACAAGAAGTTCGTTCTGGGAAAGTAGATCAGTTCTCGCATTGAATTGTGGGGTTGGGGTTTGTTCCAACCCCACACGATTTTTGGATTGCCAGACGAGGAACTATTTGGTACCATGGAGCAATAGACCTCCGTTCTCACAACACCAGTCTGTCTGATGCAATTTCTGAGGCTCGCTCGTCCCCGCATCTGCACAACCGCGTTTGCTCTCATTGTTCTTTGCTCTCTTGCCCCCTCACAGACGAAGGCCGAGCGCGAGTTCGCGAAGTCCGTTTCCACTTCCCGATTGCTCGAACAAGTGCGCGAGTTGGTCGGGTTTGGCCCCAGGACGGGAGGTACGAGATCCGGCGACAAAGCCGTCGCGTATCTCACCCGTCAGTTCAAGCAAGCCGGCTATAGACCAATTGTCGAGAAAGACCCGAAGCGTCTTGCGTTTGAGCTCGGGCAATGGAGCCTCAAGGTGGACTCGCCTCGCCGCCTCAGGGATCTTGTGAGAAATGAATGGCCCGGCGGCTATTCTCCTTCCGTGCCAAAATCGAATGCCTCTGTCACTTACGTTGGACTGCCAGAAATCGCATCTCCAAGAGACCTGAAGGGAAAAGCGGTTCTTCTTGACGTTCTGCCTTCCGAGAAAACCTATCGCCGATTCGCCGAAGCAGGGGCTCGATGCCTCTTGCTGATTTCGCCAACCCTGGAAGGTGCCTACTCGGATTGGGCGATGATCAGTCATCTTCCAGAAACGGGTACGAATCCAATCCCGCTGTTCAACCTATCCCGCAATAATGGGGTCAGCCTGAAAAGGGCGTTGAAGGATTCACTCGACGTTGTGATCAGCTTTTCAGTTCGGACCGATGTGGATTCCGCAAGTCCGAAGACTGTTTTGGCAACGCTTGAAGGAAAGACGGAAAAATTCTATCTCGTCTGTGCGCACGGCGATTCCGATTCCGGAGGGCCGGGAGCTGACGATAACGCTTCCGGCGTCTCCACGGTTCTCGAGACAGCGAGAGTTCTGAATTCGCTCGTTCGCAGCGGGCGAATCCCCAAACCGCAATGTACGATCCGGTTCGCGATCTGGGGTACTGAAATCTACTCCACCGAGCACTATGTGAAAAGGCATGCAGATGATTTGATGAACCTTCAGGGTGTTGTCAACCTCGATGGAGTTGGGACTGGTGCATCTCGTGATTGCATCTATTTCGAGTCAAACGACGTTGACTACAACGAACATCTGCTGCGGACTTTCGAGACTGTTGGAGAGGAATTCGCCGGCAAGAAGGGCTTCTGGTTTGAATCTACAACGAACCCTTCCCAAGGTGGTACAGATTCCTACGTATTCTTTCCGCGACGCCTGCGGAGGCTGAAAGTGCCCGAGATCAAGATTCCAGCGATGACAATCTACACCAGTGCATGGAATGAACGGAAAGCACTCCCGCAGACTCCGGGATGGTCGTCCAAAGCATGGAAAGGTCCTCCGGACACCGTGTTGGTTGACTTCTCTGCATACTATCATTCTTCACTCGATGTTCCTGTGCGCACCACAGAACGAGAACCATTCAACATGAGTGGAGCTGCGAAAGCACTGGGGATAGGATTGTCGAGGTTGGCGTGGTAATTACACTTTGCCGGGGCCTCGCATGCCGCAAAGTCAGTTGAGTCAATCAAATTCCAGTCGTCTCAAGGGTGAACCCGTCGAGCCTGACGTGTGTGCGATGGGAGAGAAACACTACTGGCAATACTGCGTTAGCTGCGGAACAATCCTTGAAAACCGGAAGTGCAAACTGATCTGCCCCACGTGCGGTTTCTATCATTCATGCAGCGAGCCGTGATGCTGAACAGAATCCTGGCACCGGGATTTACAGATGTCTTGCTCCCACTTCTGCGATTGCATGAATGAGCTTAACCTCCGGATCATGACATGACACCACTCCTTCTAGAGTTTCCCGGGAAAACGATCGATTGTTCGTCCCGTACTCATTTGATGGGGATCTTGAATGTTACGCCGGATTCGTTCTCGGATGGTGGCCGGTATTTTGATCTCGAAAACGCTGTCGCACAAGGTGAGAAACTTGCGACCGATGGTGCGGATATGGTTGATATTGGCGGTGAATCCACGAGGCCCGGCGCAGATCCGCTGCCGCTAAACGAGGAGATCCGAAGGGTTGTGCCGGTTATAGAACAACTTGCACGAAGAATTGACATTCCAATTTCGGTTGATACGTACAAATCGCAAGTCGCGAATGCTGCCCTCGAAGCTGGCGCCTGCATCGTGAATGACATCAGCGGTTTAACATCTGATCCTCAGATGCTTGCGGTGGTGCTCCGGCAACGAGCAACCGTCGTGCTCATGCACATGGCGGGCACGCCAAGAACTATGCAGGAGAACCCGCACTATGTGGACGTGGTTCAAGAAGTGCGCGAGTTCCTCGCGGGACAAGCAACATTGGCGCACAAGGCGGGAGTGAAACAAATTATCGTGGATCCGGGAATTGGATTCGGCAAGAACCTCAACCATAATTTAGAATTGATGCGGAACCTTAGGGCTTGCTCGCCACCTGGTTATCCCGTGCTGGTAGGTCCGTCCCGCAAGTCGTTCATTGGCAAAATTCTCCAGCTGAAAATTGATGAGAGGTTGGAGGGTACGGCAGCTGCTGTCGCAGCCTGCATCCTCCGCGGTGCCCATATCGTGAGAGTGCATGATGTGAAAGAAATGAAACGCGTCGCGCTCGTCGCTGACGCCTTGAAGGACACGGAACGTCAGTCATGATAGCAGCCGTCGTACCGGCATACAACGCTGCCCCGACTCTGAAGCCTCTTCTGGGAGAGCTGGCTCATTACATTGCGAAGGAGGACATTGTCGTCGTCGATGATGGTTCCACGGATGAGACGGGGGCAGTTGCGGGCAAGGCAGGAGTTCGTGTTATCCGCCATGACAGGAACCGCGGCAAGGGAGCCGCCCTGCGGTCCGGCTTCGAGTCTATCCAACGCCAGCAGAGATACGAAGCTGTCTTGACGATCGATGCAGATTTGCAGCACAGTCCCAAAGATATCCCGACGTTTCTTGAGGCATGGGAGAGAGGTACATTCGACATGCTGATAGGATACCGTAGAAAAATCGGGACAGGGATGCCGCTGCACCGGATGCTGTCCAATAGCATCACTTCTCTCCTCGTTTCAGCCCGGACCGGCAGGATGATCAAGGACAGTCAGTCAGGGTTCCGGCTCATATCCTCAAGCGTTCTGTCAAGCATGGTGATGGAGTCAGAGGGATTTGAGGCCGAGACGGAGGTACTCATCCGGGCAGCACTGAGGGGCTTTCGGATCGGATTTGTCCCCATCGCCACGATTTACAGCGACGCGGGGAGTCACATGACGCACTGGCAAACAACGAAGAAGTTTCTTTCTGTGCTTCTGAAGGAGTATTGATGGGCCGATTTGATGACGAACGTCGCGAAATGATCGCATTGCTGCGCGACCGTGGAATAACTGACGAGCGTCTCCTGCAAGCCATGGGGAAGATCGAACGGCATCTCTTCGTATCCGAGCCGTTTGTGAATCGCTCGTATGATGACACTGCGCTCCCCATCGCAAAGCAACAGACTATTTCTCAGCCATACACCGTTGCCTTCATGACCGAACATCTCGCCGCGAAGTCCGGTGCAAAAGTGCTCGAGATCGGGACCGGTTCTGGCTACCAGGCAGCGATCCTTGCTGAGATTGGCTGCAAGGTCTTTACGATCGAGCGTCATGTCGATTTGTTGCTGCAAGCCAGAAAAATGTTCGACCGGCTTGGATACCGGATTGGCTCGAAGGCCGGGGACGGCACCATTGGGTGGTCTGAGTTCGCACCATATGATGGAATCATTGTGACGGCCGCAGCACCTGAGGTTCCTGATCCGCTCCTGAAGCAGCTTGCCGATGGCGGACGTCTGGTGATCCCCGTGGGAGATATGGATATGCAGGACCTCGTTGTTGTCACACGGACCGGAGAAACCTATTCACGGCGGGAAATGAAGGGATTCAAATTTGTTCCTCTCATCGGGAAAAAAGGATGGAACGGACAGTAGGGAAACCCTTCACCGATCACGGGACTCTCAGACGCTCTCGCGAAACAGGCATAGGTTTGAAAACGCGCCGCATGCTCGCCCTTGTTGGTCCGACTGCCTCAGGCAAGACGGCCTTGTCACTGATTCTCGCTGAAACTCTCCGTGGTGAAATTGTCTCCGCAGACTCACGCCAAATCTACAAGTATCTCGACATCGGGACGGCGAAGCCAACGAAAGCTGACCGGGCGCGCGTGCCGCATCATCTTGTGGATTTCCTCGAGCCCTCGGCAGAGTACAGTGCAGGGCAATACGGTCAGGAGGCGCGCAGAGTTATCGAAGAAATCCAGAGCCGTGGCCGGCTTCCGATCCTGGTCGGAGGTTCGGGTCTCTACCTGAAAGCTGTTATTGACGGCTTGGCTGAAGCACCGGCTGCCAAGAAGGAGATACGCGAAGAACTGGAGCATGAATGTAAGCTGCTGGGCCTAGCGCATCTTGTCGAAGAGCTCAGGAAGGTCGACCCAATCACCCTTGCCGCCATGAAACAGGTCAATGCCCGGCGCGTCATACGCGCGCTCGAAGTGCAGAGGATAACCGGTGTGCCGCTCTCGAGAATCCACAAGGGTCAAGACCGGGGCCAAACTCTCGATGTTCTGCAGGTTGGACTTTCCTGGAAAAGATCCGATCTCTACATGAGGATCAACGAACGAGTTGACCGCATGCTCCGGGAAGGGCTGGTTGAAGAAACGCGGCGGTTCCTCACACGGGGATTTGGTTGCCACCTCAACGCCTTCAACACTGTGGGGTACAAGGAAGTTTGTGACCACCTCGAGTGTCTCATGACGCGTGACGAAATGGTAGAGGCGATCAAGCGAAACACGAGGAGATTCGCGAAGCGACAAACGACTTGGTTCAAATCGGATACTCGGATTCATTGGATTGCAGTCTTGCCTGCAACTCCGCTCGAAGAGATCGCGGCGAAGGTCTTTCGAGTCATCGACGAGGGCGGCGGCGCTTCGAAGTGAGCTGACATACCGATTGCTTTTCGGAAATATCTTCGCTATATTTTCAAAGTTGAAGCACGGGGCGTGGCGCAGCCTGGCTAGCGCGCTTGGTTCGGGACCAAGAGGCCGTGGGTTCAAATCCCACCGCCCCGACTACACCATCTCTCCCTCCAAAATCCAGTTTGACTCCAAAAGTTCTCGCCTTCCGCCTCATTGAATATCTTTGCATTTTTGGCTACTATTGATCATTACTTGAGAGAATTTGCACATGTCATCAGCAATCATTGCGATCGTGGGCCGTCCCAATGTGGGGAAATCGACCCTTTTCAACCGGATTCTCGGGATTCGCGAGGCCATCGTTCACAACCTTCCTGGCGTGACCCGCGACCGGAAGTATGCCGATGCCGAGTGGGCAGGGCGTCTCTTCACGATCATCGATACGGGTGGCTTTGTCCCTGATTCTGAGGATGTTTTTGATAAAGCCATCAGAGAGCAGGCAGAAATCGCCATTGAAGAAGCTGACGCAGTTGTGTTTCTTGTCGATGCACTGACCGGTATCACACCGCTCGACAGAGATATTGCCGATGTCCTGCGCAAGTCGAAAAAGCCGATCTTCCTGACGGTTAACAAAATCGATTCCGAGCGCCGTGAACTCGACGTGAATGAATTCTTCGAACTTGGACTGGGTGAGCCGCTGTCCATCTCAGCCCTTGCAGGCCGCCAAATCGGAGACTTCCTGGATACAATTACTGCCGGGATCAAGGCAGAAGGCGACGAACCTTCCGGGGCCGAGGTTTTGAAGCTCGCCGTTATCGGGAAGCCGAATGTTGGCAAGTCCTCACTGGTCAATGCTCTGCTTGGGCAAAGGCGGCAGGTCGTAACTGACATACCGGGGACGACCAGGGATCCCGTCGACTCAATCCTGAAGTACGACGGTGGGGAGGTTGTGCTCGTTGACACCGCCGGACTGAAGAAGAAGCGCCGCGTCAAGGAAAGCGTGGAATTCTATAGTGCGCTTCGCACCATTCGAAGCATCGAACGATGTGACGTTGCCCTAATCCTCTTCGATGCCAAGAGGGGACTCGACGTGCAAGACCAGCACATCGTCGAAACAGCAATGGAACACCGCAAGTCGGCACTAATTGCTGTCAACAAATGGGATCTTGTGGAAAAAGAAACCAACACGGCGAAGTCGTACGAGTTGTTCATCAAAGAGCAGCTGGGCGTGTACGACCACATTCCAATCATGTTTGTCTCAGCGTTGACGAAACAGAGAATCTTCAAGCTTATCGACCGTGCAAAACAGATTCACGAAGATCAGTGCCGGAAGATCGAGACAAGCACCCTGAACGATGTTCTTCTGGCCGAGATTGAGCATTATCCGCCCAAGTCTTCCAGTCCGAAAGAAATTAAAATTAAGTACATCACTCAGATCCAGACCAAACCGCCCGTGCTGGCTTTCTTCTGCAACGAGCCGACCCTGCTGCAGGAATCCTACAAGCGCTTTCTCACAAACAAGCTCAGAGAACATTTTGGTTTTGCAGGAGTCCCGTTAACGCTGACATTCAAACGGAAGTGAAAATCGGAACGGATAAACCATGAAGAACCTGACCATTATTCGCCATCCGCTTGTTCAGCGGGACGTGACCCTGCTGCGTGACAAACGAACACCGAGCAACCAGTTCAGGGCTATTCTTCGACGAGCTTCGACACTTATGGCGTATGAAGTGACCCGAGAGCTTCCTTTGAAAGCAAAGAGGGTAAGGACACCGCTTGCCCAGACGAGAGGGCACGTGCTTTCCCGACCAATCGTTCTGGTCCCAATTCTGCGGGCGGGCCTTGGCCTTGTCGGAGGTTTTGTGGAGGTGCTCCCGGATGCAAGGGTGGGGCATATCGGGTTGTATAGAGATGAACAATCCTTGAAACCTGTCGATTACTACTTCAAGGTTCCGCGCAATGTGCGTGAGGCGATGGTGTTTCTCCTCGACCCGATGCTGGCAACAGGGGGGAGCAGCTCGGCTGCTCTCACATACTTGAAAAAACGAGGAGCCAGGACTATCGTTTTTGTTACGCTGGTTGCCTCGCCAGAGGGAGTGCGCTTGATACAGAGAGACCATCCGGATGTGAAGATGTACACGTGTGCGCTTGATAAGAAGTTGAACAATAGGGGGTACATCCTGCCAGGGTTGGGAGATGCAGGAGATCGAATTTTTGGGACTGAGTAAGTCATGGGTGGGTCGCTGAAGGCGGTTCTAACACTGGTGTGCTTCGCGTTCTCCCCGTTTGCCCTTGGTCAGGCAAAACTCGAGAATCCATGGCTTCATCAGCTTGTGCTGCATGGGACTGATCTGACATGGAGGCAGGACTACGGCGGGGCAGACTCTGTTTTTGAAATCATCGCTCGGGATTTTCCCGATCATCCTGCGGGTTTCCTGTATAGGGCCGGCGTTGCACTGTCGTTTGCAGAGGATCACGAGTTGTTGCTCAATCGGCCAAGATTCGATTCTCTCATAGAGATCGGGAGGCAAAAAGCCGGAGAGATGATCGCCAGAGGAAGAGATAAAAAATGGGGCCGCTTCTTTCTGGCAACCGCCGACGGGTCCGATTCCTATGCTAGGGTTTACGGGGGAGATTGGGTCGGAGGGACGATCAAAGGGGTCGCTTCAGTGAGAGGATTTGAGGAAGCTCTTGGACTTGATTCGACGTTATCGGACGCCTGCGCCGGGATCGGCGGATACAACTATTGGAGGTCCAAGAAAACGCGATACATTAATTGGCTCCCCTTTGTCGGAGATGCGAGACCTCAAGCGTTTCTCATGCTGCAGCGGGCAATAGAAAGCGGAACTTACAATAGGTTTACGGCTGTAAGCATGTTAGCGACTATCTACACGGATGCCGAAAGATTCGAAGACGCAATCGAATGTGCTCGCTTCGGCTTGAAGCACTATCCGATGAATCGCACGTTTCTCTGGGAGATCTCGACCGCTTTTGACAGAATGGGAAAGTCGAGCGAGGCGTCTCAATCCTATACCGACCTTCTAGCCTCGATTGATCGAGATCCTGCCGGAAATCCCTACAATGCGCTCGTCTGCCGCTTAAACCTCGCAGAGGCGCTTGCCCGGGTGAGCGATGGTTCGCAAGCACGGGCACACCTCACGATCGTCTTGCAGGCACGAGTTGAGCGATTCCCGGAGCACCTTCAGGCCCGAGTACGGAAGAACCTCGAACGCGCTCGGCTATTGGAGAAGAAATTGTCTTCCCAGGTGGGTGACGGTAAGTGATCTATCCTTGGCTTGACTATCTGACGTGGTTACGTATATTCAGGAGAAACGCGAACTGCGCACACAGTGATGATTGACCCCCAGTTCAAACATAAACTCGATGATCTTCTTTCTGCCTGTCGGAAGAATCTCCGGACGGTCGACGAAGAGCTCATCACGAAAGCTTTCACGCTGAGTTTAAACGCGCACAAGGATGATCTGCGCGCATCGGGGGAACCGTATTTTTACCATCCCTACGAAGTGGCGATGATCGTGGCGAAAGAGATACCTCTGGACGATGTATCGGTTGCCAGCGCTCTTCTGCATGATGTCGTGGAGGACACCACGTTCGACCTGAAGGATATCCGCGCGGAATTCGGCGGCACTGTGGCCGATATCGTCGATGGGGCGACGAAAATCACGGACATCTTTCGCAGTCACGAAGTGACGCAGGCAGAGAGTTACCGCAAGCTGCTGCTCTCCATGGTCAACGATATACGCGTCATGCTCATCAAGTTCGCTGACCGGCTCCACAACATGCGCACCCTGGAGTACCTTCCTCTCGAGAAACAACAACGTCTTGCGAGGGAAACCCTTGATATCTACGCGCCGTTTGCACATCGCTTTGGGCTCGCGAAAATCAAGTGGGAGCTCGAGGACCTCTCGTTCAAGTTTCTCCACCGGGCCGAGTATGACCAGATTGCCCGGCTCCTGAAATCACGCCGCCGCGAGCGCGAATCCTACATCAAGAAATTCGCCACGCCGATTGAAAAGCGCCTTTCGAGTGAAAACATTCTTTATGAACTCGAGGGGCGTCCAAAGCATCTCTTCAGCATATACAACAAGATGGTGCGGCGAGCGAAGCCGCTCGACGAGATCTATGACCTCTTCGCGGTGCGGTTCATACTTGATACGAAAGAGAACAACGACTGCTTCCTGGTCTACGGAATTATCTCAGAACTGTACAAGCCGATTCCGGAACGGTTCAAAGATTACATTTCGATCCCAAAGAAGAACGGCTATCAATCGATTCACACAACGGTTGTTGGACCCGCAGGGAAACTCGTGGAAGTCCAGATTCGGACCCGCGAGATGCATGAAGTGGCCGAAAAGGGAGTCGCAGCCCACTGGATGTACAAGGAAAACAAGAGTTCGATCGACAAAGAGCTTGAACAATGGGTCACTTGGGTCCGCGAGATCTTTGAACAGAAGAGCGACGATACACCCCGGGAATTGATGGAGAGCTTCAAGCTCAACCTCTATCAGGATGAGATATATGTATTCACCCCCAAGGGAGACCTCAAAATACTCCCGCGTGACGCCACGCCGGTAGATTTTGCATTTGAGATCCATTCCAATGTCGGATTTCACTGCATCGGAGCGAAGGTGAATGGCCGCATCGTACCGCTTAACACGTCATTACGAAGCGGCGATCAGGTGGAGATCATTTCTTCGAAGAACCAGAATCCGAATCCCGATTGGGATAAATTTGTTGTGACTCATAAGGCGAAGGCTCATATTCGCCGCTGGATACGCGAAGAGGAACGGAAGAAGGCCGAGGTCGGAAAAGAGATTTGGGAAAAGAAACTCAAGCGGCACAAACTCCATTACAATGAGGACGACCTGACGAAGATCGTCCATGCCGCGAGGATCGAGAACCTCCAATCGTTTTACATTGAAATCGCTGAGGAGCGGCTCGACGTCGACTTATTTATCGAGGACATGATTGTCGGGGCGAAGCGCTCGGGGGGAGAGGAGAAAAGTCTGGATGAAACAGGTTCTCTCTTCCGTAAGTTTATCACCTCTGCCCGAGAACTCACCAGCGGGATCTCGATTCTTGGGACGAGCGACAACTTCATGCACCAATATGCGAAGTGTTGCAATCCTATCCCGGGTGACGAGATCATCGGGTTCGTTACAATTGGAGAAGGGATCAAGATCCATCGGAAAGACTGCAAGAACGTTTTATCAAAAAGGATTGCGGAGAGCGAGCGTATTGTTGAAGTCGGCTGGCCTGAGGGCAACGGAGCGGACTTCATCGCCGGCATCAGACTCTACGGAAAAGACCGGCCGAGCCTTCTGAGCGACGTGACGCACGCAATTTCTTCATACCAGAACACGAATATTCGCAGTGTGAACATAGATTCGCGAGCTTCGATGTTCGAAGGTCACATTATTCTCTTTGTCAAGAATACTGAACACCTCGCCCGCGTTGTCGAGAAAATCAAGAAGGTCGCGGGGATCATTGAGGTTGAACGCTTCTTTGGTTGAAGCCCACGTTTCTGAGGCCGTGATTCAAACCATGGAACAATTGCAGCGGATTCTTGGCATAGACTTCGGAACCACGCGGATCGGTCTCTCGCTCAGCGACCCCCTCCTCATACTTGCCCACCCGTACTCCACACTCACAAACGATCATCGCGCGCTAGTCCAACTCGACGAAATCGTGGTGCGCGAAAAGGTCGGATTGATTGTTGTTGGGATGCCGTTCAACCTCAAGGGGGAACGAGGGGGCAAAGCCCTCGAGGTCGAACGATTCATCGAGAAGCTGAAAGGGGCGGTGCATGTCGAAATCGTGACATGGGATGAGCGTTTCACTACAGTCATTGCGCATCAGACGTTGCAGACTATGGGGACCAGGCAGCGTGAGCGACGAACAAACAAAGGGAGGGTCGACGCCATGGCGGCAGCGCTCCTCCTTCAAAGCTATCTCGACAGCCGCAGGCGATCGTCAAGTTGCTGATGGCAAACATTCGTGATACGATCAAGCGGAAGGCCGAGCCCCTTCTGCGGTGGGTGCGGGGGCATAAGTGGTGGACTGGTCTCATTTTGTTGGGGACCTGGATGTTGCTCGAAGTGGTCACACTTCCCTTCGGCGATGTCCGACGGTTGAAGGG
>Ga0315277_10002253_pt1 | contig 27058 bp, 25 predicted proteins | sample YL17G05_15_MG_FD_203695 | JGI IMG/M metagenome (GOLD analysis project Ga0315277, IMG submission 203695) | Sediment microbial communities from Yellowstone Lake, YNP, Wyoming, USA - YL17G05_15 | ecosystem: Environmental > Aquatic > Freshwater > Lake > Sediment | place: USA: Wyoming | collected... | reverse complement strand
CCTTCGCCAACGCTGGCGTCGGTGCTGTCCATGCCTTTGCGTATCCCCTGGGTGGAGAATTCCATCTTGCCCATGGACTCACCAATACATTGATGCTTCCCTATGTGATGCGTTATAATATATTGGGATGCCCGAGTAAGTTTGCTCAGATGGCAAAAGCCTTTGGAGAAAAGGTAGAAGGGATCTCTGAATTAGTTGGAGCAGAAATAGCAGTAAGATTTATAGAGCGCCTCTCCGATGACATTCGAGTCCCAAGAAGGCTCAGAGATGTTGGAATCCCGGAGGATGCAATTCCCCGGTTAGCCGAAGCGGCCATGAAAGTAACAAGACTATTGGCGAATAACCCAAGAAAAGTAACCCTCGAAGATGCTGTCGCCATTTATAAATCCGCCTATTAATCTTCCATCAGAAAGGCAAATCAAATGAAAGGCTTCTTTAATAAAATTCTTAGGATCAATCTCAAAACAAAAACCTTTAAAGAGGAGGCCCTCCCCGATTCGGTGTATGAAACCTATTTGGGGGGAAAGGGACTCGGCACTCATTTACTCATGAAAGAAAATCCTCCTGGCGTGGATCCTCTCTCTCCAAAAAATAGACTCATCTTCTGCACTGGCCCGATCACCAATACACGAATCTATGGGTCCTGCCGGCACGGCGTCTTCACCAAGTCTCCCTTGACCGGAATCTACTCGGAATCCTATTCAGGAGGAAAAGTGGCAGAACCGATGAGTCGGACGGGTTATGATGCCTTTATTTTTGAAGAAGCCTCAGATGAACCAGTCTGGATCGAGATCTCTGATCAAAAGGTCCTATTTCATGATGCAAAAGACCTCTGGGGAAAAGATACCTACCTCACAGAGGATGAGGTTTTAAAAAAAGTAAATCAAAAAGGTGCGGGCGCTCTGGTCATTGGTCCAGCTGGAGAAAATCTGGTCCGATATGCAGTCATCGAAAATGATTACTGGCGGTCCCTCGGAAGGACTGGCGTCGGCGCAGTGATGGGTTCCAAAAAGATGAAGGCCATTGCCTTTTACGGCGAAAAGAAAAAGGAGATTGCCTATCCCGAGCTGGTTGAGCAGTTCGCAAAAGAGACTTTGGAACGAGGAAAAGACAATCCAGGGGTTCAGAATTATCGAAGGCTAGGGACCCCTCAATTGGTCGCCATAACTAATTCACTGGGTGCATTCCCCTCAAAATATTGGCATCTCGGAACGTTTGAGGGATGGGAAAAGATCAGCGGAGAAGCCCTGCTCGAACGGTGTCAGGTGAAACCGACTGCCTGTCTCCGTTGTTTTGTGGCCTGTGGAGATTTAAGCGAGGTTAAAGAAGGGAGACATAAAGGACTAAAAATTGAAGGCCCGGAATATGAAACAATCTATGCCTTTGGTGGGCTATGCATGATTCATGAGATTGAGGAGATCGCCTATCTCAATGATATCTGTGACCGTCTGGGCATGGATACGATGTCTGCCGGAAGTCTCTGTGCTTTTACCATGGAGGCGTCGGAAACGGGAAGGATAAAAGAAAAAATCAAATGGGGCGATGTGGATAAGGTCGCTGAGATTCTTCATGATATTTCATCCAAAAAAGGAATCGGGGCCATCTTAGCAGAAGGAATCCGGCATGCTGCCAAGGTATGGGAGATGGAGGACATTGCCATCCATACAAAAGGACTTGACCCGGCGGGATACGACCCGAGAGTCCTTAAAGGAATGGGCCTTGCCAATGCCACCTCCGATCGTGGAGCTTGCCATCTGAGAGCAACCTTTTATAAGGCCGAACTTGCAGGGATGATTCCTATGGATCAGATAGAGGGAAAGGCAAAACTCTTTCTTGAATTCGAAGATCGTTTTAATATCCACGATTCCCTGATCTTATGCCGATTCTATCGAGACATCTACTGGGATTGGAAATACCTCTCAATGATGGTTGAAATGACCACCGGTCTTAAATTGGATGAGAAGGGTTTGAGAAAAATTTCATCCACGATTCAGAACGAAACCCGGAGATTCAATCTCCGCGAGGGTCTCAACCCGAAAGAGGATACCCTTTCAAAAAGATTTTTCGATGAACCCCTCGGGAAAGACGGAAAGACGATCCGAAGAGAGGACCTTCATAAAATGCTCCAGGACTATTATGCTCTTCGGGGTTGGAGTTCTGAGGGCATTCCAAAGTCTTGATGATCAAATGAGCTTCGTGAAAAAGGGATTTTTCTAAAACCTAACAATGGCATTTGCATTGAAGTCTGAATTTTCTCACCTATAAAAGTCCCCTGATATCTTCAATCTCGTTTAAGTATTTTCTCTCATCTCCTTGCCAAACCACAACATTAAACAATATGATATTAAGTTAAGATGTTAAATTATCATCAACATACAGATATTATTAGCCTATGATTATCCAGTTACGCTGTAAAAAGGATATTTTTTACAAGTAATTTTAAATTTTTTTATTGACAATTCTAATAGTATTTGGTAATAATGCACACAATAATAATATATCTAATAAATACTAATAAAATTAGTTATATATAAGCTTAATAGAACTTAGGATTTCTATGACGATCAAAAATCAGGAAGAAAGTACAAAGACCCGAATTGTCAAGGCTGCAACGAAACTTTTTGCCGAGCAGGGATACCAGAAGGCGACGATAGCAGAGATTTCAAAGCTGGCAGGATTATCTGAAGCAGCCCTTTATGAGTATTTCCAAGGCAAAGAGGATCTCCTGCTAACAATCCCTGAGGTTTGGGTTAATGAAGCGATCGATGAAGTAGAGGAACAAATTTTTGGCATTAAGGGCTCCTTTAATAAGCTCAGGAAATTTCTATGGTGGTATCTACGTTATATTGAAAAAGAGCCGCTAACTGCGAAAGTCGTATTTCTTTCCCTTAAGACCAACGCAAATTTTGTGAGCACCCCCGTTTACCCAAAAGTAAAAACTTTTTACTCCGTTTTGGTGAAGATATTTGAAGAGGGACGAGACTCTGGAGAAATGAAACCTGATTTGAATCCCTATATTGCCAGAAGCATTTTTTTAGGCACTATTGAGCACATGGTCATTCGGTGGCTTTTAAAGGATATGTCCTATTCCTTATTTGATCATTTAGACCATATTTTTGATATTTTTTTTGATGCATTCAAGAAAAACCCTTCCAAGAATGGGACTTTATCTTAACGAATAACATAAGAGAAAATGGACACAGTCCAGAGGTATAAGGAATTAAGAAATAAGACTGTTCCAGGACTTTTTCTGGAAAGGGTTAGAAGTACTCCGAACGAGGTGGCCTATCGAACCAAAAAACTTGGTGTTTATAAAGAGCGAACCTGGTCGGAGTATAAGTATAGGGTGGCCAATTGCGCAATGGGATTTAAGCAATTGGGACTCAGGCAGGGCGATCGCCTGGCATTGATGGGCGATCCCTGCGAGGAATACGTCATCTGTGAGCTTGCTGCACAAGCGTTGGGTGCCGTGACGTATGGGATCTATCCTACCTCTTCCCCCAAAGAACTCCATTATCTGATGAACGATGGTCAAGCTTGCATTTTCATTGCTGAGAATCAAGAGTATGTCGACCGCATTCTCCCCATATTTGAGGAACTGATCCATCTAAGGCATATCGCTGTAATTGATACCAAAGGAATATTCATGTATAACCATCCCTCATTGATCAGCTATGAAAAACTATTGGAGATGGGAGAGAGAGAGTTCGTTTCAATGTCGGGGGCCTTTGAAGAAATGGTCCAAAAGATTAAATCTACTGATGGATTGTTCATCGTTTATACTTCGGGAACGACGGGTAACCCTAAAGGGGTTTTGATCAGTCATGGCAAACATTTAGCGGGTGCCTATACATTAATCGATCGCTATCCCATCTTGGCTGAGATTCCACACCGTACAGTAGTATATCTTCCTTTGTGTCACGTTCTCGGTAAAGACATCGCGGTGACACTACCTTTGCTTACTCGCATCGTCCCTCATTATGGCGAAGATATCGAGGATCTTGGGCAAACCATTTTTGAAACTGCTCCTACTCTTTTATTTACGACGCCCCGATACCTCCAGAAATTTGCTTCAAGCATCCTTGTGGGCATCAAAAATTCCAGCCCTTTGAAGAAGCTTGTTTACCACCTGGCATTAAAAATAGGCCGTCAGCACCTGAAGAATGTTTGGGATGGCAGGAAAAACTTCTTACTCAATCTTGTTTATTTCATCTGTTACCAGGCCGCATTTAGACCGATCCTTAACAAAATTGGATTCAACCGATTGAATATCGCCCTTTCAGCTGGGGCACCCCTTCCACCTGAGGTTATGGTTTTGTGGCAGGTTTATGGGGTTAACGTTTCTGAGTTTTACGGGCAAACCGAAACGGGGGGAGCCGTCATATGCTCCCAAGGGCCGTATTTCCCCCGTCCAGGAAACGTTGGTCTGCCGCCAGCTGGCTGGGAAGTAAGGCTGTCAGAGAATGGGGAAATTCTGGTTCGTGGCAATGATATCTTTGAATGTTACCTGAATAATCCTGAACTCACGAGCGAGGTCTTAGACCGTGACGGATGGCTTCACACGGGTGACGAGGGAGAATGGACACTTGATGGTAAACTTAAGATCGTAGAACGTGCGCGAGACATCATTGTTACCTCTGGCGGAAAGACGCTTAGCCCCACCTACATTGAGAATGCCTTAAGATCCAATCCTTACATTAGCGAGGCAGTCGTTTTCGGCCATAACCGTAAATATATATCCGCCCTGATAGAAATCAACTTCGAAACAGTATCGGATTGGGCACGGTTCAATAACATTTATTACACAGGTTTCACAAGCCTAGCCCGGCATCCTGAGATCATCAAATTTATTGGCGCGGAGATAGAAAAAACAAACCAGGATTTATCTCGCGTTGAACAGGTTAAGACCTTCCGTATCATACCCAAAGAGTTGGCCCCGGAGCAGGATGGTGAACCTGTCACCCCGACACGCAAGGTTAAGCGTAAACTCATGTACGAAAAGTTCAGGGATTTGGTCGAATCGATGTATAGCGATAAGGAAGAGAGGTTGGTGGCATCTGAAATTGGAGACCTATTAAAATGATGCACTTAATTACAATTCAGTAATTAAGAATAAAACGAGGAGGTGCAAGAATGCTTAGGAAAACATTGTTGGGAATGGGCTTATTATTTTTCATTATGGCACTTTTATTAAGGCCTGCATTCGCCCAAGATGCTTATCTGGTTGGGTGCAGCATGGCTGTAACAGGACCTGGGGCAGAGATTTATGGACCTGTAAAAGATGCATTGGATATCTATTTCAAGGAAGTCAATGCCAGAGGAGGAATTAACGGCCATCCCGTGAAGTTAATCATAGAGGACAATGCGGCCCAGCCCTCAAAAGCCGCGGCCGATGCAAAGAAACTAGTTACCCAGGATAAGGTTCTCCTCCTGATCAATGCCAGCCTTTCCAGTACATATGCCCCGATGGTGCAGGTGGCTCAGCAGTTCAAGGTACCGATTTTTTTTGCAGGGGGTGTCTGTCCCGATGAAGTATACCCTCCCAAAACAGATCCTTATCAATATTGTTCAACTGCATTTGGTGCAAAGTATGACAGCCGTTTTGCGCTTTCGTTCATCAAAGAAGAGGCAAAAGGTCCGGTAAAGTTAGGCCTGGTGGCTATGAATATACCTATTTCGCGTGGTGAGATCGACTTTGCCGAAGAATTGTCCAAAACCATGGGGATTGAAGCCGTAGATAAAGAGGTTACTCCTCCCCCTACCCCGGACTACACGCCATTTGCAGCCAAAATCAAGAGTGCAGGGGCTAACTGGGCTTATGCGTGGGCCCCATGGGGATGTGAAGTGAGGGTTTTCGAAGCATTGCGCAAGCTCGGCTGGGAGGGTAAGTATTTAGCTTACGCCCATATAAATGCGGAAGATGAACTCAGGCGACTTAAAGATGATGGTTTCTATGTTTTCGGAACGAACGCCTTCTTCGCTGACAACAGCGAGATCCACAAGAAAATAAAGGCAGCCAGTGAAAGGGAAAAAAGTATCTTCCCTTACACACAGCTTGCGGAGGGTTGGATTGCGGCAACGGTTCTTGAGGAAATATTAAAGAAGACCCCCTGGCCGCCGGACCCAGAGAAAGTCCGATCTGCTATGAATCAGCTCAAGGTTGATATAAAAGGCCTTAAGGGAGGACCTCTCGCATGGACAATGGACAACCATTATAGGACTGCAACCTATTATAGAGTCTACAAATGGGATTCAAAGAAAAACGGGATCGTGATCGTTAAGGATTGGACAAGGTTAGAAGTCAAATAAATTTTCTTTCCATAGGCCGAGGTTAAATAAACTTCGGCCTATGGAAGGGATTTGTATAACGGTCAGGAGCTCATTTAATGCAACTTATAATGAACACGGTCGTCTTGGCTTCCTTGTATTGTTTGATCTGCTGCGGATATGTACTCATTTACAGAGCGAGTCGTGTTCTCAATTTGGCCCATGGAGAGTTGATGACCATTGGAGGCTATTTCCTCTTTACAGTAACCATCAATTTATTTGCAGGTCCTATTCCATCCTTCTTATTGGCATGTATTTTCAGCCTAACCCTGGGTTTCATCATATACTTTTTTCTGATGAGATTCATGACAGGGGAGTCAGTATTTGCCGCGGTTCTCGTAACCGTCGCTCTTGGTATCCTTCTGCGGGGACTGATGACTTCGATCTGGACTTCCCAGCTTTGGCATCCCCTCCAACATCTGGGTATGGAGAATTCTTCCCATCGATTAATGGAAGAAGCAGTGATCTCAACGTTTGGCATTATAAAGATTCTCGGTGCCGCCTTCTTATATCTGGTTTTATTCTTCTGTCTAAAATTTACTCGCTGGGGACTTAGGATGCGGGCAGTGGGAGAAAACCCCTTATTAGCCTCCAGAAGAGGAATTAAGCTCCACAAGTATTATGCGTTTTCATGGGGGATAGCAGCCTTCAGTGGAGGTTTTGCGGGAATGATCCAAGCGTGTGATTCTGGATTAGATCCCGGCATGTTTGTCATCGGCTTAAAGGCTTTCCCAGTAGTCTTGGTAGGAGGATTAGATAGCTTAGTGGGTGTAATTCCAGGGGCTTTTATCGTCGCTTTGGCAGAAATTCTTGCCATCAATTATATTAGCCCTCAGGCAAGTGAGTCAGCTCCCTTTATTGTCCTATTAGCAATGTTGTTGATTCGACCTTGGGGGCTTTTTGGTACCAAGGAAGAATTAGAAAGAGTATAATGGCATTCGCAAGCGGATATTTCAAAACTTCATATGCGAGTGACTTATTTTTGTTAGAGACTCGCACTCATTGGGTATTTCTGATCATTTTAATAGTAGGATTGATCATCTTCCCCTTCATCGCTTCACCATTTCTTTTGGACTTAGCCAATCAAGTCTTCTTGGCGTTGATTGGAGCCATAGCCTTGATGTTGTTAACGGGATATGCGGGACAAATATCCCTTGGACACGCAGGTTTCATTGCAGCGGGTGCTTTCACTACCGCCATACTCTTCAAAGAACTAAATGCCCCTATTTTTGTGACTCTTCCAGCCTCTGGACTTATGGGGGCAATACTAGGAATTATCTTTGGGCTTCCTTCTTTGAGATTGAAGGGTCTTTATTTAGCCTTGAGTACGCTGGCCATGCACTTCATCGTTACCTACCTGGGAGCAGAATATGAGACGAAAAGAGGTTTCGCTACGGGTGTTCTGATTAGCCCTCCTTCGCTTGGTGCGTTTAAAATGGAGGACCCGCGTCTGTGGTACTTCCTTTTGCTTCTTATAGACATCTTGGTGATTCTATTTTCAATTAACCTGGTGCGCTCACGTTCTGGGAGGGCTTGGATAGCTATTCGGAATCGGGAAGTGGTGGCTGAAACACTTGGTATTAAAGTGCCTTTTTATAAGCTTTCCGCATTTATCGCAAGTTCCATAATGACATCCATTGCTGGTTGTCTTTTTGCTTACTACAGAGGGTTCGTCTCTGTTGAAGCTTTCTCCCTGTTCATGACCATTGAATACATTGCTATGATTATTATAGGAGGATTAGGGTCAATCCTTGGGGCTGTTTTTGGAACAATTTTTGTTGTTCTGCTACCCTATGTAATCGACGCCATCGGAAAGATGCTTCATGTTCCTACCCGTTTAACAACCTATATGTTCGCTATACAATATGGGAGTTTTGGATTGATCATGATTATTTTCTTAGTGTTGGAACCCGGTGGCCTCGTGAACATCTGGAATAGAATAAGGAATTACTTCATCCTTTGGCCCTTTAAGTATAAACCCTTGGGGAAGTAAGTTATATGACACAAGTTTTTGATGAAATTTTACTTAATATTGAAAATTTAGAGGTTGTTTATCACAACGTTTCACCTGCCATCCAGGGCGTTTCACTGAAAGTCTATAGAAATCAGATTGTAGTTTTGTTGGGGACGAATGGGGCCGGCAAATCTACCACATTAAAAGCAATATCCGGATTCTTAGGGGTTGATGATGCAAAAGTAACCGAAGGTGTTATTGAATTTCGAGGGGAGAAAATCCAGAATAAGTCTCCCCACGAAATCACTCTGAAAGGGATCGCCCTTGTCCCGGAACGGGAAAAAATTTTCGAAAACTTGACCGTGGAGGAAAACTTACAGGTGTGCGTCTCTTCTGTTAACAATGAAACGAAGAAAGGTGATTTGTACAATCTCATCTTCAACTATTTTCCTCCCCTGCTCAAGGCTAAAAATCGTCTTGCAGGCTACCTCAGCGGTGGTGAACGCCAGATGTTAACCATATCCACTGCTTTATTGTGCAGACCCCAGTTATTGCTTGTTGATGAATTATCTTTAGGTTTAGCACCCTTTCTCGTCAGTGAACTGATGAATCTTTTAAAAGTCATACGGGATCAACAGGCAGTGACTGTTCTTTTGGTGGAGCAGAATGCTTTGGCTGCCCTTGAGATAGCTGAATTTGGTTACGTTATGGAAAATGGCCGCATCGTCTTTTCAGGCGAATCAAATAGGCTCATGAATCATCAGGACATTCAGGAATACTACTTAGGAAAGGGGGGTCGAGAATCCCGAAAGAGTTATCGGGATGTTAAACAATATCGACGGACCCGAAGATGGTATGGATAGCCCGGCTCATTTAAGGTTAGAGAGTATTAACCTATCCATTGGTGGGTTAAAAATCCTTAGCGACATCTCCATAGATGTTTATAAGGGTGATCTGCTCGCAATCATAGGTCCAAATGGTTCAGGAAAAACAAGTCTGCTCAACTGCATAAACGGCATCTACCATCCCACTGGCGGACACATTCTATTTAATGGTCATGACTTAGCTCGATTGAAGGCACATGAGGCAGCACAAATTGGTATTGCACGAACTTTTCAGCATTCGGAACTCTTCAGGCATATGACCGTTCTCCAGAATCTTCTTGTGGGCAGACATATAAAAATAAACAGTGGCTTGCTCGCCAATGGTTTTTTCTGGGGAAAAACAATAAATGAAGAAATGGCGAATCGTGAAGTGGTGGAGAAAATCGTCGAGTTTTTAGAGCTTGGGAAATACCGCAAAAGCGAAAGTTCTGGCCTGCCATACGGGATCCAAAAGATTGTTGGGCTGGGCAGGGCGCTTGCCATGGATCCGCAGATCCTTTTACTGGATGAGCCCTCTGCCGGAATGAATCGTCCAGAAAAGGAAGATCTCGCCCGATTCATTCTAAGAATAAAGTACGAAACTGGGATGACAATCATATGGGTGGAACATGACATGCAGTTAGTGGGAGACCTTTCCGATCGAATCGTGGTTTTGAACTTTGGAACAAAAATTGCCGAGGGAAAGCCTGAAGAGGTTTTAAACGATCCTCAGGTGATAAAAACTTATTTAGGTACAAAGGCCTCTGCAGAATAACAATCCAAGATTTTTGGAGGTGGATATGTCTGACGAAATTCAACAATTATTTGAAGAAAGATTAGCCCGTTATCAGGCTACAATAGCGCTGGAGCCGACCGATCGGATGATTGTGGCAGGGACAGGTTCCAACTACTTCGCTGAAGTCTATGCCGGTTACACACGTCAAGAGATTATGTACGACATCAATAAATGGATTGCCGCCGAGTCCAAATTTGCAGAAGATTTTCCAGAGATCGATCTCCTGCGCTCTGGACGAATATGGGCGCCTATTTTCGACTCTGTGGGTTTTAAATTATATAGGCTTCCGGGACGAGACCTTCCTCCAGATACGGATTTCCAATTTGTTGAAGGGGAGTGGATGAAAGCAGACGAATACGACCTGTTGATCAACAACCCAGTGGAGTTTTTAATCGAGCACCGTCTCCCCCGCGTATTGGGCGAACTAAAGGAGAGAGGTTCGGCGCGCTCGCACATGGCTTTTCTGAAAGGCGGTATGGCGTACATGTTGATGGCTCAACTGATGAGGGAAAGGGTTCTAAATCTTGAAAAGAAACACGGCTTGCCCCAACCTTTCCAGGGAGTTATGTTAGCACCTTTTGATACCTTGGCTGATGGTTATCGAGGTTTACAGGGAATCATGATTGATCTCTTTGAGAGGCCAGATAAATTGTTGGAAGCCTGTGATGCCCTGATACCCGATTCGGTTAGTTGTGCAATCGCTACAGCAAACCCCCTTAAACAATACCCCATTTTCATGCCCCTCCATCGAGGGAACCACCCCTTTCTCTCCCCTAAACAGTTTGATACGTTCTATTGGCCTTCGTTGTTTAAGGCGATAACGCTCCTGATTGAGGCAGGCTACACCGTACGTGCCTATCTCGAAGGAGATTGGACACCTAACTGGCACCATTGGAATGAATTCCCAAGAGGGAAGATACTTTGTGACATCGACAATAAGGCCGATATTTCTCGGGCTAAAAAAGAGATCGGGAATAATGTTTGCCTCGCAGGGGGCATACTAGACCGAATGTTCATTTTTGGGACACCCGAAGAGATTCGGTCCCGAATAAAGGAACTATGCGAGACCGCCGGTAGGGACGGAGGTTTCATTCTTAACGGTGGATGTGGGATCCCTTATTCTACAAAACCTGAGAATTTTCGGGCTTACATCGATGCTACATTAGAGTATGGAAAGTTTAGCGATACATTAAAACCAAAGCTCAAAAAGGTCCCGGCCCCCTCGGTCGGTAAAACTCCCTCACCGAGAGTGATAACGCCTTGGGAAGTTAAATTAAAAGAATTCGGTGGGGTCATGGGCGATGAGACGTTGATCAAGGGGGTTTGGGAAACGTTGGAACAAAGAGCATTTTGCTGGCTTCGCTTCTGGGATTGGTAAATTGGAATGTGGAGTCGAAATTCAATTAATCATTCGGAGGAGGTTTACTCATGGCACAGTTGACTGATTTGGCGAAAGCATTAGTTAATCTTGAAAAGGACCGTGTCAACGCTATCGTCGAAGATAAACTAAAAAGGGGAATACCTCCCCTGGAAATCGTGAAAGAATTAAATGATGGGATGATAGAAGTCGGGGAGCGTTTCGCTTCTGGCGAATATTTTATAAGCGAGCTCATCTATTCGAGCCATATTATGAAAGAGGCAATGGTACAGTTGGAACCGTTATTTGAACACGTTGATCTAGGTGAGTTAGGTGGAAAGGTAGTGATTGGAACAGTGAAGGGAGACATCCATGATATTGGAAAAAACATCGTGGTAACCCTTCTGCGGAATGCTGGCTTTAAGGTGATAGACTTGGGGGTGGATGTGGGTACGGAAAGATTCGTGGAGATACTTCAAGAAACCAAGGCTAAAGTGTTGGGACTGAGTTGTTTGCTGAATCTTGCCTTCCAAGAGATGAAGAACGTAGTGGATATGTTAAAGAAAGCCGGAATAAGAGACCAAGTAAAAGTGATCATTGGTGGTACGCCAACTGACGAACAGGTTCGGGAGTACGTTGGTGCGGATTATTATGCTCCCGATGCTGTGGCGGGAATCAAAATCTGTAAGAAGATTTATGCTCTTTAAAGGAAAAGTTCAATAGATTAAAGAGGAAGGGTTCTTATGACCATAACGATAAAAACTCTGACCTAAAATGGATAAAACTTTTTATGCTAATCATTGGTGAATCGATTAACGGGACAATACAAAAAGTGGGGCAGGCTATACTGAATCGAAATGAGGCTTTCCTGAGAGAATTGGCAAAAATCCAATATGAATGTGGAGCTCATTTCCTGGATGTCAATGCAGGGGTGACAGGAGGAGATGAGGTGAAGGATTTACCTTGGCTTGTGGAGGTTGTCCAAAAAGAGGTCCCTATTCCTTTAATGCTGGATAGCGCCAGTCCTGAAGCCTTAAAGGCAGCCCTTTCTGTCTATCGCCATTCAGAACCTGCCATTCTCAATTCCATCTCCGGTGAAAAAGAAAAATGGAATAAGCTTCTTCCTCTTATCGTTGAAAAAAAATGCAAGGTGGTCGTCCTTTTAATGGACGATCGAGGGATTCCAAAAACGATTGAAGAGAGGGTGAACATTGCCAATAGTCTTTTCAAAAAATTGATTCAGGAAGGTTTTCCACCCGATCATATCTTTTTTGATATTCTCGTCCTCTCAGCTGCAGTTGAACCGGAAGCAACCCTTGTGACTTTGGAGACGATCAAAACGATCCGATCAAATTTTCCACAGTCCCACACCATCTGTGGAGTGAGCAATGTGAGCATGGGGCTTCCTGGAAGAAGATTGATCAACAGGACATTCCTTACCATGGCGATCGCAGCTGGACTTAATACCCTCTGTGTTGATGTAAGAGATCAATCCCTCCTCTCTTCTATCTATGTCAGTAAGATTCTCATAAATCAAGACCCGTACTGCCTTGAATACCTTCAGGCGTACCGGGCGAAGAGAATATTGGTTTGAAAATCCCCCTCTATTCCTGAGTCTTCATATCCCTTCTTGATACCGATATCGTTTGGCAATAACATGAAATGGATGGAGATTCTGCCACCAAAAGAGTGGGTTACCCTTTTGTACGCACAAGGGAAAGGCAAAACTCTTTCTTGAATTCGAAGATCGTTTTAATATCCACGATTCCCTGATCTTATGCCGATTCTATCGAGACATCTACTGGGATTGGAAATACCTCTCAATGATAGTTGAAATGACCACTGGTCTTAAATTGGATGAGAAGGGCTTGAGAAAAATTTCATCCACGATTCAGAACGAAACCCGGAGATTCAATCTCCGCGAGGGTCTCAACCCGAAAGAGGATACCCTTTCAAAAAGATTTTTTGATGAACCTTTAGGCAAAGATGGAAAAACGATCCGAAGAGAAGACCTTCAAAGAATGCTTCAGGATTACTACGCCCTGAGGGGTTGGAGTTCTGAGGGTATTCCCCTTTAGATTTCAGATTGCACCTGCCTACCGGCAGGCAGGGATTTCAAATTGCAGATTTTTTTGTCTGTCTGGTTTGTTTCGTTTATTTAGTCTTTTTAGTTAACCAAAAAGACCAGAGAAATAAAAAGAAACTAAACAATTTGAATTTAGTGAATCTCAATTGTCGCCAACTGATCTCTCCTTGACATCCCCCGCCCTACCCTAATAGGATTTAGTTCATGGAGATCATAGCGCCCAAGGAATGGCATGCTCTTTTGGATGTCTTGGAAAAAGAGAGAGGTATTGCCATCATTCTTGGAGCCACCGATACAGGAAAGAGTACTCTTGCAAAATTTTTGATCCTCAATCTTTGCCAACGAAGTTTAAAGGTTGCTTTGGTTGATGCAGACATTGGGCAATCCTTTCTTGGCCCTCCGACTACCATTGGTCTTGCTGTATTCAAATCGGATCCAGATTGGGAAGTTGTATTATCGCCGCCGGAAATCTTCTTTGTCGGCTCTACCACCCCTGAGGGGCATTTTCCGATCCATCTAAAAGGAGTAAACAAGATGGTGGATAAAGCTCCTTCCTATGGAGCAGAGGTGATCATCGTGGATACCACCGGGTTCATCTTGGGCGATGCAGGGATAGAATTAAAAAGAAAAAAAATTGATCTCGTTTCTCCAAGGTTTCTCATCGCTTTACAAAAATCTGATGAAATAGAGCCTTTATTACAACTTTATGAGGGTAACCCTTTTCATAAAATCCTTCGTCTGCCTTTATCTGACCAGGCGAAACCTAAGTCTTTGGAGGAGCGGCGAATCAATAGAACCAATAAATTTCAAGAGTATTTTAAGCATGCAACCATCCAAGAATCGCCCATCGAAAATATCCAAATTGAAGGAGAAGTCCTCGATCCAAATGGTGACGTCCTTCCTATTGATTGGGCATTAAAGATCAACGGTCTTCTTGTAGGATTAAAAGATAGTAATGATGAGACTCTGGCTTTGGGGTTAATAAAAAATTATTTTGAAGAGAAAAAGATATTGAGGGTCTTCACTCCTGTCCGAGACATTCAAGGAATGAAAACGATTCAACTCAGCTCTATCAAAGTTATTCCTCTCTATGAAGAGGAAAGATTTTGACTGGATTGTGAAAATTTCACAAGGATAATTATTTTTCTTTACAAATGATTAGATTTTTTCTAATGTGTCAGTAATTGACCAACCACAATTCATATCGAAAATGGGGGGACCTTCAAAAAATCACATATTAAAGAAGGAGTGTTACCATGGCTAAACTGATTACTGGCGGTTTGGGGTTTATTGGTGTTTATCTTGCGCACGCTCTTTTGAAAAAAGGAGAAGAGGTTGTCCTTTTTGATGTTGTGAGTTCTTCTCCACTTATCAAGGATATTAAGGATAAGGTGAAGGTCGTTCAGGGTAATCTTGCTTCATGGGCAGAGGTTATGGAGGTGGTCAAACAATATAAGATTGATGGCATCTATCATACAGGGGCTCTCCTCTCGGCTTCTGCGGAAGAGAAACCAATTACTGCCTATGAGGTGAATGCGGGCGGAACCTTTAACGTCCTTGAGGCGGCAAGATTATTTGGTGTTAAGCGGGTGGTTTATACAAGCACCATCGCTTCTTATGGTCTCGGTCTCCATACGGTGGATGAGGATACGATCCAGATGCCCATCTCCATGTATGGGGTAACAAAAGTTTTTTCTGAAAGAATGGGAGAATATTATCAAAGAAAATTCGGTGTTGACTTCAGAGCTGTCAGATTGCCCTCTATCATTGGGCCAGGTAGGGGTGGTGGAGGTGCATCGGCTTATAGCACCCTCATGATTTCGGAGCCTGCTCTTAAAAGGCCTTATTCGGTTTTTGTGGAAGAAGATGTGATCATGCCCTTACTTTATATCAAGGATTGCGTCGATTGTCTCATCGGTTTATATGAAGCCGACAATGCTAAATTAAAAAGAAGGGTCTACGCCATTGCTGGCTTTTCACCCACGGCAAAAGAGATCTACGATGAAGTGAAAAGGATTCTTCCAAAAGCAGACATCAAATTCAAACCGAACCGTGAATTGACCGAAATTGTTCGGAGCTGGCCAAAATATCTGAGAGAGACGAAAGCCTTTGAGGATTGGGGCTGGAAGACCAAATTTCTTTTGAAAGAAACGGTAGAGGATTTCATCAAGGAAGTTCAATCCCATCCTGAGATTTATGGATAGATTTTCCTTGACATCTTTTTCTTTTCATTATATTTGATGCCCTGTTGAAGAAGGGGGAAGATCTTATTTGTGAAACAATTTCAAGAAAGGAGGATTAGGATGAGAAAGTTTGCGATGTTGACGGTTTTGGTTTTTATTCTCAGTATTATTTCAGTTTCCGTGGTGATGGCTCAGGCTAAGAAGGCAGCACCAGCGGCTACAAAGGAGCCCATCAAAATTGGAGCCATTTATGACTTCGCTGGAGGCTGCCACATGTACTCCGAATCAGGAGTCAAAGGAATCAAGATTGCATTGGATGAGATCAATTCCAAAGGTGGTATCCTCGGGAGAAAACTGGATCTTGTCGTAAGAGACACTGAGGCAAAGGTTGATGTCGCCGTAAGAGAAGTAAAAGACCTCATCCTTAGAGAAAAAGTTAATTTTTTGATCGGACCATGCAGCAGTGGGACAGGTCTTGCGATGCAGGTAGTTCATTCAGAATATAAGATCTTGCGAATCCCTCCCATTGCCAATACCGAAGCTCAAACGGTTGACAAGTTCACACCCTATGTTGTCCAGGTGGTTCCAAATACTTATATGGAAGCCATCGCTGCTACCCGCTACCTCAATAAAAAGGTCCCCACCGCAAAGAAGTTCTGTACCATTGGTCCGGATTATGAGTTTGGCAGACGTGAAGAGACCGCTTTTGCTGAAGAGATCAAAAGGTTAGTTCCTGGTGCTGAAATCGTTTACGAGGCTTGGCCAAAGCTGGGAGAAAAAGACTTCACCGCATTTATTACAGCCATTATGGCCAAGAAGCCCGATGCGGTTCATGGCTCCCTTTTTGGTGGGGATTTAGTCTCCTTCACCAAACAGGCAGCACCCTATGGTTTCTTCGAAAAAACCCCGTTCATTGCTCTCTATGACTTTCCTGTCCTCTTAGCTCTGGGACCGGACGCTCCGGAAGGAACCTTTGGCTTTGGAAGGGGATGTTTCTTTATGGATCCCAATCCGAAGATGATGGAGTTTGTGGGAAAATATAGAAAGTTTACTGGAGCCTATCCGGATGGATGGGCAGTCCAGAACTATGATGCGATTTATCTATTGAAAGCTGCCATAGAAAAGGCGAAAACAATCGATACAGATGCGGTGGTTAAAGCTATCGAGGGAATGCCTTTTGAAGGATTAAGGCAAAAATTCACCATTCGTGCCTTAGACCATATGGGAACAGTGCCTTGCTATCAGGGGACCATTGCTAAAGATCCCAACTATCCATTTAAAATTTGGAAAGACATCACCCGAGTCCCTGGAGACCAGGTCATACGGCCTGAGGCCAGTGTAAGGGAAATCTGGAAGAAGACAGGAGTAGTTAGGTAAACCTGTAAAGCGTAAGGCGTTAGGGGTAAAGTGTTTAGACTTTACACTTTACAGTTTACACCTCACGACTGACGATCAAGGTTTAAAAAAATGTCGTTTGACGTCCTTTTCAGTCAGTTTATGAGCGGAATTGCCCGGGCGGCCCTCCTCTTTCTGGTCGCCTCGGGCCTCTCCCTCACTTTTGGCGTGTTGAGAGTCCTCAACTTTGCCCATGGTTCCCTTTATATGCTGGGAGCCTTCCTCTCTTACAGTATCTGGAAACTTCTATTGATGCCGGTTCTCGGTTTCTATGTCGCAGCAATCATCGCTGCCCTCATTATGGCGGCAATAGGAATACTTATCGAATTTGTCTTACTCAGACGGCTCTATGCCAGAGGTTGGCCTGAACAACTTTTATCGACCTATGCAATTGTTTTAATCATTACTGATCTCGTCAAATGGGCTTGGGGTGGAGAATTTCTCTCGATTCCGAGACCAAGGCCTTTTACAGGAGCTGTTTCCCTTTTCGGGTTCCCGTTCCCTTCTTATAATTTTTTCGTCATTTTATTAGGTTTAGGCCTGGTTGTCTTTTTATGGTGGCTTGTTTATAAAACTCGTTTCGGTGATATTATCCGGGCTGCTGCACATGATCGGGAAATGGTCTCTGCTTTGGGAATACCCATTCCCTGGCTTTTTACATGGATTTTTGTCCTTGGAGCTTTCATAGCCGGATTAAGTGGAGCGGTCACCGCTCCATTTGGATCCGTGGCCCTTGGTATGGATATGGAGATTATCATTGAATGTTTTGCTGTGGTCGTTATCGGTGGTATGGGGAGTCTCCCAGGAACACTTCTCGGTTCTTTTATTGTCGGAGAAGTCTATGCTTTTGGTATTATGTTTAAACCTGAATTGGCTCTGGCTTTCATCTTCATGGTCATGGCAGTGGTTCTGATTATACGGCCGTGGGGAATATTCGGAAGACCGGAAAGATAGGGCTGTAAACATAGGTTAAGGTTAAGGCTGAGGTTAAGGCTAAAAAATGTCAATAAAACAGACGGAACAAAAAGAGTCGATGCTTAAAAAAGGTTGGTGGTTGATCCTCCTCCTCATCGTCTCTTTCATCGCCCCCCTGTTTGTGACGGAATTTTATCTTACGGTGCTGTGTGAAGCTCTGGTGATGAGCTTGCTCGCTCTGAGTTTCAACTTGCTCTTTGGCTACATGGGCCAGCTCTCTTTCGGCCAGGCTGCCTTTTATGGACTGGGTGGATATACGGTCGCCATGCTCATGACAAAAACACATTTCAATTTCTGGCTTAGTATAGTGGCCGGGGTTTTAGTAGCAAGTATTATTGGCCTGATTGTCGGAATTTTTTGCGTTCGTCTAAGAGGGATTTACTTTGCCGTCTTGACCCTTGCCTTTGGTCAACTGATCTTTTTCATTGTTTTTAAATGGCATAACTTCACGGGTGGGGATGATGGGATTCAAGGAGTCTTCCCTCCAGAGTTTCTGAAATCTCCAACAAATTACTACTATTTTCTTCTAATCATTTTCTTGCTTTCAGCTTTGGTCTTGTGGAAGATTATACATTCACCATTTGGCCAGACCATTGTGTCCATGCGTGAAAACTCTGAAAGAACAGAATTTTTAGGAATTAATATCGCAAAATACCAGCTGATCACTTTTGTCATAGCAGCAGCTATTGCTGGACTCGCAGGGGCGATCTGGGTTCCCTTCTACCGCTCTGTGGCTCCGTCTTATTTAACATGGATTAAATCTGGAGAGCCCGTCATGGCAGCCATTCTCGGAGGTCCTTCGCTTTTCTACGGCCCCATCTTAGGAATGTTCATCATGACGTTCTTCCATTCATGGGTTCTTGGGTTTACTATTTATTGGCCCGTCGTAATGGGAATTCTTATCCTGATCATTATTTTCTTCCTGCCAGGTGGAATCCTTGGTTTTATACAAGAAAAGGTGAATCAAAGGAGAGAAAGACTCAATCAATTGGCGGAAAAATAGTATGTTCCTTCAGACTCAAGGGATAACCAAAGAATTTGGAAAACTCAGGGCGGTCAATAATGTCACCCTTGAAATTAAGAAGGGAGATATCCACGCCATCATTGGTCCGAATGGAGCCGGGAAATCCACCTATTTTAATCTCGTCACAGGCTATCATCGAGTGACCTCTGGAAAGGTCTTGTTCAGAGATAAAGAGATCACAAATCTACCCGCCTATAGTAGGTGCAATCTGGGCATCACCCGTTCTTTTCAGATTACCAGCATCTATCCGAAACTCACGGTCTATGAAAGTGTTCTCATGGGCTTATTATCCCACAGGAAAGTCACTCTCAATTTCTTTTCATCTGCAAAAAAGTTTTTTAAAGAAGAAGTCTGGCGGACTTTGGAGGACGTGGGTCTGGCAGATCAGGCAAACACTTTAGGAGATTCTATCTCCCATGGGGACAAGAAGCGATTGGAACTGGCCATCACTCTCGGGACCGAGCCTGAACTGTTATGCCTTGACGAACCCACCTGCGGTATGTCTCCCGAAGAGACCGATATCGCGATGAGCCTCATTAAAAAATTTTCCGAAGAAAGAGGATTGACCATTCTCTTCACCGAACATGATATGAGTGTGGTTTTTGGAATTGCCAAGAGGATATCTGTGCTTCATCAAGGGACATTGATTGCAGACGGAACTCCACAGGAAGTAAGAGCCAGCGAAGAGGTTCAAAAAGTATATTTAGGTGGGTCAGCATAATGCTTGAAGTCAAAGAAATTCATACCTACTACGGGACCAGTCATATTCTCTTTGGAATCTCTTTTAATGTAAAAGAAGGGGAAGCGGTTTGCCTCCTTGGAAGGAATGGGGCTGGTAAAACCACGACCTTCAGGAGCATCATCGGCTTAACCCCCCCCAAGAAGGGGAGCATTAAATTCAGGGACAAGGAGATTATAGGGAAACCTCCCTACCGGATTGCGAAGATGGGAATCGGTTTTGTCCCTGATACGCGAAGGATCTTCCCTGATTTAACCGTTCGTCAAAATATTATGGTCGCTCGGAGAGAAAAAGAAAAAGCCGTTTGGAATCTGGAAACTATCTATGCCCTCTTCCCAAAATTAAGAGAATTAGATACTCATATGGGAACCCAACTCAGCGGTGGTGAGCAACAAATGCTCACCGTCGCCCGAACCTTAATGACTAACCCGGACCTTCTGCTCTTGGATGAACCCGGTGAGGGACTGGCTCCTCTGGTCATTCAAGCCATGAAAGAACAACTTGGAGAGATTAAGAAGTTGGGGATCACCATGCTCATCTGTGAACATAACGTAGGGCTGGCCACAGCTTTAAGTGACCGAGCCTATGTGATGGACAAAGGAGCAATTCACTTCCAAGGTACAATTGAAGAATTGAGAAAGAATGAGGAAGTCAGAAAAAAATACCTCATGGTCTAAGTCACCTCTATCATCACACAAATCAATCCCCGGTTCCGAATTAAAATATCTCATCGCTTCAACTGTTTATTAGCTTACGAGGCTGATTGGGAGGTACCTCATGAAAGAAATGGTTATTGGAAAAGAAGTTTCTCATCCGATGTTCTCCCCTACCCCGCCGACCAAGGTGAAAAAGGGGAAAATCCTATCAGCGGAAGAAGCCATCAAAGTGATTAGTGATGGGGATGCCATCGCCACCGGAGGTTTTGTCGGAACCGGATTTGCCGAAGAGATCGCTGTCAAACTGGAAGAGTATTTTTTAAAAACGGGCAAACCAAAAGAGTTGACGTTGATCTATGCGGCGGGTCAGGGAGATGGGGACAAAAGAGGTCTGAACCATTTGGCCCATGAGGGGCTCCTAAAAAGAGTGATTGGAGGATATTGGGCACTGGCTCCAAAACTTCAACAATTGGCCATGGAGAACAAGATCCTCGCTTATAATCTTCCACAAGGGGTCATCTCCCATATGTATCGAGATATTGCCGCCCATAAACCAAGAACTATCACAGCAGTAGGTCTTGGAACCTTTGTGGACCCGAGGCTGGGCGGTGGGAAAATGAATAAGATGACCATAGAGGACATGGTCGAACTGATGATCTTTGACGGAAAGGAGTACCTCGCTTATAAAACTTTACCAATAAACGTGGCTGTTATTCGTGGGACAACAGCGGATACAGATGGAAACATAACAATGGAGAAAGAAGCCTTGACGCTCGAATCCCTCTCCATTGCCATGGCAGCTAAGAATTCAGGTGGATTTGTGATTGTCCAGGTTGAAAGGATTGCAGAGCATGGAACTTTAAATGCAAGACAGGTCAAGATTCCGGGCATCCTGGTTGACTGCATTGTGGTCGCACCTCCTGAACACCACTGGCAGACTTTTGCTGAACCTTATAACCCTGCCTTCAGCTGTGAAATTAAAATCCCGATGCAAACGATTCCTCCGATGGAAATGAACGAGAGAAAAATCATCTCACGAAGAGCAGCTTTTGAACTCAAACCAAATAGCGTGGTCAACCTTGGGATTGGAATGCCGGAGGGAGTGGCCAATATCGCCAACGAAGAAAAGATGATTGATTTTATTACCCTTACCACAGAGCCGGGTGTGATCGGGGGGGTTCCAGCGGGTGGTCTAAACTTCGGAGCAGGAACGAACATGGATGCCCTTTTAGATCAGCCCTATCAGTTTGATTTTTATGATGGGGGCGGCTTGGATGCAGCCTTTTTAGGATTAGCTCAGGCAGATAAAGAAGGAAATTTGAATGTAAGCAAATTCGGTCCTAAACTGTCCGGTGCAGGAGGATTTATCAATATTAGTCAGAATGCAAAGAAAATCGTTTTTGTAGGAACCTTCACGGCTGGCGATTTGAAAGTTTCCGTGCATGATGGGAAGCTGAGGATTGACCAAGAGGGAAAGGTAAAGAAATTTGTCGATCGGGTTGAACATATCACGTTTAGCGGGAAGTATGCGATTATGAAAAGCCAACCTGTCCTTTACGTCACAGAGCGTTGCGTCTTTTCGTTAACCCAAAAGGGGATGGAACTGATTGAGGTTGCTCCGGGAATTGACCTAAAAAAAGATATCCTTCCATGGATGGACTTCAAGCCTATTATCAAAGAACCTCTCCTGTTGATGGATGAAAGGATTTTTAGGTTCGAACCCATGGGTTTGAGGGAGGAACTTCTAACTATTCCTCTGGAAGAACGGTTAATCTATGATCCTTCGGAAAATCTCTTCTTTGTGAACTTTGAAGGACATTCTATTAAAACAAGAAAAGATATTGGGGAGGTCAAGGAAGCGGTTGAAAAAATTCTAACCCCCCTGGGAAAGAAAGTGCATACCATTGTTAATTATGACAATTTTACTATTTTACCGGATCTTGTGGATGAATATACGGAAATGGTAAAATATCTTGTTAACAAATATTATTCAGAAGTCACCCGATATACCACCAGTACATTTCTTCGGATGAAACTTGGGGATGCCCTTCAAAAGAGGGGTGTCAAGCCTCATATTTACGAAAGCAGTAAAGAAGCCCGGGAAGCCCTTAAGAAAGGTTAGAAAGGAATTTATTTTATGCCCGAAGGAAAATCAATCCATGAACTTAAAATCGGGGACTCAGCACAAATCTCCAAAACGATAACAGAAGCGGATATAGAACTCTTCGCCAAAGCTACGGGAGATTTTAATCCAGTCCATCTCGACCAGGCCTATGCAGAGAAAACTATGTTTAAAGGGAGGATTGCCCATGGCCTCCTCTCCGTTGGCCTCCTCTCCGTTGGCCTCCTCTCCAGTATCCTGGGAAATATCCTTCCTGGACATGGAACCATCTATCTCTCCCAAGAGGTCAAGTTCCTTGCTCCTGTGAGAATTGGAGATACCATCACTGCAGGGGTAGAAGTCATTGAACTGATCTCAGAAAAAAATCGTGCGAAATTCAGAACGACCTGCATAAATCAGGATGGAATATTGGTGGCGGATGGCATCGCCTGGGCAATGCCTCCCCAGAAATTATAAAAACTCTTTAAACTTTTATCGCCAAATATGATAAATTGATAACCTTAGGGGTATGGAAATAAGATATAAAAAAGAAAGGAGGGCATGACCATGTTATTAAAGAAAGGACTAAAGGTTTTTACATTAATCATCTCCGTGCTATTGTTTCTAACCGTTCAAGCTGGGGCCCAACAGCCCATAAAAATTGGTATCGTTCAGGGTTTTTCAGGGGCATTGGAAGCCTATGCCAAGCAGATGCTCACTGGATTTAAGATGGGCTTAGAGTACGGGACCAAAGGCAAGAATGAAGTCATCGGGAGAAGGATAGATCTGATTGTTGAAGACGATCAGATAAAACCAGATATTGCTAAAAGACTGATTACAAAATTATATGCTGATGACAAGGTGGATCTCGTTGTTGGAACCACCAGTAGTGCAGCAGCACTGGCCATGCTTCCTGTCGCCCAGGAATTTAGGAAGATTTTACTGGTGGAACCCGCAGTCGCTGATTCCATCACAGGAAGCGCCTGGAATCGATATATCTTCAGGACAGGAAGGAACTCAGGACAGGATGCCATCGCCAATGCGAAAGCCGTCGCTAAATCAGGAGTCTTTCTTGCAGCGATCGGTCAGGATTATGCTTTTGGAAGGGATGGCGTCGCAGCCTACAAGGGAGCTGCTGAGAAGTTAGGAGCCAAAATGATTCATGAAGAGTATTGTCCTATGGCACAAACGGACCACACCTCCTCTGTCCAGAGGATCATTGACGCCTTAAAAGACAAGCCTGGGGAAAAATACGTTTTCGTAGTGTGGGCAGGGAAAAACCCTCCTATCGAGCAGATAGCTGTCATGAAGGTTGAAAAATATGGGATCAAGCCCACAACGGGTGGTAATATCCTTCCTGTTTTGAAGAGTTGGCATTCCCTTTTGAAAGCATACGAAAACTTAAGGGGATTCACTGGAGGAGCCTATTACTATTATGAGCTCCCTAAAAATCCGGTGAATGATTGGCTGGTAAAGGAGCATACAACTCGATTTAAAGAGCCCCCTGACTTCTTCACCTGCGGAGGATTTGCGGCAGCCATGGCAGTCGTCAGAGCCTTCGAAAAAACAAAATCCACCGATACCGAAAAGTTAATCACAACAATGGAAGGGATGGAATTCATGACCCCAAAGGGTAGAATGTATTTCCGTAACATAGACCATCAAGCCATGCAGTCAATGTATATCTTTAAAATGGATGTAAAACCAGATCGAGAATGGGCGGTCCCAACCCTTATCAGAGAAATATCACCCGAAGAAGGGGCTCCTCCTATACTGGTGAAAAAGTAGAAGCGGGGCGGGCAAGAACATCTTCAAATTTTTACAAATGCGGTCAATTGGGTGTTGAGGTAACCAGGCCCTTAACGGAGGGCAACCTATATTAGAATTTTTCTGTGTCGGCAGTTAGCACCGAAATGGTACCGTTGTAAAATTTTCGATGTTCCTGCCTGCCCCTCAATGAAAGCATTTTTTTATAAGGTTCTAAACTAATTCTGCGTACTAAATGAACCCAAACCCTATTATTGAAACCAAGAACCTTACCATTCGATTCGGCGGTCATGTAGCGGTAGATCATGTCAATCTTCAAATCCCGCCATTCACATTCAAATCGATTATTGGCCCGAATGGCGCAGGGAAAACGACCTTTTTTAATATGATCTCCGGGCAATACCGCCCTACGGAGGGAAAGGTCTTTTTTAAAGAAAAGGACATCACTCCTCTCTCTCCCAGCATTCGGACTGAGCTGGGTATTGGAAGGTCTTTCCAGCTCACCAACGTCTTCCTCTCTCTCACCGTATTGGAGAATGTCCGGTTGGCTATTCAATCTCAAAGGGAGATTGGCTTTAATTTTTGGAAGAATTATCTTCGCTTTTCCGAATTGGAAGACCGCGCCTATGAAATCTTAAAAATGGTTTTATTAGATACGAAATGGAACGTCCCAGCGAGCAGTCTCACCCATGGAGAACAGCGAAAATTAGAGATAGCCATTTTACTTGCCTTGGAGCCACAAGTACTGCTTTTAGATGAACCCACTGCCGGCATGGCCTTGGAGGAAGTTCCTTCCATCCTGGAACTCCTTAAGCAGATCAAGAATCGGGGGGATAAAACGATCCTTCTGGTTGAACATAAAATGGATGTGCTGATGGCACTCTCTGATTCAATCGCCGTCCTTCATGAGGGGAAATTAATTGCGAATGACACTCCTGAAGCCATCAGTAAAAACAAAGAGGTTCAGGAGGCCTATTTTGGTGGAGGTCGATCCCGTGGCTGAACCGATCCTCAAAGTCGAAGGAATTCATACCTTTATCGGAAAACACCATATCCTCCAGGGAGTATCTTTTGAGGTCCATCCTGGAAAGGTCACCGTGCTTTTGGGCAGAAACGGAGCTGGAAAAAGCACCACATTGCGAACGATCATCGGGTTACTCTCCCCTTCTCAAGGAACCATCCGCTTAAGAAACCGAGCCATACACCATATGAAACCTTATGAGATTGCCCGTTTGGGCATTGGCTTCGTCCCTGAGGACCGAGGAATATTCAACTTTCTTACCGTTGAGGAAAACTTCCGCGTGGCCATGCTTCAGGATGATGAAAAAACTCGTGAGATGATGAAAACCATCTTCGAAGTCTTTCCTGATCTTAAAAAATTCTGGAAGGCAAAGGCAGGCAATCTCAGCGGGGGACAGAAACAGATGCTGGCCATCGCCCGCCCTCTCGTGAACCGGAACGAACTTCTATTGATCGATGAACCCTCCAAGGGATTGGCTCCGATTGTCATTGACCATCTGATCGATTCCATCAATAAACTGAAAGAATATACGGTGATCATTCTTGTGGAGCAGAATTTTTATATGGCCAGTAGCCTGGGTAACGATTTTTACCTCTTTGATGATGGGAAAACGGTTCACAAAGGTGAGATGGAAGAGTTAGTCCAAAATGAGCAATTAAAGAAAAAATATTTAGGTATCTCTACTGCGAGTTAAGAGGAGATCACTGTGAATGCTTCATGGAGAAGATGGCTTTTAGCGCTGATTGTCTCGGCCATCTTTCTTTCACCCCTTCTGTTAATCAATCCCAAAACGTATGTCACCCTGACCATCTCCGGTCTGGCCATGGGGATGCTCCTCTTTTTAGTCTCCTCCGGATTTTCTCTCATCTTCGGATTTCTCAGCGTTCTGAACTTGGCCCACGGCGCCCTCTTCGCCTGGGGGGCTTATATCGGCTTTACCTCGTTCACCCTCATCAATAAATGGACCGGTTGGGGTGGATCGGATTCCGTCTTTTTTAACTTCGTCATTTTTCTTTTAGCCCTTATCGTCGCCGGACTCCTTGTAGCCGTACTGGGTATTATCACAGAAAGGCTGGTGATCCGTCCTGTTTACGGAAGCCATCTTTTCCAGATCTTTATCACCGTCGGTGCCATGATCGTCATGGAGGAACTCATTCGCATCGTATGGGGACCGAACGATGAGGTGATGCCGGTTCCTATTCATTTCATGGGGTCTTGGGATCTCTTTGATGTGGTGGTATCGAAGTATCCTCTCATCGCCATTGTCATAGGATTAATCCTGTATCTCATCACGTTTATGATCCTGAGAAAAACGAAATTGGGAACCATTGTGAGGGCAGGCGTGGAAAACCCTGAAATGGTTCAGGTGATGGGCCACAATATTTATCGATATTTTACAGGCGTTTTTGCGGCGGGGTCCGCCCTGGCCGCCATCGGAGGGGGGATGTGGGCCACCTTCGTCAAATCGATTCATCCGGCCATGGGAGGAGAAGTCATCGTTTTTGCATTGATCGTTGCCATCATCGGAGGTCTTGGAAGCATGACCGGTTCTGTGGTGGGTGCCCTGATGGTAGGCCTCTCCTATAATTACGTCGCCTATCTGGTCCCCAAGGCAGCACTCGGAATCACAATGCTCCTCCTCGTCGTCATACTTTCGATTCGTCCAACGGGACTCTTTCCGGAAGGGACCTGATTTGGAAAAAGAATTTCTAAATCCCGTTCAACGATTTCACTTCGAAGAGAAAGAAACTCGCTTCAGAAGCCCTGCTTTCTTTCTAAGAATCCTTCTGCTCGCTTTCTTTGTCTTCACTCCC
>Ga0315277_10002252_pt1 | contig 27065 bp, 22 predicted proteins | sample YL17G05_15_MG_FD_203695 | JGI IMG/M metagenome (GOLD analysis project Ga0315277, IMG submission 203695) | Sediment microbial communities from Yellowstone Lake, YNP, Wyoming, USA - YL17G05_15 | ecosystem: Environmental > Aquatic > Freshwater > Lake > Sediment | place: USA: Wyoming | collected... | reverse complement strand
AGCTCAGTCTGAGCGAAGTAGGGCCGGATGAGGGACAACAACCATGGCACAGCTTGCAATAAGTCGCGGGCGGGAGCCTGTGCCCCAAGCCGAGACCATGCGATGTGATTGTAATGGTTCTTTCAGAGATGCGTCCCACGGGACTCTGCTGGTAAAAAGGAATCGCGACTAAAGTCGCTCGCACGAAACGGTTTTCAGCAATTTTATCAGTTATCAGGGCGTGGGTAAATTTCAGCGCGAGCCAAGGGGAAGATTTGCGGATGGGAGGGGGAAGGGGCAAGCAGAAAAGGTTGAAAGGTTGAAGGGTTGAAAGGTTGAAAGTGGGGAAAACCCCGGAAACCTTAGAAACCATAGAAACCTAAGAAACCGAGAAACCTTGATTTCCACGGTTTGAATATTCCTCCCGTGCCATTCAGCGTCAACAATGTCTCTGATTGATCGCCCTGGCGCCTGGGCAAAAAAATATTTGCCCTTGAAACAACGAAAGCGGATTTGACGGGAGAGGTGTATGCAGAGAAGGTTGAAGGGTTGAAAAGTTGAAAAGTTGAAAGGTTGAAATGCTGAGGAAAGAGGAAAGAGGAACCAGGCTTCGCTGCTTCGGAGCTTCCAGCCTTCGTAGCCGTAGGCTACTACGGCGGAGTAGGCACGCAGGGCAGGCGAGAAACAACGCCCGACAGGAATGTCCACGCCAGAGGTATGTCCGAAGCGTTCCGGAGATAGAAAATTTCCGAAAAGATGTTAGAATGGGATATTTGAAATTTTGACCGGGAAAGGACGATCCTTTAAAATGGAAAATATGATAGAGAAGCTAATCAAGGGAAAATATGGAGCGGAATTCGGGAACTGGCCGATTGACGATGCCAAGCCGGCGATTATTTTTGTTCACGGCGCCGGCGGTTCTCATCTGATGTGGCTCTCAGAGCTTTCGTATTTCCGGAAGGAATATCATCCGGTGGCAGTGAACCTTCCGGGGCACGGTCTGAGTCCGGGCAAAGGCTTTGAGAAGATCAGCGATTATGCCGAGTTTGTGCTCGGGTTGGCCGATGAGCTCAAGCTGAAGAAATTTTTCCTGGCCGGCTTGAGCATGGGCGGAGCGATTGCGCAGGAGATTGCGCTCAAGTCGCCGGCGCGGCTTTCCGGACTGGTTTTGATGAGCACGGGCGCCCGGCTCAAGGTTCTGCCGGAGATTTTCAAAATGATCCGGGAGAACTGGCCGGCCTACCTGGAAATGTTTCCGAAATTCGCGTTCTCCAGGAATGTGAACGAGGCGGTTCTCAAGCTGGCGGTGAAGGACCTTTCCCGGCGCGAGCCGTCCGTGGTGGAGGCTGATTTTCGGGCGTGCGACAGTTTCAATATGACGGAGGAGGCGAGGATGATTTCGGCGCCGTGCCTGATCATCTCGGCGACGCTGGACCTGCTCACACCGCCGAAATATATGGACTTTCTTCATAGCCAGATTGCGGGTTCCAGGCTGGCGCGGATTGAGGATGCGGGTCATATAGTTAATCTGGAGAAGCCGAAAGAGGTGGATCAAATTCTGGCGGAATTTTTCCGGGAGGTTTTGGAACAAAGGAATCGCGCCTTCCTCCTTCGCCGACAGAATGTCCGCGCATGAAGAGGCTACGGAGGACAGGAAAGTCGCTTGCACAGTAAGGAATCGCGCCTGAAGGCGCTCGCACATTTATCGCGACTAAAGTCGCTCGCACGAAGCGGAGTCGGGACTAAAGTCCCTCGGCCGAAGGGGAAGTAAATGGACATAGTTGATAGATTGAAAGAGGCGCGAAAAAAGGGAAAGCCGGTTTTGTGGGACGGGGCCATGGGCACGCAGTTGATTGCGGCCGGGCTGGCGGGACCGGCGCCGGAATTATGGAATCTGGAGAGGCCGGAGCTGATCCGGGAGATTCACCGGGATTATGTTCGGGCCGGCTCGGAGGTGATCCAGACCAATACCTTTGGCGCGAACCGGCTGAAGCTGAAGAGCGCGGGGCAGGAAAATATGCTTTACCAGATCAATCTTTCCGCGGTGCGGATCGCGAAAGAGGCTGGGGAAGGAAAGGCCTTGGTGGCGGGAGACATTGGACCGACCGGGGAAATGATGGAGCCGATGGGGAATCTGACTCCGGGGCGGGCAGACGCGGTTTATCGGGAACAAGGGAGCATCCTTGCCGAGGCGGGCGTGGACTTGTTCAGCATTGAGACGATGTTTGACCTGGCGGAAATGAAAGTGGCGATCCGGGCGCTCAAGTCGGTTGCGCCGAAAATTGCGGTGGTTGCGGAGATGACTTTTAAAAAGACCGGCCGGGGATTTTTCACGATGATGGGAGTAAGTCCGGAGCAGGCGGTAAAGGGAATGCTCGGGGCCGGAGCCGAGGTGGTGGGAGCGAATTGCTCTATCGGGCCTTTGGAGATGGTGGAGCTGGCGGCGGAATTGAGGAAGAACACGGACCGGCCGATCCTGGCGCAGGCGAACGCCGGGGAGCCGAAGCTGGTGGACGGCAAAGAGGCCTATGGGGTAAGCGCGAGGGAGTTTGCGGAGTTTGCGCGGCGGATTTTTGACGCGGGCGCGGATGCGATCGGGGCGTGCTGCGGCAGCACCCCGGAGTTCATCCGGGAAATCGCGGCGAGGTTTTAAAGATGGTCCGGCTCAGCTCTCATACCCGGCTCTGCATTTTGATCGGCAATCCGATTGAGCATTCGGTATCTCCGGAGATTCATAATGCCGGGTACCGGGCCCTGGGACTGGATTATGTTTATCTGGCGTTCCGGGTTGAAGATCTAAAGGAAGCGGTTGCCGGGATTCGCGGACTGGGCATCCGGGGCGCAAGCGTGACCATTCCGCATAAGGAGGCGATCATTCCTTTTTTGGACGAGCTGAGCGAGCTGGCGAAATGGATCGGCGCGGTGAACACGGTGGTGAATGAAAACGGGAGGCTGATCGGATATAACACGGACGGCGAGGCCGGGTATCAATCCCTGGTTTCAGCCGGGATCAAGCTGGCGGGAAAGAAGATCACCATGCTCGGAGCCGGTGGCGCGGCCCGGGCGATTGCGTTTACGATTGCGGGCAGGCGCCAATCCGGCGAGATGCTGATTATGGATTTGAGGGATCAACTGGCGCAGGCGCTGGCTGAGGAAGTCAGCTCCAAGACCGGCGCTTTGGTTCGGTCCTGCAAGGCGGACGCGGATCGGCTGGCGCGCGAGCTTTTTGATTCATCGGTGCTGATCAATGCCACGCCGGTCGGGATGTATCCGAATGTGAACCAGAGTCCGGTTCCTAAGTCGGTTCTCCGCCGGGACCTGAGCGTGTTTGACATTGTCTATAATCCGTTCCGCACCCGGCTGATCAAGGATGCGGAGAAAACAGGCGCGAAGGTGATCGGGGGGCTGGAGATGCTGGTCCGGCAGGCCGGTGAGCAGTTCCGATTGTTCAGCGGGAAAAAGCCGCCCTTGAAAATAATGATGAGCGCGGGGAAGAAGGCGCTGAGGGAAAGGTAAGGGGATGGAGAAAAATCCTGACCCCGGCTTGACTATAATTATTTAATCAGATATTTTTTTCAACCAAGGAGGATGAAAGATTTGGCGGGAATCGGCATCATTCATAATCCATTTGCGCGGGGCAACCTTCGCCGGCCCGGGATCATAGAAGAGATCAAGAGGATTATCGGCGATTCCGGCGAGGTGGTGATCACCCGGAACATTGACGAGCTGCCGGAGGTGATGAAGGATTTTGCCGGAAGGGGCTTTGAGATCCTGGGCGTGAACGGCGGAGACGGAAGTATGCATCTGGTCCTGAGCGCTTATCTCAATGCCCTTCCCGGCCAGCCGCTTCCCAAAGTGGTGGCGCTCCGGGGCGGGACCATGAACACTATGCCCAACTCGCTCAAGCTCAAAGGAAAAACCCTTTCCATCGCCAAGAAGCTGGTGAATAAATACCGCTCGGGGGAGCCGCTGGAAGTGATCAAACAGCACCTGGTCCGGCTCAACGATAAATACGGGTTTATGACCGGCGCCGGGGTCCCCCCCAATTTCCTGGCCGCATATTACTCCGGCACCAGCACCGGCCCCTGGCAGGGATTCAAGGTGATTGTGCGGGCGATATTATCGCTATTGGTTCAAGGGCCCTATGTCAAATTCCTTTTTGAGCCGGCGAAATGCATCGTCAAGGTCGCGGACCAGGAGCTTCAGCCCAGGGAATTTTCCGGAATGCTCGCCTGTTCCATCAAGGAAATCGGACTCGGGTTTATTTTCACGCCCCATGTTTATGACCGGCCCGGTCATTTCCAGTTTATCGCCACCACCCTGAGTCCCCTCCAGATCCTCCCCAATATCCATAAGTTCTGGCTCGGCAAAGAACTCATCCATCCGCAAGTTTTTTCCTTCGTCACCAATAAGGTCCTGATCACGCCCCTGGCGAATATGCGCTATACGATTGACGGAGAGATTTACGAGACCGAAGAGCCGATTGAGATGGGATGCGGGCCGACGATTGATCTGGTGAAAATATAATTGAATATAATTCAGGAGTGAAAAAATGACCGAGCGTTTGGTGGGTGTAATCGGCGGAAGCGGTTTGTATGAGATGCCCGGATTTAAGTTCAGCCAAGAGATGGAAGTCAAAACCCCGTTTGGCAAGCCCAGTGGCAAGATCACGATCGGAAAACTATCCGGAGTCAAAATGGCGTTTCTGCCCAGACACGGCCGCGGGCATATCATCCTCCCCAGCGAAATCAATTACCGCGCCAACATCTGGGCGCTCAAAAAACTGGGAGTGGAATTCATCATCGCCTCGGCCGCGTGCGGCTCTCTCTCGGAGAAAATTCATCCGGGAGACATTGTGATCATTGACCAGTTCATTGACCGGACCAAGCATCGGATTGACACCTTTATGGGAAACGGTATTGTCGGGCATCCGGCTTTTGCCGACCCGATCTGCCCGGCCCTGTCTCAAGTTTTATATCAGGCGTCAAAATCTCTGGGCATTAAAACTCACCAGGCCGGAACTTATGTCTGCATAGAAGGCCCCAGCTTTTCCACCCGCGCCGAATCTCATCTTTACCGGCAATGGAAAGCCGAGGTGGTGGGAATGACCAATCTGACCGAGGCCAAGCTCGCCAGAGAAGCGGAAATCTGCTATGCCAGCATTGCGCTCTGCACGGATTACGATTGCTGGCGTGATACCTGGGCATCCGTGACCATTGAATTAGTGCTCCGGGTGATGAGCCAGAACATCAAAAACTGCCAGAAAATCATCAAAGCCGCGGTGAACAAACTTCCGAAAACCAGGACCTGCGTTTGCGCCCGCGCAATGAAAAACGCCGTCATCACCGACCCTGAAAAAATTCCTCCTCAACTCAAAAAAGACCTGAAAATCATCATCGGGAAATATTGTTAAAATTGCCAGGCTATATGCCCAGGGGATCAGATCTAAAGGGCGTGTTGCCTAAAGGTTTTTTCAAAAACTTTCCCATCCCAAGCGGAAATAGCTTTTTTGCCGGTGATCCCGCGAAATTTTTTGCTATTTTATTATCCCATCTGAGGTTTGATCAGGCAAGATTGCCGGCAATCAAAGGGGCCTGGCTGAGCTCCGGAAAAGGGGAATTGGTAAACGATGAGCATAAACTTAATTTTGATTTTTCCGGGCAGGAGGGGTATAATCGGTTTAATAGGTGGAGGGTAGGGATCGGGAATTTTTCACCGCAGACAATAGTGTCTGCGGCCCCGCATATAAGGAGGAGGAGATGAAGAAGGTAATACCGCCGAGTCCGTGGCTGTTTCCTTTGCCGCCGATTCTGGTCAGTTGCCAGGAACCGGGGAAAAAGCCGAATATCATTACGCTGGCCTGGTGCGGGGTGGTGGCGAGCAACCCGCCAATGGTTCAAATCGGAATCCGTCCCTCCCGCTATTCCCATGATCTGATTCTGAGAAGCCGGGAGTTTGTGATCAATATTCCGACCCGGAAGCTGGCCTGGGCGGTTGACTTCTGCGGAACGGTCTCGGGCCAGAGGGCGAACAAATTCAATTTGACCGGTCTGACTCCGGCGCCGGCGAGCAAGGTAAAAGTTCCGGTGATCAAGGAATGCCCGATCAACCTGGAATGCAAGCTGGTGGGGACTTTGCGGTTCGGGACCCACACCCATTTTTTGGCGCAGGTGGTTGCGGTGCAGGTGAATGAGAGGATCCTGGATGAGGACGGCAAGCCGAATGTGAAGAAGCTGGACCCGCTTGCATTTTTCCCGATTGCGGATCAATATTATTCCATCGGCAAACTGATCGGGAATTTCGGGTTTAGCAAGAAAAAATGAGCGGATTGATCAATATGGCGAATCTTTCCGGCTTGATGCTATACCTGGGCTTGCTCGGGGTGATCACCTTGGTGGTTTTTATGATCCTGAATTTCCTGAAAAAAGAATCCCACGGCCTGACCGGAATTTTATTGAGCATCATCCTTTTCATCCTCTTGCTGGGCTTGCTGGAAGGCCCGGGAATCATCAAGGCGCAGTTTATCAAGAGACCGGTCCAGGTGGCGCAGAAGCCGCCGGAGCCTGCTCCGGAACCTGCCCCGGCGGAAACGGTTGGGGAAAAGCCAGTGGAGGAACCCAAACCAGTGGAAGAGCCGGCTCCTGCGCCGGCGCCGGCTCCAACTCCGGCGCCGGTCAAGCCCGAGCCGCCGTTGCAACCCAAGCCCGGTCCAACCATCATCACCGAGCCGGTCAAGCCTCAGCCGACAACTCCGCCCCAGCCGACCCAGCCGGTTCCTGCGCCCACGCCTCAGCCTCAGCCTCAGCCTCAACCGCCGGCTCCACCCAAGGAAACCCCGGCGCCCAAGACTGCTCCGAGCGGCGCGCATCGGATGAAAGTTCAGCCCAGCGCCGGCGCCACCGGCACGATTGAAATTGAAATTCGCGGGCCGATTCTGGAGGTGGCCAAGGAGCAGAAGCCCTCGGCGCATCTGATGATCGTGCTGGACGGAAGATGGGCGCTGGTGATTCTGCCCACCAGATTTCAGGAGCAGAAGAAAGAAAATGAGTTCGGGGAAAGCCAGCTCACCTCGGTAACTTATTTCTGGGAAAAGGTTTATGCCGGGTTTGACAATGTCCCGGTCGGGCCCCACTCGGTGATGATTGATGTTTCGCTGGAAGGCCCGGAAACCCATAAGGCAAGGATGTCCGGCTCGGGAAACCTGGAGAATGACTGGAACGGATTTGTCCAGGTGCCGGAAGCAGGCAGCGCCCAGCTGGTCTTCGGCACCAAGAACTGGATGAGTCAGGAGCTGGAGCGAATCCGCTGATAAAAAACCGCGCCCGAGATTCCCAGAAAAAATAGGCCGGAGATGATACTCAGATAAAGCCCGATCCGAAAATCCAACGGCTGAAATTGGAAAATCACTTCCTGCTCCCCCGCCTTGAGCCGGAGAGCCCGAAAAGATAAATTCGCTTTTAAAATCTTCCCCTCTTCCCCGTTGATATCAGCCCGCCAGCCCGGATAATATTGATCCATCCAGACCAGAAAACCATCGCTTGCCAAATTCGCGCGGAGCCGGATCAACTCGCGCTGATACTCCTGGAGTTGAACCTGTTCCCGGTCTCCCCCGGGAGTCGCGGGAAAGGAAAGATTTAAATCTTTCGCCGGATTGGAGATTAAAACTATTTTCGCCGGATCAAAATGTTCCGGGTCGGACATAAATTTGATCAACTGCTCCTGATCCCGGAATCCCCGCGCCTGATGAACCAGCCAGCCCCGGGGCAGGGCCTCGGTGTTTTCAAACAATTTCGGCCAATCTCCGATTCGGTATTTGATGGTCTTGGTATCATTCCGGATCACCGGATCCATCCAACCCGCGGGGCCGCCTCCAAATTTGAGCATTAAGAATCCAAGCTCCGGGCTGGAGACCGGAATCCGGACTCTGAAAAAATCCGAGACCGAAATTGCTTTTTCCTGCCGGGCAAAAAGCAGGCGGCTCTTCCCCTCCGCCCCCGCCACCAGCAAAAACCAGGCCGGATCTTTTTCGGCGCTGATCCGAAAAGAAAGCTCATCCCCCGGATCAAACTGAGAGCGATAATAAAAATCCGAGCTCGCCTCTGAATTTAAAAACGCGAACTTCTCCCGCTTGACTTCAATTTCAGAAAATTGATACCCGCCGTATGCCCGCGGCCGCAATAGATTCAAAAAATATTCCGGGTCGTAAAGGAGATCCCGATCATCCGTTGCTTGGAGCGCAAATTGATCCAGAAATAACCAGCGCAAACCGATCATATTGATCAGATGCCGAGTTTCCGGCTTGAGATAGTCCCGGCTTTTAAAAGGCAAATTGTAGTTAAAAATCTGGGTGGGATTCTGAGCCGCCTGGCGCACTTCGGGATTGAGCAGGGACAGAAAACGCGCATAATCTTTAACCGGATAGCTCATATAGAAATCAAATCCTTCTCCGCCCTCAGCTCCGGTCACCTGCGGGGGAAGAGAAAAGTCCCTTCGCCGGGAAGAAATCCTCAAGCCCGGATAAAAAACCTGGATCCGGCTTATCCCCGGTCCTTTTCCCGCGATCTTTTCATATTCCTGCCAGAAGCGCGCTCGCTTGAATTCAAAAAAGGGATAGGGCGGATGCCAGAGATAAGGAAAAACATCCATCATCAGCAAAAGCGCCAGCAAGACCGCCGGCCTGGTCCGGAACCGGGGGATGAAAAAGAAAAGCGGCGCAATCACCAGTGGCAGAAGCAGGAACGGGTTAAAAATGCCGAGGGCAAATCCCGCCAGGCAAAAAATGGAGAAAATCAAAAGCGCCTGGAGCAAAGATTTCTTGTCTGAGATTAAACCCGCCAAAAACCGGTCCAGGCCGAATCCCGCCGGAAGCAAAACCAGAAACTGAAAAATAAATCCCAGTTTATAATGCCGGACAAAATGGGAATAAAGCGGAAGAGAATAAACCATCCTTCCCAGGCCGATGGCGGGCAGAATCAGAATCAAAAGCAGAACCAGAATCACCATCAGGGTGGAAAAGATCGCCGAATTCTTCTTGCCGGAAATCCCCCAGAGCCCGAAACCCAAAGCAAAAAAACTGAAATACAAATTGATAAACTTGCGAGAAAAAACGCCCACCAGCGCCTTGATGATCATATCCAGGCTGAAAAAACTTGACGCATAAAGCTGGTAATCCGGCTTGCCCGAACGAACCGACCGGCTCAGATAATTCCAGGTGGGCAAAATCTGGGCCTGCGACAAAATCAGCGCCAGGCCAAAAGCAAGCAAAATTAATAAAACCGTTTTCCGGGAAAAACTTGCGCGCGAAAAAATCCAGCAGCCGATTACCCACAATCCCAGAAAATATCCCGCGTAAATCACCTCTTCGGGATCGCCGGCCAGAACCGTCATGGTCATTCCCAAAACCAAGAGCAGGAAATTCCGGGCTTTCCCCAGCTCTCCCGGCTGGAGCAATAAATAAAGGATCAGATAAAACCAGCAAAGCGGCGCAATCACCGAAGGGATCAAGCTGATCCAGATCGTGTATCCGCTCATCGCGTTCCAGCCCGAGACCACCAGGGCCGAAGCCCGGGAAATTCCCACCCGCCGGAACAACAGATAAGAAAAAATCCCGATCAGCTCAAAATGCGCGAGATAAAACAGAATCTCCCGCCAGGGATATGAAAATAGACTGAATAATACCGAAAGCGGATACGAAAAAGCCGGCAGGTAAAACGCCAGCTCCGGCTGCCCGCAACCCGTCCCGGGGCCCCAGAGTAAAAACCAACCCTGCCTTAAAGACTCTCCCAGGTGATTATAAGCATAGACAACCCCGCAATGATAATCTCCCAGAAAAGCCAGAAAATCCTGATATGTCCTCTGGAAGAGCAAAGGCAAGTTGCCCAGCAAAATCAGCAGACCGAGAACAACCAGCCAGCTAATCTCAGATTTCCATTTAAACTCGCCCGGTGCAAAAATCCCTGATTCCCCCGCCGATGAACTTTGGTTCAGGATCATTCCTCGGAACTGACCGGCTCTTTCCCTTCCAGAATCCCTTGGATCAATTCTTCCAACTGCGCCTCTGAAAGCGCGCTGCGAATAATATGACCGTTGATCACCAGCAGGGGAGTACCGGTGATCTTCAGCTTCATCGCTTCCTGAATATCTCTCAAAACTTCCTGCTGGGCCGGACCGCTGCCCATACAGTTCCGGAATTCGTTCGGATCCAGACCGGCCTCGCCCGCCATTCCCATGATCTTTTCCAGGCTGTAATTATCAGCCGTCCACAATTTATCATAGAACGCTTCAAAAACTCCCAACTGGTGCGCGCATTCCGAAGCCATGGCGGCGATACAACTATTCGGATGTGGAGACCCTTTCAACATCGGATTGCAGCTGCCATCCAGCGGAAAATTTTTCACGATCACCCGAATCTCGGGATTATGCTTTTCCTGAACCCTTTTCAGCGCCTGATACATATACCGGCACGAGGGGCATTGAAAATCGCTGAATTCAATGATCGTGATCCGCGCGCGGGACGAGCCAATCACCGGATCCCCGCTGATGCTGATGTTCCCGGCCACGCCCTCCTCGGGAAAAACCCTCACCCGCTGGGAGCGGGAATAAAGAATCGCCAGCAAAACCATCAATAAAATGGCTCCTGCCAACGCCCCTCCCAGAACCCGCGGGTCCGCGCGCAAAAGCGTCAGGTCTTCCTTGATCTGAGCCAGCGCCGCTTTCGGCCGCTCCAGCGCCAGAAGCGCTAAAACCAGGAATGCGATATCAACCGCGTACAGGCAGGTGCACCAGATGCAGACTTTTTTCAAAACAAAAAAGGAGGCGTAGGCCAGATGAACGGTCATCACCAGGGAAATCAAGGCCAGGACCGCCAGATAAAGCTCCAGGTTCTTGAAAATTCGGACCCGGCTTTTGAGCCGGAAGGGAATCAAAACCAACAGCAGAAAATATACCGCCATCCCATAAGCTGAATTAGGAATCCCGAGCAAAATTGCATACCTGCTCAGCGCCACTGCTTTGCAATCAACTTTTTCCGAAATCTGACAGAGGGCAGTGAAATTTTGATCCCGATAAGAGCCATAATAAATCCGGGTCAGCTCCAGGCAAAGACCCAGGCCGGCCCAAGCCAGAATCCAGATCGCGATCAATAATTTCTTTTTCCGCGAATTGAGCTTGCCCTTAAAACTCATCTCTAAAAAATATAAACGAGAGCGCCTGATAAGTCAATTAAACCCTGAAAAGAAATTGACCATGCCGAGGTTTATCACCCGTTGGCGCATCTTCAGATTTCAGAAAAATTTTCTCCGCTAGCAAGCCGCCTTTTCCCCGCTCAGGCTGATTTCAAAATTGTGTTTGCGGAGAAGCTCCTTGGCAATGGTCAGGAGCTGGATTTCAGAGGTTCCGCCTCCGATCATCAGGAGCTTGGCGTCGCGCATCAGCATCTCCACATGATACTCCTGCATATATCCGTATCCGCCCATTAACTGGACCGCTTCTAAAGCGGCATCCACTGCGGCCTGCGAAGTATAATACTTGGCGGCGCAGAATTCCTCCGCGCTCCCCTTCCGATTTTTCTGAAGCCAGACCTGCTTGAAAGCTATATTTTTCGCGTTTTCCAGCAGAATGTAAATTTTCGCGATCTTCTCCTGGATCAACTGGAACTCGGCCAGGCTTCTGCCAAATTGCTTCCGCTCAATCGCATATTTGATGCAATCATCCAGGCATCTTTCAATAATTCCCCAGGCCATAAACGGCGCGCCGGTTCTCTCTCCCATCAGAACATCCTTTGCCTGCTCCCGGCCTTCCTTTTCCTCGCCGCCCAAAAGATGCTCTTTCCCGACCCGGACATCATCCATCCCGATTTCTCCGGTTGGGGAGGAATGCATTCCCATTTTTTTCAAAGGCGGGCCGGTGGTAAATCCTTTCATTCCCCGCTCCAGGACAAAGGGATAAATCTTTGTTTTGTCCTTATAATCCTCGTCCTGCCGCACGATCCGGGCATAGATGACAAAAACCTCCGCATACGGAGCATTGGTGGCGAACATTTTGGACCCGTTGATCACATAGCCGTCTCCATCCGGTTTCGCGGTGGTTCGGAGCGCAAACGCGTCCGAGCCTGAGTCCGGCTCGGTAAGCGCCCAACAGCCGATTTTCTCCAGGGTGAGAACCGGGACCGCGTATTTCTTTTTCTGCTCCCTGGTGCCTTTGGCCATTATGCTCTGGCCGCAAAGCCCGAGCGAAGCGGCAAATGCCAGCGCAAATCCCGGGCAGACCCGGCAAAGCTCCTTGCCGATGATTGCGCTCATCATCGGGTCCCTCGCCATTTCCCCAACGCCCGAGTGAGACTTTTTATCCTCCCCCTGTTCTTTACCCCCTCCCTCCTTCTCGATCATTTTCTCCAGGACTTCCTTGGCCAGCGCTCTCAATCCAAAAGCATCCGCCATTTTTCGCATCAAATCATAAGGAAGCATCTCCCCGGATTCCATTTTTTCCACATTGGGCGCAATTTCCTTCTCCACAAATTGCCGGATGGCTTTCTCCAGAATTCTGTGCCCTTCTTCCAATTCAAACATCTTTTTTACCTCCTGTCTTTAGGGTTTGATTCCTTTGACCCAAGTCCTGCCTTGAGCGCGATTAAACCTTCGGCGCATCATCTGCCTCAACCGCCTTTTGCATACCCCGCATTCCGAACCGATCCAGATCCTCCCGGGGATGATGATCTTCTTCTGAGATCATCTCCGCGCATCAGCCCTGAGGCCTGGCCCTTTTTCTCCATCCCCTTCCAGCCCGACTTCCCGATCGGACTGCGCACCGCGTCTATTACCACCGCCGCTTTTAACCCTTGCGCCCTCTTCCCTCCTTCCTGGTCGGCCTGGTTAATCCGGATCGTCCCTGGTCCTTACCCGAGACCATTGCCGGATCAATAGAAAAAAATGTTGACCTGCCCAACGATTGAGTATATTTTCTCTTCTGCAACCAGATCAAGAATTTTCCATTATAAAATTCTAAACAGGGGTCAGGCCTTAAGTTTTAAGTCATCGGGCTGTTGCAGTTATGTATAATAATGATCCTGATAAATTATATAAAATGCTTAAGTCATAAGTTAAGACCTGACCCCACGCTGGCCGGGATGATCACCATCGTTTGGCCGGAAAGCTGGAGCCGTTTTTGAATCGCGAACGCGGTTTCATTATGCAAAATCCGGTGATACCAACGCTCGTTCGGGAACACGATTTTGCCGGCAAAGAAGGTGGATCCGGGAAATTCGCCTGCGATTTCCAGGCAAAGTTTTTCGGCTTCCTCCACCGCGTTGGTCCCGATCGCCAGCCGGTAATCGGCCGGGATCCCGATCCCCTTGCTGAATTCCACATATTTTTTTAAATTTTCCTCGGTGCGCTCTTTTAGTTCCGCGATGGATTCCCGTCCCTTGAACCCTCCGGAGTCAATCACGCCGACTGACAAAAAGATCAGGTTCTGGTAGTAGTCCGGGAACATCCGGAAGATTCTGAGGATGGAATGGATGCCCAGGCCGTTGTAGTTCGCCACCAGCACCACCGCGGTTGGCTGTTCCGGATCAACCGGCGCGATCGGGCCGCGATCTTCCGGAGGAAGATTTTCCAGGTCGGAGAAAAGCTCGCGGAATCGGGCGGCCACATAGCGGTAATGCCTGCGGATCAGGAAGCAGAGCAGGATCACGCTGGAGGTGATGGCAAGGGTAAGCCAGCCGCCCTCGCCGAATTTTTCAATGATGTTGATGACGAGGATTCCGGCGCAAAAGATCAAGCCCAGGACGAAGAGCAGGAACCGGGAAAGATTTCTTTTTTGTTTCCGGCGGGAGAAGAATAATCGCGCCATGGCGAACATGGAGATGGAGAAAGTGAGGAACACATTGATGCTGTACATCACCACCAGGTGATGAATATTTCCGCGGGCATAAATCAATGCGGCGAGGGAGGCGCCGGACATCATCAGGACTCCGTTTCGGGTGGTGAGCCGCTCGGATAGGGCGGAGAGCGATCTGGGGACCCAGTAGTCCAATGCCATATTGGCCAGGACCCGCGGGCCGTCAATGAACCCGGCCTGTCCGGCCACTACCAGGAGCACGCTTTCGGAAAGCAGCGCGACAATAATAATCGGATGACTGAGCGGGAAATGGGCGAATAATTTCTCCAGAAAAACCGCGTTCAAGGTCTTGCCCGGATGCTCGGTGACCTTGAACAGGTAGTAGCAGACCAGCAGCCCCGCGGCCATAAACGAGAGCGAAAGCGCCATATACAACATCGTGCGCTTGCCATTGTGCACGCGCGGCTCCCGGATGATGGGCAGGCCGTTGGACACCGCTTCCAAACCGGTGTAGGTCCCGGCGCCCAGCGAGTAGGAATGGAGCAAAAGGAGCCCCATTCCGGCCAATCCCAGGGTCGCGAAACCGCCCTTGAAATCGCCGCTCATCTGGGCGGTGGTGGAACCAAGATCCGGCAAATGCGAGATAATCCCGTAACCGATCGCCGGGATATGGGTCAAAAGAAATAGAATAAAAATCGGGGTCAGCACCAGAACCGATTCCTTGATCCCGCGGATGTTCAGCACCATCAGGAAAACAATAACCAACACTTCCGCGCCCAGCTTGAGCGGCTGCCAATGCGGGGGCAGGAAACTGAAGAGGGCGTCACAGGACGCGGCGATGGAAACGGCAATGGTCAAAACATAATCCACCAGGAGCGCGCATCCGGAAACCACGCCCATCCGGTCTCCGAGCAGCTTGGTCGCAACCACATAACCGCCCCCGCCATAAGGGAATTCCTCTATGATCTTGCTGTAGGCCAGGGAAATGATGGAGATGGTCAGGATCACGGCCAGGCCCAGCGGCAAGGCCAGAAAGGAAAGACCTTTTAAACTCCGAAAGGCTTCCTCGGGACCGTAGCAGGATGACGACAGCCCGTCCGCGCCCAGGCCCACCCAGGCGAAAAAAGCGACCAGCGAAATTTTGCTGAAAATGGACTTGTCGTTAAAATCCCGGGGCGGCCCGAACAGGAACAGCTTGGCGCCCTTGAAAAAGTCAAACCTGGAACTCTGAATGGATTTCGGCTTAAAGAAATGTCTGAATTGGTTCCGAACCATCTGTTCCTCCCTAAACGGCTCAGAAGAGGATGTCCTTTCCGAACCATTCAGGAAGGGGCGATCCTCTCCGACGCCTACGAGGTTAGCTGACGGGCTCGGGCCGAAGAGTTTACCCTATGCATTCCTGCAATTCGCCCCAAAAATCGGGTCCCCCGTTCCCAATCGGGATTCGGCGATTATTTCAACTATATTTTAACAATATTTTGGAAGTTTGCAAGTTTTTGAGCAATAATTCCAAAAAGTTCGGGTTGAAGGCCTCCCTTTCAGGAATCAGCGGAAGAGAAATTTTGCCGAATTTTTTCTTGACAACTTCCGGCTAATTCGGTTCAATGGATATGCTTCGGAATTTGAGCGGAATTTCCGGGGCGATTGCGAGGGTCTCTCAAAGGAGGGAAAATGACGAAGAAGGTGGCAATTATCGGGTATGCCCAATCTAATCACCAGGCTGAGGTTCAAAAGACCAGGGAGGATCTGGTCTTTGATGTGGCAAGGGAGGCTTTGAAAAACGCCGGCATCCTGCGCGAGGACCTGGGCACAGTGATCACTTCCTCAACCGACTTCCTGGACGGAAGGACCATCTCCAATGTTTTTCTCAGTATGGCCGTGGGTGCGTATTTGAAGGACGAGTCCAAGGTAGAGGAAGACGGAACCAATGCGCTTTATTACGCGATGATGAAGCTGATGGCCGGGGCGTATGAGATCGCGTTAGTGGAAGCGCACACCATCGGCTGGACCTTTAATCCGCATCAGGTCTGGCTCTACACCCTGGACCCGCTGGTGGACCGCCAGATCGGGGTTCTTGACGACATTGCCGCGGCCGCGCTTCAGGCCAGGGCTTATATGGACAAATACGGCGTATCCGAGAAGGACCTGGCGCAGGTTGCGGTGAAGAGCCTGTCGGATGCCGCGAAAAATCCCTGCGCGCATCGGAAAATGCCCAAGGTAAATGTCGGCCAGGTGCTAAGCTCCAGGAAGTATTATGATCCCCTGACCGAGCTGATGATTTCGCCGGTGAGCGACGGCTGTGCCATCGTGATCCTGGCGAGCGAGGAAAAAGCCAAACAGGTTTGCGAGCAGCCGGTCTGGATAGAGGGCATTGGCACCTGCCAGGACGACTATCTCCGGGACCGGAATTTGCTCAGCCTGAACTCGCTCAAGAAAGCGGCCAAGGCGGCTTACCGGATGGCCAAGGTCAAGAATCCGCTCAAGGAAATAAATGTTGCGGAAGTCTCCGCCCGGTTTGCTCACGAGGAGCTGATGATTTACGAGGCGCTCGGGCTTTGCCGGGACGGCGAGGGCAAAGACCTGCTTGCCAAAGGCGTCACCAAAAAGAGCGGCAAACTGCCGGTGAACCCGAGCGGAGGCGCCTTGGCCGCGGACCCGATTTGCGCCACGGGATTGATCCGGGTGATTGAGGCGGCCAAGCAGATTCGGGGCGAGGCAAACGGCTATCAGGTTCCGAAAGTAAAGCGCGCATTGGCGCACGGTCAGTTCGGAATCTGCGCTCAGAAAAATACCGTGATTATTCTGGGAGGAGGCAAATAATGCTGAGAAATACCGCGATTATCGGTTGTGGCCAGACCAAGCATACCAGTAAGAGGCGGGATGTGAGCGTGGCGGAGTTGGTGGCTGAGGCGACCTACGCCGCTCTGGAAGACGCCGGGATCACGATGAAGGATGTGGGCTGTGTGGTTTCCGGCAATATGCAGGGATTCGGAGGCGTGGCTCAGCCCGACCTCTGGATCGGAGACTGGATGGGCTGTCCGGGCAAGCCTGCGATCCGGATCGCCACCGGCGGAACCACCGGAGGCTCCGTGGCTCACGGCGCGCTCTATGCGGTCGCCAGCGGGATGTTTGACCTTGCCATCGGCGTGGCCTGGGAAAAGCACTCGGACAGCAAGGAAGCCGGAGCGACCACCGGCCTGATGCATGTGGGAATGGCAAATCTCTTTCACGCCCTACCCTATGGCTTGAGCCTGAAGAACCTGATCGCAACCACCGCGGTCGGAGCCGCGGCCGGGGTCGCGGTTTATCAGGCGCGCTTCTATATGCACCGCTCAGGGGCGACCATTGAGCATTTGGATATGGTTGCGGCCAAGGATCGGAGGAACGCCGCGAAAAATATCTATGCGCATCTGCAATGGCCCAATTGCCAGCCCGAGGATATTGCCAAAACCGAAATGATCGCTTATCCCTTCCGCTACGGCCATGTCTGCCCGGCGAGCGACGGCGCGTCCTGCATCGTGGTCGCCTCGGAAAAGCTGGCGAAGAAATTGTGCAAACAGCCGGCCTGGCTCCTGGGATTGGCGTCCTACTCGGACGAGGAAAACCAACTCCAGAGCGAGAACTACGGCGGAGTCGGAGTTCTGGACCCGTGCGAGCAAATGGGCGCGCGGATCTCGGCGAAAAAGGCGTATTCAATGGCTGGGATCACGGACCCGCAAAAGGAGATTGATCTGGCTGAGATCTATCAGCCGTTTCCGAGCCAGGAAATGTTTTTTGCCGAGAGATTGGGCTTGTTTGATGACGGCACGGCCTGGCGCTACCTGGAAAAAGGAGAGACCGACATCAATGGCAGCCTCCCAACCGACCTCTCCGGAGGAGTTAATGCCACCAACGCCATCGGGTCCTCCGCGCTCCAGCGAGTCCTGGAATGCGCGCTCCAGATTCAGGGCAAAGCCGGAGAGCATCAAGCATCCAGAAAGGTTAGAAAAGCCATTGCCCACGGCTGGGGCGGAGTTACCAATTACATTACGGTGACGGTTTTAGGCGATACGCCAAGATAAGCAAGGGGGTAAGAAAATGGGATACCTGAAAGATGAAAGACCGCAAACAATGATGGTGGAGGGAGACTGGCAGGTCGGAGCATACAGATACAAGGCGCCCCGATTGCTGGAAGAATACACCCAGGCATTGAAGCGGAAAAAAATCATCGGATCTTTGTGTCTGGGCTGTGGCAAGGTGATTGTGCCGCCCAGGAACATCTGCGGGAGATGCCATCAGAGAATGACCGGGCGCCAGGAGGTCAGCCCGATCGGGACTATTACCTCGTTCGTGATCAGCCCGCCGGTGGTAAAGGGAAAATACAAACTCTTCGGTCTGGACCCGGTTGACACCGGCGCGCTCAAAGAGGGCGAAGTGATGGTGCCGGTCTTTGTCCGGCTTGACGGCTCGGATTCCAATATCGCCTGCCTCCTGTTCAACGCCGACCCGCAAAAGGTTTTCATCGGGATGAGAGTGAAAGCCGTGTGGGCATCGGAATTGAAAGGCGCAATGAGCGACCTGGACGGCGTGGAGCCTCTGGAAAATCGTTAAAAAATCCTTTATCCCTCCCCGCATATTCTGGGGGAGAGGGCAAGGGAGAGGGGGAAAATAAAATGGAAACCAAACCTGATGTCATTACGGTTAATGGGATTCCAATCGTAGTTGCCAATTTCAACTGGTCCGTGGGCTTTCAGATGGAAAAATTTTTGAAAGCGCTCGCCACCAAGAAAATCCTCGCGGCCAAATGCCCGGAATGCGGATACATTTATGTGCCGGCGAGGAATCGGTGCGGCAAGTGTTCCGCCAAAATGGAAGAAAAAGATTTGGTTGAAATTTCCGGCAAGGGAACGCTGGTGAGTTATACTCTGGCTTATGTGGCGCTGGATGGAAAAGGAAACTGGACCGATCTGGAAAAGCCGAAGATCATCGGCGCGATCAAGCTGAATGAAGCCAATTCCACCATCTTTATGCCCCTGGAGGAAATTGATTATCCGAATCTGAAAATTGGCATGCTGATGGAGCCTGCCTGGAACTCCGAGACTAAAGGCGGATGGAAAGACCTTAAGTATATGAAGCCGGCTAAAGCCTGATTAAGGTTCAAAGGTTAAGATCACCCCTCGCTCATCTCGTTCATCTTTCACCCCTCGCAGACCATTATTTAACTATGCGGGTCGGTCAGGTCTTTTTTTCGGAAGATCAGGAATCCGCTCAGGAGGAGGAAAGCGGACCAGAGGATTCCGTAAGCGAGCCATTTCCAGTTGGTGAGGTTCATCGTGGCGGGGCCGAGCCGGGAAAAGGGGCTGGCCGCGAGTTGGAAGGGCTGGGTCTGGGGGACGATGATGGATGCGAGTCGGGCGAAAAAGGACACGGCTTTTTGGGAGGATGCCGCGGAAGACAATTCCACCGAACCGAAATTGGGGATGATCAGGAAGATAATCAGGTAAAGAAGAATCGCCGCGATCGGCTTGGTATTGGCGGAGAAGAAACCGATCCAGAGGAAGGGAAGCAGGATTCCGAAAATGGAGAGGATGAGCTTGAGGATCATTTCGGCGTTGATCGGCTGTTTAAAGATGTAAGCGACCAGGAGATAGAACAGGACAAACACGAGCCAGATGGACGCGAGCAGGCAGCCGTGGAAGAGGAACGAGCCGACGAAGAATTCCCCGCGGGAAATGTTCAGGGCCAGAAGCGCCTCGCTTTCCTTTTTGATCAGCATCCGTCCGGCCAGAATTCCCAGGGCCGGTCCCAGGAAAAAGCCCAGAACATAAAGGCTGAGATTGAGATTCTCCAGAATATTCCGCTCAATCATCACCGCATCGCTTTTCTGGCTCAAATCCAAGAGTTGGTCCAGGTTGAGCAAAAAGGGCGCGATGAATTCAACCACCACCACGAACGCAAACAGCCAGAACAAAAAGCTGTGCAGAGCGCTTTTAAAAAAATATTGATATAAATACTTCTGCTTCATTGATCCTTGACCAGCTCCAGAAAATATTTCTCCAGCTTTTTCTCTTCCACCAGACTCAGGAACAGATCTTCCAGGGTCTTCTGCTTCGGCTCCAGCGAATCAATGGAAATGCCGTTCTGGGCCAGGATTTTCACGGCCAGGTCTTTTTCCGCCTCGCTTTTGGTTTCCAGCAAAGTGGTTCCCAATTCCGGATCCGAAGCGATCGTGCCCAGGGGAACAAGCTCTTCGGGAATGATATTCGGGGTCTTGAAGGCGACCAGATAGCCCCCTTCAAAGCTGAGCAGGTCTTTGGTCTTGCCCTGCTGAATCAGTTTTCCTTTTTCCAGAAAAATCACCCGGTCGCACAACTCTTCCACTTCAGACAAAATATGCGAGCTCAGCAAAATGCTTTTGCCTTTTTTTCTCAGCTCGGCCAAAAGCAGTTTCAACCTCTTCCGGCTCACCGCGTCCAGATTGGCCGTGGGCTCGTCCAGCGCCACCAGGTCCGGGTCGTGGATCAAAGCTTGCGTGATCGCGATCAGCTGGAGCATTCCGCGCGAATAATCCGAGATCCGCATCATCAGCATCGGCTTCACCCCGAGCGCCTGATCCAGCCATTCCAACCGGTCCAGAAATTCCTTGCGGCTTTTCCCGTTCACCCGCGCGGAAATTTCCAGCAACTCCAAGCCGCGCAAAAATTTGGGCGGGGTATAAAATTCCGAGACATACCCGGCGCGCTTCCGCCAGGATGAGTCCTCGCTCGGCTGGCCGAACACTTTCACTTCTCCGCTGGCGGGAAAGATCAGCCCGAACAGGATTCGGAGGAAAGTGGTTTTGCCGGCTCCGTTCGGTCCGAGCAGGGCCACGATTTCTCCCGGACCGATTTCCAGGCTCAAGTTATCCAGGGCGAGCTTCTTCTGGCGGGAAAGCGCATGCTCCCGGTAATATTTCACCAGCTCGCGCGCGACTATGATCGGCTCGCTCATTGATTCTTTTTTCCTTCTTCCCTGCCCGGGTCCGGCCGCTCTTCAATCTTGATCCCGCCGCCATATTTAAGCAGGGCCTGGATTTTGTAAACGCTGAAGCCCTCGCTCCCGACCTGGGAGTAAAGCAGGATCCGCTTTTGATCAATCAGGAAACTGGTCGGCACCACGCTCACCTGGTAAGTTTTGATCACTTGACTGTTCTCGTCAGCAAGCATGGGCAGGGTCAGGTTCAGCTCTTTTTTGAATTCTTCCATCTTTGCCCGGCTGTCATCCGTGATCAGGGCGGCCTGGAATCCGGCATCGGTCTGCCGCTTCAGGTATTCGGAAATTTCCCCGATCTGGAGCCGCGAAGGCCCGCTCTCGGCCGAGAAAAAGATCAGCAAGACCGGTTTGGATTTCACCAGATCGTCCAGATCAAAAGCCTGCCCCTCCAGGGTTTTAAGATTGAAATCCGGCATCCGGTCGCCGACCTGGAAGGCCGGGCCGGTTTTTTGGAGAAAGATCAGGTTGACCTGGAAGGCCAATAAGGCGATCAGGAGCAATCCCCAGATCGTTGTCAGCGCGATGGTTTTAGGATTTTTTTTCATCTGCCGATCAAGCCCTGATCCCGGTCCGGCGTTTGAAAAATTCTAACGAGAATCCGGGAGCCGGTCAAACCTGACCTCGCTTTAGCCCGACAAAAACTCATTAAACAAAATCTGGATCTGGTCCTGTCCTTTGAAGGAAAAAAATTCGCACTGTTCAAATAGTTTGTCAAAACGGATTTTGAAGGAATTGAATTGTTGCAGGGCGTCGCGAGGAATAAACATCACGATCGCCTCGGCCTGGTTGAAATAATCCGGGTCATTGAGCTGGGCCTTGGAATAAATCAGGATCAGCACCGCCCCGCGCACTCCCAGGTCCTGCATCGCACCCAGGGTTCCGCCCAGGATGTTGAGCAGATCCTTGCCGAACGCATCCATCGCGTCCCCCAGCCGGCCCGCGTCATTGTCCGGGAAATAAGTCAGGCTGATATTCACCCGCGCGGTCACGCCCAGGAACCGGGCGGTGGGGGTCAGGCTGGTCGGGCTGGAGAAAAAGCCGATGCTGGCCATGGGCGAGCGGCTGGTGTCAATCATTTCAAACCGGTCGGATTTGATCTCCTGATTGATGCGCGTGACCATGGAGATCATCTGCGGCTCATACATCAAAGCCAGGCCTTTGCCAATCACCGAATACTTGAGCGTGGGAGTGATGTAAAGAGTGGGATTGAACATCTGGTCCATTGCCTGACCCGCAAGGGTGAGCAGGGGATACATTATGATAATCGTCCCGATCACCCGGGTTCGGCTGCTCAATTTCTTAAAAGGATTATTCATCGGCTTGTCCCCAATGCCCTCCCCATCCCGTCCGACCTGATCTGAAATCATACCCGCTCAGCCCGAAGATTCAACCGCGCCCGCCTGAACCGGATCCGCTCATCAGTTCACTCCTTGTTTAGAATTTTTTTTCTTGTCAGCACAATTCCGAAAAATAAAAAAACCGCCCAGGTGGAAAGCCCGAACCAGAGCCCGATCCGGAACGAGACCGGCTGATACCGGAATTCCACTTGATGCTCCCCTTTTTCCAGAAATACCGCCCGGAAGCAATAGTCGGCTTTCTCTATCTTCCATTCCGCTCCGTCCACATAAGCCTTCCAGCCCGGAAGGTATTGATGATTGAGGAACAAATATCCCGGATATGAAAGGTAAACCCGGTAAACCAGCCGGTCCGGAGCGGATTCCACCTTGGCCACCGGCTCCCTGAGCTTGAACGGATCAATCCAGTTCCGCCTCAATTCCTCGCCGGTTTGTTGGACGATTTTTCCGGTCCGAGATTCCTGGGCCAGGATGATCTCTTTTGCCAGGTCCCATTGGGAAAATTGTTTCAAGGCCGGAAGCGCCAGGTCCGGGTCCGGGAACCATTCGCAGTTATGAACGATAAAGGCCTCCGGGAAGGCCTCTCGGTTTTCAAGGATTTCCAGCTCATTTTGAAAAATCCTCTGAATCGGCCGAGCCGGATTTTCTATCCGGGGATCCGAGAGAATTATTTCCCGAGGCTCCCCGGCCTTGATCCGGGATGCGGCAAAAATCAGCTCGCCGGGTTGACCGGAATAATCCTTCAGGCTCAAAGAAATGGTCTCCGGCTTTTGAAAATTCGCCGCGTGAGCATAAATCAGCTCCCAACGGGACCGGGCTTGAAGGGAAATGGTGAGGAACGATGAGGGTTCCGCCGGATGGGAAGAAATTTCTGAAATCAATCGGTCTGGTTTCTCCAGATAGACCGGATAGCGCAGAGCCAAATCTCCGGATAATATCAATTGATGATCCGCGCTCAAAGTCCCTTCGGTTCTCGGCTCGGAGCTGGAAATGATTTTGGGTTCAATCTTGGAAAACGAATAGGGAGAAGCGAATTTCAAGTTCAGGCCCCGGACCAGGAAATATTTTAAGGAGAGCAAATCCAGGAGCGGGAAGGTTTTATCCTGAACGAATTTTCCATCCCGGAAATGGACATTGAATCCGAATTCCTGAATCTTCCCGTCCTGGAATACCACGGAGCGCGGGTCAATCAGGTCCAGGAATTTCGCGAAATCCAGGGGCGGAGTGGTGATCCAGCCGTCAATGGTGCCGACCCGGGTTCTCATGCCGAGATGATGCAGAAGCTCAGGATCATTGACGCCCAGGCTGGAAACCGCGATGCATCTTGCCCCGGTTTTGCCCGTCATTTTCTGGAATTGCTTTAATGATTCCGGAAGCCGGTATAATTCCGGAGAATGCTTCGGCACATTGGAAAGCGCGAGCCAGTAAAGGTCAACAAAAAATATCAGAAGCAGAAGTCCGGAGCTCAATCTGCGGGAGACCGGCCAAACTTTCTTTCTGCTTAACGCCAGCAGGCCGGCCAGAGCCGCTCCGGAAAAAACCATTAAGGTTATTCTCAATCCCAAATTTTCCAGAAACAGTTCTCCGCAGGAGACCAGGAGGAAGGCAAAAGCAAAGAACCAGATCATTCCCCGGCGGTTTTCCTTGAGCGCTTCTTCAATCCCGGCCCCGGCCAGGATCGCCCAGAAAATCTGGAACACAAAAAAGCAATGTTCCTGGGCGCCGTAGCGGTTGAGAAACGGAGTATGATATGTGATCCAGTCCAGGGCTTTAAAACTTCCGAACGAAAAGAGCAGGGTGAAGAGGGAAAGTAAAAACAGCTGGCGATATTTTTTATTGGCGAGCACCGCGTAAAAGGGGAAAAAGGCGCTGAGCAGGCCGAGATAAAAATAAGGCGCCGGGGTGGGGAAGCTGAAAAAGGAGAGATTCTTGACGGGAAATAAAAGCGCCCCGGCCAGTTGATAAGGCAGAACCCGGCTTTCAAATCCTTGAAAAGTATAGCCGGCGCTTCTGAGGAAAAACCGGCTGTATTCAAAGAGGGGCAGGAACTGGGCGCAGGCTAAAAAGACGCCGAGCAGGATTCCCGGGATGACTAAAATCCAGGCCGCGCTTTTGATTTTTTGGTTCCAGCCGAGAAGGATCAGCATAAAAAAGGGCGTTAAAAAAAGCTGGTAGGTCATGCTCTCAATGTTCCCGCCCAGAATCTCCAGGCAGAGCGCAATCGACAGCCCGAGCAGATTTTTTAGTGAGCCCGCTTTCAAGGGCGATTCCGGCTTTGAATGTGCGGGCGGATTTCGTGGCGCAGACACTCCTGTCTGCGCACAACTAAAATTTGTTTGGCTCAGCTTCACTAAAAAATAAAAAAACCATATGCCCCAGAAATTAGAGCTGGAAACCGGGAGAAAGTGAATGAAGTAGAAGAACATTCCGCTTGAAACCGTGCACAGGCTGATCAGGAAAGACACAAACCGGGAAATGCCGAGATTGGTTAAGAGCAGATAAAGTCCGAGGAATCCGATGCTGAGATGAAGCGGGTAATAAAAATTCACCGCCTGGGCGTAATCAAAAAAAGTCAGCATCCATCCCAGCGGATAAAGAACCTGGGTATGCGAGAACGCCAGAAAAGGCATTCCCGCGAACACATACGGACACCAGAGCGGGAAATAGCCTTGCCCGATCGCCCAGCGGTTATATTCCTTGAACGGGATCCACTGGAAACCGACATCGTGCTCCAGGAGCCCGGCCAGGGCAGAGGTTCCGGTGAGGATCCGAATCAGGAACGGCAGCCAGATCAAAACGATTCCCGATCCGATCAGCAAGAACGCAACCTTCCGCCCGCTTGATGGGTTACCCTGCATCACCCGGACATTTTAGCAGAAGGTTTCAGAACTGGGAATTGCGCGTATCGGAAATTGCCGCTCCCACGGAATGCGCGACATCTATCGTTTTTAAATTTCAGGGCTTTTCATTGGAAGTTGGCGAAAACGAATTCGGGTTCTTTCCACCACGCTGATCGCGTTCCGGAATTTTTCCTCCGGAACCGAAGCAAAAACTTGCTTCAAACGCTGATTGATCCGATGCCAATCCTGGTCTAGCCGGGAACCGTAATATTTCCGTGAACTATAATTTTTTCTCCATCCGGATCGCATCGGTTCCGTCCGGGTAATAATTTTTGATGGTCTTGAGGGATTGGTAGCCCATTTTTTTGTAAAGGCTGATCGCGGGCTGATTGTTGACCGCGGTTTCCAGGAAAATTTCCTTGATGCCGCGGTCTTTAAGAAAGTAATGCGCGAATTCCAGGAGTTTTTTGCCGATGCCTTTTCTTCTCTGGTCCGGGGCGATGTCCAGGGTGATCAATTGGGCCCGGGCTTGATTTTTAATCTGGATGATGATGAAGCCTTTGAGCTTTGTATCGGTTTTGATTCCGAAGGAAACACAATCCGGGGCGACCAGGAGATAGAGGAAGAAATGTTTGGGAAAGGCGAGCGGTTGCGCAAAGCAGACCTGGTCTAAGTGATATACCTGGTTGAGATCCGAGAGATCCAGGCGGGAGATTTCAGGCTTAGTCTCGGCCCAGCCTTTGCCGAACATCACTGGCACTGATCGTCACCCGCTTCCCGGCCATCTCCGGCGCCTCAAACATAATCTCCTGCATCGCTTCCTCAAAAATGGTCCTCAATCCCCGCGCTCCCAGCTTCCTCCGTTTCGCCTCCGCCACGATTTCCTTGAGCGCGGATTCGGAAAAGTCCAGATCAATCTTATCTATTGCCAGCAGTTGCTTGTATTCCTTGAGAATGGAATCCGGCGGGTCGGTCACGATTCGCATCATCTCCTGATCCGTCAGCTCCTCCAGCTCCACCATCACCGGCACTCTTCCCATAAACTCCGCCAGCATCCCATACTTGAGCAAATCCTCAACCGTTACCCGTTCCTCAATCGGCTTCACCGGCCTGGCGCCATCATCGCGCTTGAACCCGGCCGGACGGGTCCTTCCTCCCCGGTAAATGTCCGTAAAAGTTCCGGCGCAGATGAACAGGACATTGGTGGTATCCATCTGGACGAAATCGTGCTTGTTCCAGTGCTGGGTGATATTGTAAGGCACGAAAACCTTGGAGCCTTCCAACAGCTTGAGCAATGCCTGCTGAACCCCTTCTCCCCGGATATCCCTCCCGCCTGAGCCGTCCTTCATCCCGTTATAGCGCCTGGCGATTTTGTCAATCTCGTCCACAAACACGATCCCGCGCTCGGCCATCGACACATCCATCTCCGCGCTATACAGCAGTTCCCCGATCATCACTTCCACATCTTTCCCATAATATCCCGCCTCGGTATATTCCGTGGCGTCCACCACTGCGAACGGAACTTCCAGAACCTGGGCGAGATTGCGCGCGATATGGGTCTTGCCGCATCCGGTCGGGCCGATGATCATCAGGTTGGACTTTTTGAGCAAAGGCAATTGATAGCCTTTCCGCTCATTCTCGCGATTGTAAGAAATGCGCTTGAAATGATTGTAAGCCGCAATGGAGATAACCCGCTTGGCCCGATCCTGGCCGATTACATACTGGTCAAGATATTCGTAGATCTCTCGGGGAGTGAGCCAGGAATCTTTCGGTTGTTCAATGGTCCGGGTGGGCATTTTTTCTCCTTCAAATCAGGAATTTGCCGTTTTTCTGGATTCTCTTTCCATCCAGATAAAGCTCGCCTCCCTGGCGCAGGTCCTTGATCAGATCCCAGTGAATCGCGCTCTGGTTCTTGCCCCCGGTCTCAGGATAGGACCTCCCGATCGCGAGATGAATACTGCCCCCGATCTTCTCGTCAAACAAAATATCATTGCTGAACCTGTTTATTTGATAGTTCAACCCGATCCCAAGTTCCCCGATTCGT
>Ga0315277_10002250_pt1 | contig 27072 bp, 15 predicted proteins | sample YL17G05_15_MG_FD_203695 | JGI IMG/M metagenome (GOLD analysis project Ga0315277, IMG submission 203695) | Sediment microbial communities from Yellowstone Lake, YNP, Wyoming, USA - YL17G05_15 | ecosystem: Environmental > Aquatic > Freshwater > Lake > Sediment | place: USA: Wyoming | collected... | reverse complement strand
TGGCGACCATGCCGATCAATTCCGCAAGTTGGGCCGGACCGACGGGCAGTTCCTGGATCCGGCATTTCCTTGAACGCAACGCCCGCAACACCTCACCCATCACCCAGTTGGAAGCGCGTTTGGGATCCCCGCAAAGCCCGGCCGTTTTCTCAAAATAATCCGCCAGGGACCGCTCCTCCGAAAGCACGGCGGCATCGTATTCGGGCAATCCGTACCCGCGAATCCACCTCCTTTTTCTTGCATCGGGCATTTCCGGAATGGATTCGCGGATTTCCTTTAGCCATGCCTCACGCAGGATCAACGGCGGCAGATCGGGTTCCGGAAAATACCGGTAATCGTGCGCCTCTTCCTTGCTTCGCATGGGAACGATCGTTTTTCCGCTTTCATCCCAGAGAAGCGTCTCCTGGACAACGGTTCCACCGTTTTGAATCACTTCGGTCTGTCGGACCACTTCGGCTTCGAGCGCTTTTTCCACACCGTGGATGGTATTCATGTTTTTGAGTTCGGTCTTGACTCCCAACCCTTCGGATCCCGCCGGCCGGAGCGAAACATTGGCATCGCATCGAAGGCTGCCTTCCTCCATGTTCCCGTCACACACACCCAGCCAGCGAACCGTCTGGCGAAGTTTGGTCAAATACAGAAACGCTTCGCGGGGAGATCGCAGATCCGGCTCGCTGACAATTTCAATCAGGGGGGTACCGCATCGGTTGTAGTCCACCAGGCTTTCGTTATCGGCCACATACGCCTCGTCATGAACCAGTTTGCCCGCATCCTCTTCCAGATGGATGCGTCGGATGCGGATTGCTTTTGTCTCGCCAAGTGCCGGCTGGATTTCGATGGTTCCGTGTTCGGCCAACGGCTCCTCGTACTGGGAAATCTGATAGCCTTTCGGCAAGTCCGGATAAAAATAATTTTTCCGGGCGAACACGGAACGCGGCCGGACCCGACAATGGAGGGCCAGGGCCGTCCGAACGGCAAGCGCAACGGCTTTTTTGTTGAGAACGGGCAATACGCCGGGCAATCCCAGGCAGATCGGGCAAACCCGGGTATTGGGTTCCGATCCGAACGCCGTGCTGCAACCGCAGAAAATTTTGGATTCCGTGAGCAGCTGCGCGTGCACTTCCAGGCCGATGACCGTTTCTAACGTCATGAAATCCGCGATCGTTTGCGGTTAACCTGAAACATTCTCACCTTCAAACAAATTAGGAGTATCCCTTTCATCCTTCTTGCGATAAAGAAGCCTTGTGGGTATTGAATCCGAGTGATTTTGTCTTTTCTGGTTAACCCGGCTCATCACCCGGAGCTGTCTCAAAAGTAAAATGCCGTTCGCGCTGATCCCGCTACGCGCGACAATGGCTCGTCGAAGCATGAGGGATCATAAATTTCTATTTTTGGGACAGCCCCGGGTGACAAGTCCTAAAAAACATATTTTTGAATAATCCGGATTAGATGCGGATTCCGAGTACGCAATCCAAAGCCCGCTTCACGGGGACGCTCTTGTTCCCGAAATCCACCACACCGATATAAAAATAGGCATACCTTAAAAACACGATACCGCCGCCGTAAAGCCAGACATTGCCGCTGTATCTTCTGTCCTGGTTTACCAGTTTTTTGTCATAGTAATAATACATGTCGTCGATGAATTCGTACTGGAAGCTTTTGGACGCGCCGTAATACTGCCCGGCTCCGACCAGTAAAAATGGAAGGAAATATTTGGCCGATACCGCGGAATACCGCAGATCCCACTGCAGCGTGGCTGCGTGGAGGTTCAAATCGTCGCTGTGGGGATAGGATTTGTCTTTTTTCACCCAAAATTCCGAGAATTCCGACGTGTATTCCCGGTTGTGCGACCAAAACATGTATCCGAAGGAAAAACGATCGAACTCAAGAAGGTTCAAGCGGATTTGTCCACGGGTAAATGTGCGTTGTTTCGTGTTGTAATTGAAACTGATATAGTTTTGATCGATGCCGTCTTCGACTGTAAAATCCTGGTCCTTGGCGTTCATCGTAATGCCGATACCTCCTCCGAGATAAACATGCGGTTTGATGCGGACCTGAGCGGAAAGGACACTCGCTAACATCAGAAAAAGCGCCCAAATCACTTTTGCACACAGACGACGATGCCACACTGTCGAACCTCCTGAAGCATACCGCTTCATGTTATACAATACATCGGCTCAACCGCATTCGGACGCGAAAATGCTAACGTTGAAATTTTGACCGTTTCAAGTCGGCATGCCTATCCAGGGCCAGTTGGATCAGGCGGTCGAGAAGTTCGGGATACGGTATACCGGACGCCTCCCACAGTTTGGGATACATGCTGATCGGAGTGAATCCGGGGATGGTGTTGATTTCGTTGATCAAAACCCGGTTTGTGCCGTGTTCAAGGAAAAAATCCACCCTCGCCATGCCTGCACAGTCGATTGCTTTGAAAGCCAGAACGGCCTGATGCCGAATTTCTTCGGAAACGGTTTTGGATACATCCGCCGGGATAAGCGTCTTGCTTCCGTTAAGAAGGTATTTGGCTTCGTAATCGTAAAATTCGTTGCAGGGAACGATCTCTCCCACGACCGACGCTTGCGGTTCGTCGTTTCCAAGAACCGCACATTCCAGCTCGCGGCCGTCAATGGACGCTTCCACAAGCAATTTCCTGTCGAATTTGGCGGCTTTCGGCAAGGCCTGACGGAACTCCTGGTCATCGCGAATTTTATAAATACCGACGCTCGACCCCATGTTGGCGGGTTTCACAAAGCAGGGGAATCCGATCGTATCCCGGACCTGCTTCAAAACCGACTCGGGAGACGCTTCCCATGCTTTCCTCAGGAACCAGACGGAATCCGCCGTCTGGAGACCCTGCTGGCGGAACACCTGTTTCATCAGGATTTTATCCATGCCAAGTGCGGAAGCCAGAATCCCGCCGCCGACACAGGGGATATCCGCCAACTGAAACAATCCCTGCACGGTTCCGTCCTCGCCGTAACTCCCGTGAAGAACCGGAAAGACCACGTCCACGGGCCGATCCTGCCAGCCTGGAACGTCGGGAGCCGGGAGACAAACCAATCCGCGCGTTTCCGGATCCCCGACAAGAACGAGAGTGCCTTCCGCGGTTCCAAGGGCTTTCACCGAATCGAGTGCCTTCAAATCCGGAAGAACTTTCCAGCGCCCTTCGCGGGAAATTTTAACGGGGATGACGTTGTATTTCCCTTTGTCGATGTTTTGGATGATGCTCAGCGCAGAAGTGATGGAGACTTCATGCTCGGCAGAGCGGCCTCCGAAAAGCACCGCCACGTTGAGTTTTGGGTTCGGGTTCTTCAACGCACAATCCTTGGCAATCAACCGGTTTAAAATACCAAAAACCGTCCATATATGCAACAGCTTTTCCGTTGCAACAGCTTTTCCGTCGAACATCCATGGGCACAAAAATCGAAGACCCTGAAAGATCACTTCCTCTCGGCATAAAACCCGGCTGCGGAGCGTGCACCCCTGTCATCCACAACCTCCAAACGGTGATGGCCCTTTTCAAGCGTTACGGATTGGTTATGACGGATCCGTGTGGTTCCCACATAACGGTCATCCAGATACCAATACAGCATGCTTTCCGGTCTGCGGTGAGCAACCCGAAGAACGATACGCTGCAGCCGTCCATCCACTTCCCGGGGAATGTACAGTGTGGCATTTTCCTGGGGGTACACGATTTCCATCCAGTCGTTGTCCTGTCGGCTTGAACAGGAAGGACAATGCGGCGGAATGGTCTCAAGCACTTGCCCCTTTTCGCGAAGGTATTGGACCACATCCGGCGGATAGACCAGACGGCGGACCGCGACGGTCCTGCCGGTTTGCCAGCAAAGCGAACACACCTGGTGTCGTAGATCGGCGGAGAGGATCATTTCACGGTGGTAGGGACAGAGCTTCAACGGTTTCATGAACCGGGGTGCCGGAACGGACACCTTCCTGCTGCAATGGGGACCGAAAAGATAACCCGTATCCGCGCACAATTCAACCGTCTGAAGCTCATCTTCCGCCGTTCCAAACCAAGCCTGTTTTGGATTTTTGGTCAGAAAATTGAACGCATCGAAGAGAAGCGGCCCTGCACACGCTGCTCCGTTTAGGTTGGCGTTGCCTTCGCCGTCGAAATTCCCCACCCATGCGGCAATTGTCCACTGGGGATTCACGCCGATGGCCCAGGCGTCTTTTTGCCCGTAGCTGGTGCCCGTTTTCCAGGCAAACGGCCACTGGTTCTGGTACTTTTCCCAGTAATATTCTGCACCCGGACGTTTCAATTCCCGGAGCATCGACAAGACGAGATAGGCCGCCCCCGGACTGATCAGATCCTTCCCCTGTCGGCGGAGGGATTCCTCCTCCCCTTCCTCGACGGCAAGGCCTTCAAAACAGCCGCGGTTGGCCAGTCCCCGGAAAAGTGCGGCGGCATCCCAAAGCGTTACCTCGGCTCCGCCGAGGACAAGAGGAAGTCCGTACCCGCCCGAAGTCCGGAACAACGTGGCCACTCCGGCCGATTTGAGAAAAAGGTAAAACGGATCCACACCGTACAAATACAACAACCGAACGGCCGGTACGTTGAGCGACCGGACCAGTGCGTCCTTGGCGCGAACCAGTCCGTCGTACCCCTGGTCCGAATTCGCCGGAGAAAAGGCGCCGTAGTACGTCGGCACGTCCCGCAACCGGGTATCGGGCAGCAGCAGACCCTGATCCATGCACAGGGCGTAAAGAAACGGTTTGAGAATGGATCCGGGAGAACGGGGCGCAATCACGCCGTCCACCTGTCCGGCGAATTTATCAAAAGGATCCTGCGATCCCACGTACGCCCGGACTTTGCCGGTGGCGGTTTCGGCAATCAACAAGGATCCGTTCCGGATGCCGCGGGACGAAAGTCCGGCGAGATGCGCTTTGGCCATCCGTTCCGCATTCAGCTGCATTGCCCTGTCGATGGTGGTTCTGACGATGAAGGCGGCCTTTTTTTTATTCTGAAAAAGCCGAAGGCTCAGATGGAACGCGCACGAAGGAATGGCATGGGATGCATCGGGAACGGATTCCAGCAGGGAGAGCTGGTAGGTTTCCCTGTCCAGCAACCGGGATTCAAACAGCCTGCGGAGCAGTCGGTCGCGCTTGTCCTTGACGTCGGCGGGCTTGGATACCGGCGACATGAGCCCCGGTGCGTTCGGCAGAACCGCCAGCAGGGCCGCCTCGGCCCACGTCAATTCGTCGGGTTCCTTCTCGAAATAGCGGAGCGACGCGGCCCTGAATCCGATGATGTTCGAACCGTACGGCGCGTGGTCCAGATACAGTTTGAGGATTTGCCGTTTTGAATGTCCGAACTCGATCTTGAATGCTTGGAGGATCTCGAGACACTTGTTGAGGTAGGTCCGGGATTTGGGATCGGCCAGCCTCGCCACCTGCATGGAGAGGGTGCTCGCCCCGCTTACGACCTTTTCGGACCGTGCATTCTGCTTGAGGGCGCGGAGAATGCTGATCGGATTGACTCCCGGATGCCGGTAAAAATGCTTGTCTTCAAAAAAGAGAACGGCGGTTTCCAGTTTTCTCGGGATCGGTTTCCGCAGGTCGGGGGCAAAACACCATTGTTCTTTTTTGTTCAAAAAAACTCGGAGGATTTTTCCGTTCCGGTCCAGCACCTCCGTGCTGTAGTCGGGCGGGAACAGGGGGTGCGGAAGCGGGGTGAGAACAAACAGCAGTATGAAAAAAAGAGAAAAAGCAAGCAAGGTCCGAATCACTTTGGATCTAAGGAAAATTTTCACGGGAAGAAAAAATCGGTGAGAACAAAACAACATCCAATATTTTTTTGTATAAATGTGGAACGGTATATTAATCATTCGATCATATCCCCGGGCACAAATTTCTTGTCCCGTGTACAGAGGGTAAAAGACGGGGCTGTCCCAAAAGGTTAACACCGTTCGCGCTGATCCCGCTACGCGCGACAATGGCTCGTCGAAGCGCGATAACTTGAATATTTACCCCTCATGCTTCGACGGGCTCAGCATGAGCGGATTTTGCATTCCTCCTTTTGGGACAGCCCCGTCTTTTTAATTTCGGCGGCTGGTCTGCCACCCGCACGGGTGGCCACCGAAATAAAAATTTCAGCTCTCGCTTAAAATCCCGGTCGAGAACGGATGGAAGCGTTGCGCAAATCGCGGCGCAACCGGAACATTCACAGTTCCAATCCTTGATCCTTTTCAATTCATTTGAGAAACACATAGAATGAATCAAATAATCGGATAAAAGTCAAGAGACAATTGGAGATGAAAATTTCCGCAAGAACAGAATGAATTGGAATCGTAAACCTTGTGGTGGGACGAACATGTCGAAGGGTACTGTTTTTGCTCAACCATTCATGGACGGTTCAACTATTTTATCTTCTCCTGGAGGTACTGCCCCGTCAACCTCATCAGTTCATTTTCCGCCGTCTTGACGGCATAGCGGGCACCGACCAGCCGGCTTTCCACCGCGATGTACGCGTTCTGGGCCTCGCGCAACTCAAGAGGAGTGTACGATCCGACCTTGAACCGTTCCCTGGCGATGTCCAGCGTTTGCTTTGCAATAGCCAGGTTGTCCCTTTCGATCGACAACAGGTCCGAGGCCTGCGAGTAGTTGTTGTACTCCTGCAGCAAAGCCGCATCCAGACTTCTCTTCAGGTTTTCCAGATCCAGTTCGCTCACACGAAGGTCCAGCTTTGCATTCTGGAGGTCCACCCAGTCCGAGAATCCGTTGAACAGATTGAACGACGCCGTAGCTCCGACCGTGTACCCGCGGGTTTCGTTCAACGCATACTGCCCGGTTTGGTACCTGCTCTGGTTGAAATTGTAGTTGGAAAACAATCCCAGCTTGGGATACCAGCGCGATGCCGTACCCTTGATGTTCAGACGTGCAAGGTTCTGGTTTCTCTGGGCAATCAGAAGTCTGGTGTTGCGCTTGAACAGGACTTCCTTCAAATCGGCAAACACCATTCTGGGGGTGACTTCAACGGAATCCACAACGGAAAATTCTGAATCGATTGAACTGCCGATTACTTGGCTCAAACCGATTTTGGCGTTCTTCACCGCCGTTTCCTGCTTGAGGCGGGCGGATTGATCCGCATTCAAATCCACTCTGGCCCGAAGCACGTCGAACTGGGAACCCGATCCGAGTTTGAAGTTGTATTCCGCGAGACGGAACCTTTCCTCGGAAATGGCCACCGCCTCCGAGAGCACCCGGAGCAGGTGCGCCTGTTTGACAATCTCGAAATACGCGTCGGTGATGTTTGCGATTTGGTCTTCGATCTCCGATTTCAGGTTCAATTGCCCGATGCCCCCGGACTCTTGAAGCTTTTTGTAATTGATAAACATGTTCCAGCCGTCGAAAACGGTCCAGGTCAATCCGGCCCCGGCACCGGCCGCGTCGGTTCTCACGTTGCGGGTTTCGAATTCCGTCCCGCCGAAATCGCGTGCTTTTGTGTCGTTTACGTTTCGGTTCCGCGAGCCCGTCAGATCGAGCTTGGGAAGAAATCCCGCTTTGCCGATGTGGACGTTGTTTTCGGACATCCTGGCTTCGGTACGGGCGATGGAAATGTCCAGATTCCTTTCAAGTCCTATCCGGACCGCCTCCGAGAGCGTAAGAAGGCCTTGCGCCCTTGCGCCCAATCCGCCGGACAGTGCCCACAGGAAACAGAAGCAAATGCACAAACGGTTCTTGAACATGGCCTTTGCCAAACAATGCACCTCAGGATTTCTTGAATTCCATTCTGGGGGGCCGATCTTTCGTGAACAGCACGTACAGCGTCGGCACCACGTACAAACTCAGCAGGGTTGAAAAGAGCAGTCCGCCGATCACGGCAATGCCCATGGACACGCGGTTTGAAGCACCGGCTCCCAGCGCCAAGGCAATGGGCAGGGCGCCGAGGATCGTCGAGAAGCTGGTCATCAGAATAGGCCGGAACCGCTTGGCCGTCGCGTCCTTGACCGCTTCCAGGACCGAAAGACCCTGGGCCCGCCGTTGGTTGGCAAATTCCACGATGAGGATGCCGTTCTTCGTGACAAGGCCGATGAGCATGATTTGACCGATCTGGCTGAAAATGTTCAGCGTCTGGTTGAAGTACCAGAGCGCGAAAAGCGATCCCGCCAGGGCGAGCGGTACCGTGAACATGATGATCAGGGGATCGACAAAACTTTCAAACTGCCCGGCCAGCACGAGAAAAATGAGCACCAACGCCAGAAGAAACGTGAAGTAAAGGCTGGACGAACTTTCGGCAAAATCCTTGGACAATCCCGCGAGGCCCGTGGAACAGGAGGGGTCGAGCACCCTTTCCGCAATTCTGTCCATTTCCCGGATTCCGTCCCCTATCGTATACCCTTTCGCGGGAATGGCCGACACGGTGGCCGATACCCATCGGTCGTAGCGGTACAGTTGGGGAGGACGGGCGCTTTCTCCCATCCGGACCAGATTGTCCAGTTGGATCATTTCGTTCTTGTTGTTCCGGACAAAAAGCGATTTCAAATCCACCGGATCATTCCGGTTTTCCCGCGTCGTCTGGCCGATGATCTGGTATTGCTTGTCCCCGATGAGAAAATACCCGTAGCGTTGTCCGCTGTAGGCAAGCTGAAGGGTCTGGGCGATATCGGACGCTGTAACGCCCAACGTGCTGGCTTTGTTGCGGTCCACGGATAGCACCAGTTCTGGCTTGTTGAACTTGAGGTTGACATCCACCGCAGTGAACAGGCTGTCCCTGGAGGCTTCATCCATGAAACGAGGCAGCACCTCCTGCAGCTTTTCGATGTCGGGCGCCTTGATCACGTACATCACGGGCATGCTGCTGCCCCTTTGTACGCCGCCCATCGACTGTTCCTGGGAAACGATGGTCCGGGCATCGGTCAGTTTCCTCACTTCTACGGACAGTGCATCCACGATTTCCATCTGAGACCGTTTCCGCTTGTCGGGCTGAACCAGCATGATCCGCACACTGCCGGAATTGACGCCCCCGCAGCCGTATCATGGACTGGTCTATGGATTCATAGGACGTTCCTTCCGGCGCGGTCACGCTTACACGAACTGCGCTCCGGTCCTCGATCGGCGAAAGCTCACTGGACAGACGGGTGCCGAATAAAACAATGGCACCCAGAGCCAGGCCGATGAGGCCCAGGGCGATCCATTTCCGTTGCAGGACGTACGCCAGAGACCGTTTGAATCCGGAAGTCAGCTCGATGAAGAAGGGTTCGGTCTGGTTGTAAAACCGGTTGTGGTGCTCGACACTGCGTGATTTCAGCACCCTCGAACTCAGCATTGGGGTCAGGGTCAATGCCACGAAAGCCGAGATGAGCACGGCGCCGGCCACAACGATGCCGAATTCGCGGAACAGCCTGCCGGTAATGCCCTGGAGAAAAACAATAGGCATGAACACCGACGCCAGCACCACGGTCGTTGAAACAATGGCAAAAAATATCTCTTTGGATCCCTTGTGGCTCGCCTCGACGGGATCCATTCCCGTTTCCACCTTGTGGTAAATATTTTCAAGAACCACGATGGCGTCGTCCACCACGATCCCGATGGCCAGCACGATGCCCAGCAGCGTGAGCACGTTGATGGAGAAATTCATGAGGTACATGATGAAAAAGGCGCCGATGAGAGACACCGGTATGGCGAGAATCGGAATGAGCGTGGTCCGCCAATCCCTCAGAAACAGAAAAATGATCAGGATGACCAGGCAGAACGCGATGAGGATGGTATCCTGAACCTCGGCGATGGACCGCCGGATGAAAATGGTTGTATCGTAACGCATGTCCATCTGGATGTCTGCTTGAATGTCTTTTTTGATCTGGTCCAGCCGGGTGTAAAATTCGTCTGCGATCTCGATGCTGTTCGCGCCGGGCAGGGGAACAAGCCCCACACCGACCGCCGGGGTTCGATCCCTTCGCATGATGGTCCGTTCGTTTTCAGGCCCGAGCTCGGCGAATCCGACGTCGTGGAACCGAACCACGGCGCCGTTCTGGACTTTCAGGATCAAATTGTTGAATTCATCCACCGTCCTCAGGCGAACGAGCGTCCGGACGGTCAATTCCGTGTTGTTGCCCTCGATCCGTCCGGAGGGCAGTTCGATGTTTTCCCGGTTGAGCGCGTTCCGGATATCCATAGGGGTCAATCCGTAGGCGGCAAGTTTTTTCGGCTCGAGCCGGAGCCGCATGGCATACCGCTGCTCGCCCCAGATCATGACCGAACTCACGCCCGGGATGGTCTGGATCCTTTCCTTGATGACGTTGGTCGCGATGTCCGTGAGTTCGAGGAGACTTCGTTGGTCGGATTGAAGGGTCAGCATGATGATGGGACTCGAACTCACGTCCGCCTTGGTCACAACCGGCGGATCGACGTCCGGCGGCAGCATGCGCATGGCGCGAGAGACCCGGTCCCGCACGTCGTTGGCCGCCGCCTCGAGATCGGTCTGAAGCGTGAATTCCACCGAGATGTTGCTGCGGCCCTCCGAACTGGACGAAGTCAGCGATCGGATGCCGTCGATGCCGTTGATCGATTCTTCCAGCGGCTCGGTGATCTGGGACAGGATAACGTCCGAGTTGGCGCCGGGATACGACGTGGACACCTGGATGGAGGGGAGATCGATGTTTGGGTATTCGCGGACACCGAGAAAGGTGAAACCGATGAATCCGAACAGGACGATCACGATCGACATCACAATCGTGAGAATGGGCCGGTCGATGCTGAGCGATGAAAGCGTCATAATGAACCTGCGTGAAACACTGGAATGGCCTATGGTTTTTTGCGGTTTCGGTTGGACTTCCCGGAAACCGGGTTTAAATCCGATCCCTTTTTATCCGGTGCCGATGCATTCATTCCCGCGGATGAACGGACATTGCCGGGATTCTCCGGATTGACGATGTTTTGAACCTTGACGGGCATCATGGGCCGAAGCTGCATCAGCCCGGAAACGAGCACGGTGTCCCCGAACTGCAATCCCTTTGTGATCTGAACGTTCAGGCTGTCCCGCTGCCCGACTTCCACGTCGTGGTAGACGGCTATACCCTTGTCCGCCACGAAGGTTTTGGATCCCGTGGCGCCGGGAATGAGCGCGTAGGAGGGAAGCACCATGGCGTTGGGGATTTTATCCAGTTCCACCTCGATGTCGACAAACTCCCCGGGCAGGATGTCGCCTTTCGGATTCGGACATCGGGCTCGGAGTTTCAGCGTACGGGTTGCAACGTCGATTTTGGGTTCCGCAGCGTAAATCCGGGCATCGCGCCATGTGTTTGAATCCGTTGTTTTGAACCGGATGGCGTTCCCGATCTTGACCCTCGCGAGGTATTTCTCCGGAATGGAAAACTCGACTTTGATGTAGGTGATGTTTTGCAGGCTCGCGATTTGGGTGCTCGGATTGACGTAGGCTCCTTCGCTCACGTCACGCAGCCCGACCGTGCCGTCGAACGGTGCCCGGATTTCCGTGTCTTCGATCTGGGCTTCCACCAGCTGACGATCCGCCCGGGTGGTGTTCAAATCGTTCAGCGTGGCGTCGTATTCCTCCTGGCTGACCGCTCCCGTGGAAAGCATCTGTCTCTGCCGGAATTCCTTCTCCACGGCCAGTTTTTCCTTGTATTCCAGTTTCAGGCGCTGGGCTTGCAAATCCAAGTCTTTGATTTTTACCAACAGGTCGCCCTTTTTGACACGTGCACCCTCCTGAAGCAGGATTCTCGTGATTTGCCCCGACGCTTTGTTGCGGAGATCAACCGATTCTTCCGCGAGGAGTGTTCCGGTCGTCTGGATGCGGTCGGTGAGCGGGGTCGGCCGTACGATGAATGCATCAAGAACCATGGTTCTGCCCCCGCCCATGCCTCCGCGACCTCCGGAGCGTTCCGGTCCAGATTTTTTTGGAGCCTGGAGGACTTTGTTCCCGACGAGAAACAGGACGAAGAGGCTGACAATGCCCCAGATCCAGAACCGTCTTTTCCGTTTTTGAATGGTTTTCATAGAGTCCGACCAATCGTTTTTTGATGAACCTGTATGTGGATGAAAAAACAACTCCGTACGGCACCCGCTCATCGGGACATCGGTACAGCATTCCTATTTAGGATACAATCTCTCTTAAAATCCAAGGTTATATAACTGTATTTAACACGCTGTCGTTCCATTTTCTTGCGGTTTTTTTTGGGGAAATCAAAAGCCGGCGTTTCATTTCGTTCGAATTCTCATCCGTCTGAACACCACTGCGTAGACGGTCAGGTTCATTGCCAGCACAAGAAGACCCAAAACCACTTGAATCCGTCGCGTCAATGCTCCCGGATAAATCAGCGGCAGCAAATAATGCTGGACAAAGCCGCCTTCAAAGCCCTGCTGATGCGCGGCCAGGCGGAACTCGCTTTCCAGCGGAGTCAAGGGACAGTACCAGCCGCACAGTTCGATCAGAACACCCCAGACCGCCGCAGGAAGATGAATCCAGGCGGTCCATTTTCTGTACAGCGCGAGAAGCCCCCCCAATACAATAAAAAGGATAAACAGAAAATGGAAAACCGCCACCAGATCCGCGGCTATTCGGTAATGCATGATTCGGACGGCGTCGGTTCAGGATTTGGGAATCCGAAGCTGTTGACCCGGGTAAATCAGATCGGGATTCTTGATCACTTCCTTGTTCGCTTCAAACAGCCTGGGCCATTTGTTCCCGTCGCCCATAAGCGCTCTAGCGATTTTAGACAGCGAATCGCCGCTCTTGACAGTATAGAAAACAGTCGGCTCTTCCGCGGGCGGGGAGGTCAGCTGGTCGTTCACCCGCGTCACGCCCTTGACGTTTCCGGCCAGCAGCACGGCCTTCTCGCGGGTGGCATGGGAATCACAGCCGCCCGAAAGCGTCACGGTTCCGTCTTTGAACTCCGCCTTCAGATTCTCGATTTTGCCTGGCAGGTCCTTGTTCAACAGTTTTTCAATTTCTTCCGCTTCGTTCTTCCCTTTCCCGAACAGTTTGGCCCCCACGCCTCCCAAAAATTCGAACATCCCCATGATGCATTTCTCCTTTCCGATCGTTTGAATTTTACAACAATGAACGCATACACCTTCACGCAGGATCTTTGGAATCCCGGACGTGAAACGTCAATACGTTTTCATGCTCGCATACCGGCATCCCGGCCATGGATGGCGTTTTTCATCGTACAGCGTCGTGTCCTTTTTGAACGTTTCCCAATCGATCATGTGCCGGAGCACTTTCGCCTTGACCGCAGCGGCGGAATCGGGATTGAACACGCAGAGCGGACAACAGGAAAGTCCCGTGGCCGAATTGTTGATCATGATTTCAAACCGGCCCAAATCGGCATTCCATGTCCCCGGGTTCCCCAGAACCGTTCCCGGCGAAACCGCGTCGCCCAAAGCCACCCGGGGATTTGCAACGTGGTCGTATCCGATTTCCCAATCCGCATCCACGGTGGACCGGGTTCCAATTTCATAATCCTGCGTGTCGCCCTGATAAACAAACCGGTTGATTTTGCCTTCCGCAATGGCGGTGACCCGTGCGTTTTTTGAAATCCGGTATTCAAACGTGGGCAGTTCCTTCAAGCCCCCGCCGGCGTCGGCCACCACGGCGCCGAATTCGAGAAAAACCTTCTGCTCTCTGGCTTTGAACAGGAAATCGCCCGCCTGGTTGGTGGCGGGATTCCAGGGTCCGAACACCACTCCGAGATTGTAAATGACGAAGGTTCCCTTGGAAGCATCCGTTTCCGTGATCTTCTTGCGGCAGGACAAGGAGAAAAGAAAAACGACAAGGCCGCCGAGCAGAACCCGCGATGCACGGGCAATGAATTTCATGGCCGCTCCCTACTCCACCGCGGCTTTTCCCCCCGCTTTCAGGGCCTTGAAATTCGCGTCGTACATGGCCTCGAGCAGGGTCGGCGGCAGGGAAAATTGCCCGACCGTTACCGCGTTGAGCTTTACCACGAAATCGAGATCCCCGCCGGATTCCGGGAAATCAAAAAACCACATGGTTCGGTCGTCCCGTATGTCCAGGTACTTCTCTTGATGCATGTTCCATTTGGACATCCAATCCGGCAAGTCTTCGCCGGACAGACGGATGTTCTCGATTTCCCATCCCGAAGGCAGCACCTGGACCAGGGCCGCTTCGTTGATCCGTGATTCCGAAGCCGTGGTTTTGCCGGCACGGAAATGGCCCCAGAACATGGTCCCCTGCTTCAGCCGGGACGCGTCCATCGGAACACCGTCGCGGTCGAGCCATTCCACCGCGAGCCTCAGGTTGTTCGACAGATTCGCGGATTCGTCAAGGAGAGGGATCCAGGAGTAATCGAGCGAGACGAACGCCCGTTTGACCGTCGTTCTGACATCCAGCTCGACCTCGACGGTTCTGCCGAATCCGGAGGCAATCCGGATTTCCGTTCCGAACGTTTCGGTCTTGAACGGAACGGATTTGCCGTCCGGCAGGCGAACGGTGCCGGACAGGACGGGATTTTTATCTCCCTCCACTGCCGTAAAATATTTCCCGAGCGCGAGCAGGCAGTATCCGGTCGTCTGTGTGGAATACCAGGCATTGGATGCAAGGTTTCTGGCCAGTTCGTCCACGATGGGATTCGCTTTGTCCCAGAAACCCATTTGGACGAGCACATCAAGAATCATGGCCCTGTCCCGGAGCGGCGAGCCGTAGGTGATGTCGGCCATCCGTGACCTGCGGTTGAAAACCGTGGTGCCTGCATTTTTTACGATTTCCGATGCGACGCGTTCCGATCCGGCCAGTTTGTAGGAGGCGGCCAGAAGCCACTTTTCGACGTCGTTCATGGTGGCGAGACGGTTTTCCTTGACCAGGTTCATGGCACCGAGCTGGGCATCGCCCGCCAGGGCAAGCAGATACAGCCGGTACACCCGGACCATCAGGCTGTCGCCTGAAAGAAGCGCCTGAGACCGCTGGTACCGCAGCCAGCGGTTCAGAAGGTCTTCGGGAACGTTGTATCCCAGTTTTTTCGCTTCGATCAGAAAATGGCCGGCGTAATTGCTGCCCCACGGCGAATCCGTGCCGTCCCCGGGCCAATATCCAAAGCCTCCCGACGGAATTTCAAATTTCCTCAACCGCCGGATGGCGCCGTTGATGTTTTCATCAATGGTTTTCGCATCGAATGCTTCGGACATCGCCACTTTTTTCAGGTACAGCTGCGGGAAGGCCGCCGAAACCGTCTGCTCAATGCACCCGTACGGGTACTGCACCAGCCAGAGCAATCTGCCGGAAAAGTTCACGTTCGGCCGCCTGCGGATGCCGATTCTGGCCTGTCTCGTTCCGTCCAGTCCCTTGTCCGGGATCGTCAGCGCGATTTTCGAACCCGGCAGGCACTCCCGTTCCAGGGTCTCGAACATCCGCGGTGACGATGCCCGCACCGCAATTTCCGTTTCGGATACGGAACGGGCGCTCCCTCCGTACGCCGTGCAGACGATCGTGGCCGTTCCAACGGCCGCTTCGGCTTCGAGTGTGAACGTCGCGTCTTTTTCGCCTTTTTCAGCGAAGGCGAGGGTCGTTTTCGGATTTCCTGCAATACGGACCGGTCCTTTTGCGGAAAGAACCACGTCAACAGGACCGATTCCGCCCTTCATGGCGAAGACAGTGACCGGAACCGTGATTCGGTCTCCGGGACCGATCACGCGCGGAAGCGCGGAAAGCACCATCAGGTCGGACTGGACGGGAACCGTTTTCTCGGCGGAACCGTAACAGCCTTTTTTCGCGGAAACCGCCATGATCCTCACGGAGCCGACGTAGAAAGGCATGGTGAAGGAGACCCGGGCGCGTCCGTTCGAATCGGTGGACAGAGGCCCCTGGAACATCGAAACGGGTCGAAACCGTTTGGTTTTTTCAGATCCAAGCTGGGATTCGCGGTAGTCCGGTTCAGACGCCATATCGCCGCCGATGGAGAACGTCCGGAACACATCGCCTTTGTTGGCAGCAATCACCCGCGAAAAAAGATCGGAGGTTTGAACGCCGAGTCTGATTTTCCTGAAAAAATAGCCCCAGATATCCGGCGTGGTAAACCGCGTCAGATCGAGCAATCCTTCGTCCACCACGGCAATGGTGAACTGGGTCGGTTTCCGGTCCGAGGTCGCCACGTCCACGACGAACGGTTTTCCGGGTTCGAGGGAAGACGCGGTCTGAACCGTCAATTCCTGCTTCGTGGACGGCTCGACGACGGCCACGGGAATGAGGCCGTACATACGGATCGGACGGTCGTTCGCGCTTTGGTTGTGCGGCTGGATCACGGAGATCGATACGTAGGCATTCGGCATCATGTCCCGCGTCACCGGAATGGAGACGCGTGTTTCGATCTTGCGTGGATCCGGCTTTACCCAGAACGTTTGCAGCACGTCATAGGCTTTCTCAACCGTGACAAGGACGCTGCCCTCCTTGGGTGCAGGGAAGCTGATGACCGCCTGATCCCCGGGTGCATAGGTTTTTTTGTCGGCTTTCAGGGTGACGAGATCCGCCTGGTCTCCCCCCGACGGAATTTCTCCCCAGACGCATGCGGTCAGGAACAATCCCGCAGAATGCCCGCCCGGATCTTCGACTTCAACGAAGTACCGTCCCTGATCCGTCGGTGTGAATTCAAGAACCACCGGTCGGATTCCTGAAACCAATTTGCCCTGTTCCGCCAAATCGGTTTCCACATCGGTCTTGAACCGGAGCCGATAATCCTGTCGGTTCTCGTATTCCCACCACCAGGTTTGCCGGTTTCTGTAGATCCTGTAGCGGAGCATCCTCCCTCTTACGGGTTTGCCTTCGGAATCGACCAGAACCGTCGGGATCCGGACCCGGCTCCCGACCTGGGCTGCCCCCCATTGGACATCGGGTCTGCTCAATCCGACATAGCAAGGATAGGGATCGATCGGGATGATGGTTTCGTTCAGATTCGGCCGCCCGCCTTTTTCCATCACCCTGGCTCTGATTACGGCCGCGAGCGCCGAGGGCACTCCCTGTTTGGGAGGCAGTGAACATTCGGTCCAGGTTTCTCCCTGGTCGTCGAGATTTCCCGAAAACACCACCTGGTCGACGGGTTGAAAATTGAGCGATTCGTTGACGAACTGAAAATTGGGAAAAGAGCTGAAGGTTTTTGTCTCGCTTACGAACGTCATTTCCACTTGCGCTTCGTGCTCCGAAGCCGGGTTCCCGAACAAGTACGCGGACTTGAGATGCACCCGGACGCGGTTGTCGGAGAAGGAAAGGCTGCTCTTTTCGGGCAGGAGAAGCACCTTCAGCCGGTTGGGAACCACGGTCTCGATTTTGATGACTTGGGTGAATGTTTTGCTGCCGACTTCAAATTCCGCCCTCCAGTTGCCGGTCGGATCTTCCGGCCGCGTCTGGATGGCGAAATGGTTGAATCCGTCCTTGCCGTCGCGCTGGGTTTTTTCGATCACTTTCTGGTTTTTAGGGTTGTACAATTTCAAGGTCACGGGGTGGCCGTCGGGAAACGTTTCACTCTGGTTCCGGGCGACCAGGCAGGCGTGGATGTCGTCTCCTGGCCGGTACACGCCGCGTTCGGTGTAGAGGAACGCGCGCATGCCGTCGGGTGGCACGTCCTCTCCCCCCGTGTCGAAGCTCGACAGGTTCCATGCCATCTCGTCGGTTTTGACCACGCTGCGCTGGTCCTTCGTCTCCGCTTCCACGAAAGAAACCGTCTGCTGGACGCTTTCGAACACCGCCGTGCCGCGGTTGTCGGTCTTTTTCTGCGCGATGGTTTGATTCTGGTACGTGCGCAACGTGATTTGAACGTCTGGCATTGGCGAAGCGTCGATCAGGTTGGTCGCGAACACGACGGCCTTTTCGTGCCCGATTTTGCAGGTCAATCCGATGTCGCTCAGCACGATCGGTTTGAAGAGCTGGCCGTTCCTGTACACGTACCCCGGCGAATAGGGATTGGAATAGTATTCCTCGCCGTAACCCCATTGCTGGTTTTCCTGTTTCTCCTGGACACCGGCTTTGCCGTACAGCATGTCCTTGCGTTCAAAGGTCATGCTGAGCAGAAACAGCCCCTTCTCGCCGGGATGGATCAATTTTTTCAGGTCCAGTTCGTGCTGGAGCCAGGCATTCCGGGTATCGCCGATTTCCAGGGTCTCGTTGGCCACATCGGTACCGACCCGGTCCGCTTCCCAGTTGTTGAACGATTCGTTCCGGCTTCTGACTCCATTCAAATTCTCGTTCTGTAAAAAATAGACGAGGTTGTTTTCGAACACTTTTTTGACCTGGATCTGGACTGCGCGAAGGTTGACGGTCTGGAAGCGGATTTTTTGCTCGTTCGAGGAAGGCAGAAACACGCCGTCGTTGGCAAACCGGAATTGCGGTTTGAGGTCTTCGATGGTGAACGTTTTGGATGTTTCCTCGCGTAGCACCGTGCCCCACCGGCTCCGAATGCCTGGCCGGACTCGAATGGTGTATTTCTTTCCGAATTCGAATTTTCCACTTAGAAAAACATCTTTTCCGGCTGCCGTGGTTTTGGAAGGGACTGCGGGCAGGACGCCGATGAGTCCGGTGATGTCCTTGACCGGATCCAGGTCGTCCGAAAATGTCAGGGTAAAGCGGCTTTCAGGACCGGGTTCGCTCAACCGGATTCCAATCAGCACCATTTCCGAAAGCGCCGGCAGGACGAATTCCTTTTCGAAGTCGGTCGGAATTCCCAGCGGTTTTCCGTCCAGCCTGAAGAGGCAAGTCCGGTCGTCGTTTGTTCGTGCAAAAGGACTGCTTTGAAACGAAAATACTTTTCCGCTTCCCTGCCAATCCAGACCGACTTTTTTCGAGTCCATCTTGAGAAGACCCGACTCCTTGAGACGGACTGCATCCACCGATTCGGTAAATTCCACCTTGCCTTCACAAATCATGGTTTTGGGGTTTTGAATGTCCTTCGGCCGAAAATCGCAGGAGGCGGATACCAGCTCGATTCCGGCTGCGGCAAACCGGAATTCCAACGGTTTCAGGTCTTTTTTGTTCGGGAACAGTCCGGCCAGGTCCAGCCGTCCGAAATAATCCTGGCGGGATTTGAGCGGCTTGTCCGGCCGGAACACCAGGGTCTGAAGGTCTTCCCAGACGGCATTGCCTTTGATTTTCGGTTGGAAGGAGAAAAGCGTTCGCGGGATGGTCGCGCCGATGCCGTTCTCTTGGATGACTGGATCCACAAACCGAACACGGATTGGTTCTTTGATCGAAATCAGACCCGACGTGACATGGCTGACGGTTTTCGCGGTTTCGAGGGAATATGAAATGGTTTTTGGAATTTCTTCTTTCTGCCCGCAGGAAGCCAGCAGCAAACCGATGCAAGCCGCGGAAAGAAAAACAGCAATGCTTTTCAGTCTGTTCATGCCAAACCTCGTTGGTTGTGGATAAAAAGGCGCCTGAATGTACATCACGGTCTGTAGAACCTTTTTTTGAACCGGTGTCGAGAAGTTTGCATGTCAGGTCGCTTCCAGATGATTGTCAATCGATTGTCTCAACAGCTTTTTCAATTCAGCCAAAATGGCGTTGTTTTCCGTGCCCTTGACGATGAAGGCATCTGCGCCGCACTGAAAGGCAAGTTGTTCATCATCTTCCGACATTCTTGCCGTCAAAACAAGAACCGGAATTTTTTTCAACTGCTGGTCGAATTTGATCATGCGGCAGACTTTATGCCCGTTCATTCCGGGAAGCATGACGTCCAGGATGATCAAGTCCGGTTTTTCCAATCTCGCTTTTTCCAGGCCTTCCAGGCCGTCCTGTGCCTTGGAAACTTCATAACCGTGTCTCTTCAGAAACTTTCCGAACATGCTGGAAAATTCCGGACTGTCATCGATGAGGAGTATTTTTCGAAAGTACGTTTTTTCCATCAGCATCCTCCAAAAATCCTTCTCAATACACGACGTCGTGCACTTTCTACCGAAATGTTTTTCTGAAGTTTTCCGATCTTTTCATGTATGCCTTTTCGAAAGTGCCACGTGCGGACCTCAGAACAATTCCGTCTGCACGCTCTTCCGGCCGGTTCCTTCCGCGAAAATCCTGACCTCCCCGTACAGCCCGTCGTATCCCGGTCTGATCCGCAGCCGTCCCTCGCGGACACGGACAATGCCCTCCAGAATCCGCTCCGGAACGAAAGCGGACAATTCCCCCATTGAACGATCGAGCAAAATACCGAATTCGCTTCCACCTTCGGCGACGAGCTTTTGGTACTGTCTGGCCGCGCCCGTGGTGTTGGCGCCGATTCCCATGGCTTCGGCGACGATTTCCAGCAGGGGGACCATCCGCACAAAGGGAACGGCATCGGGGGGCTCAAACCCTTCCGGCCGGTCCGCCAGTGCTTCCACCCGGTGCATCACACCGACGGTCACGGGCTTGTTGCAGACGGGACAGATCCCATGACAGCGAATCGTGTCGTTCGGGGATAAATGGACATTGCATGCCCGATGTCCGTCGTAATGGTATTTTCCTTCTTCGGGAAAAAATTCAATGGTCTTGAGAAACCGGTTTCTGTCCTTGGTTTTGAGAATACGGACAATGTCGTGGTAGTCCATTCCGCAATCAAACACGTTCGCCTCGCGGCCGAGCTTTCCCGGTGAATGGGCATCGGAATTCGAGATCAGGGCCATGGAGTCCAGTGCGGACAGCCGCCAGTTCATGGACGGATCGGAGGACAGTCCTGTTTCGACGGCATGGATGTGGGGTGTCAGCTCACCGAAAGCTTCTTCGATGGAATCGTACCCCGATTCCGATCCGAAGATGGAAAACCAGGGCGTCCAGGCATGGGCGGGAATGACCATGCATTGATCCGACACGTTCAGGACGGTTTCAGCCAGTTGTTTCACGGGAAACCCGAAAATGGGGCGCCCGTCCGATGCCACCTTCCCCCATCCGGAAAGGACCGCATTGATTTTCTCGGCTTCCTCGAAGCCGGGGGCGAAAAGGAGCGTGTGAATCCGCCTGCCTTTCCCTTTGTCCGAATACATGTTGCTCACTTCGGCCGTGAGCATGAAATGGACGGACTCCGGTTCGCCTTTTAATGTAAACAGTCCTTTCCCGTTGGGGATCAGGCGACTTTTAAGCTCAGAAAAATACTGAGGATGCGTGAAATCGCCCGTGCCCAGGAGGTCGATTCCCTTGATGCGCGCCCATTGGTTCAGCGTTTCGACCTCCATGCCCTTGCTCGTGGCCCTGCTGAATTTTGAATGAAGGTGCAAGTCGGCGACAATGCGGGGCACCGTGCGCTCCTGAGTTTCGAAGGATCCGAAAAAAATTCAACCTCCAAAATCCCGAACGGTTCGGATCAGGCTGTCTTGACCCTGGTTTGAAACCGGCGATTTTGGATTTGATCAGGAATTTGTGCTCGGAATTTCGTGTTTTTTATACCATCCAAAAGAAAAAAAGAACCGTGTATACATGTATCGTGAATAAAACCGGATTCCGACAGAACCGAAATCCGAATGCCGGTTTATTTTAATCTAATAATCTTTTCCAACGATGTCAACATAAAAAAGGGGGATTTGATTCCAGGACGAATCCGCCTTCCATCAAATCCCCCAATATTCGACCGATCCCTTTTTTCAGGAACCGGTTACCCCGGTTTTGGAATCCGGTTTACATATCGAACTTGACTCCGCCGTGCATCCACCACGAGTAGAATTCCCGCTGAATCGGGCGCGTTTTCTGCCCCATGTAGTAAATCATGGGTTCTTTGTTCAGGTTGAGGACTTCAACGTACATCGCCAAGCCCTTGTACACCTTCTGGCTGGCGGAAAAGTCCATTTGCAGATGTTCCTGGTAAATCCGGTCGTGCTCCGCGTCGACGCCCACTTCCTCGATGAATTTACCGTGGTAGTTCACGCTGAACCGGCCCGTGAAACCGTATTTTTCGTAGCTGACGGCAAAATTGGCTACATCCGCCGCCTGGCCCGGCAATTCCGGTCTCTCCAGCCGTCCGCCCACCTCCGCTTTAGACTTGGTGTGGGTGTAGTTCGCGTACAGGCCCAATCCGCTGAGGAATCCCGGCAGGAACGTCAACTGCTGCTGCCAGTTGAGTTCGTAACCCGTGAGTGATGAATTTCCGCCGTTCACGGGCTGGAAATAATCATACCCGTTGTACGCGCCGCCCCTGATCTTCGTGGTTTGAGTGAAGATGATGTTGTTCAGCTTTTTGTAGAAAAAACCGCCGGAAATGATGCCGATACCCTGAAAATAGTGTTCGGCCATCAGATCAAGGTTGGTCGCCGTGGTCGGTTTCAGCGTCGAATTGCCCTCGTAGACCTCTTCATCTTCCGGAAGCACCCTGCGATAGGGGACGACGTCGAAAAAGTTCGGCCGGGCAATACCGGTCGTGGCCGCCAGGCGGATGTTGGTCATCGGGGTCAAACGGTAGCGGACATGCGCCATGGGCATCAGGTTGTTGTAACTTTTCTTTGCCTCCTGCGGCGTCGTCGACACATAATTGCCGTCAACGTCCAGCAGAACTTGATTGCTCTTGTTCGTCTCACTGGTGAACTCATGCCGGAAACCGAAGAGAGCCATCAAATTGCCCTTGGTCACCGTGTTCATGGCGTAGTAGGCGTAAATGTTCTCGTCCGCCGTGAAATTGGCCGCATCCGTATTTTCCTGGTCGATGGCGCCGTCATATCCCGCCGGATTGTCCTTGAGGGCCTTGAAATCAGCCCGGAATTTACCGCCGTCGATTGTAGGACCGATCTTGTAGGCTCCGTTCTGAATGGTGACATTTGTATCACCCACGAAATTAGTCATCATCCGATAATTCGAGCCATTCCATTCATAAATCCACCGCAGCTGATCCTTCTTTTTTTCCCGCATGTGCATTTTGCCGCCGAATTTCAATTCGGACGGGAGGCTTCCAAGCCGGTAGGCGTACTTTAAATTCACCGCGCCCAGAACATCCTTGTCCGTCGCATCGTCATTGTTCCATTTGACTTTGTCAACTCTGAAGTTGCCGGGATTAAATTGATTGTAATCCGCACCTTGACTGGTAATCTTGTATTGCGGTGTATCCGTATTCGTCAAATCCAGCGTGATATTCATCTTCTTGACCATCTGGAACAGGGGATCGGTCTCATCGGGCTTTTTCGTCTCACCGCGGCTGTAGGCGACGGTGTAGTCGAGGGCCAGCCTGCCCATGTTGTGGATTCCGCCTGCCGAGACGCTGGTGATGTTTTGCCTCTCGAGGCGGTCCTTGAGTTCGTTGTAGACCTTTGCATTGCTGACGTGGGTCTCGTCCAGGAACGTGCCCTTGGACGGACGCACATAGAGGCGCCTTCGGTATTCGTAATCATCGCGGTTGTTGTACATGCCGCGCAGGAAGAACTGGTTGTTCGCGCTGGGACGGAATTCCAGACTGCCGGCCACGTTCCACCGTTCGCGCTTGACAATGTAGTCTCTCAGATCCAGGTCTACTAATGCAAAGGGGATGGTAGCACCTGTGCTGGTTTTGGCTTCATCCCAGGTCGACTCGTTGTCCCACGTGCTCCGCTTGCTGTAATCGTAGTTGCCGGTGACGGTGAGACCTATTTTTTTCTCCGCGCCGAGCTGGGTGCCGTAGGTAAAAACACCCTGCCACAGTGGTTTCCCCAGCTGGTCGCTGTAGCCGCTGCCGCCCTGGACGTGCAGAAACGGCTTGTCCGAGTCGAAAGCGCTACGGGTGATGATGTTCACCGAACCGCCGATCGCATCGGCGTCCACGTCGGGCGTCAGGGCTTTCACCACCTCGATGGAGGCCGCCTGCGTGGCCGAGATCACGTCCATGCCGACGTAACGCTCCCCGCCGTCCGGAGCGGTGATGCGTTCCCCGTTGACCGAGACGGCCGAGAGACGGGCTTCCGTTCCGCGGATCTGCACGTAACGGCCCTCACCCTGGTCGCGTACGACCGAGATGGCGGGGATGCGCTGCAGCACATCGGCGGTGTTCAAATCCGGAAAGCGCTGCATCTGTTCTTCAGACACCACGTTCTCGATGCCGGGTGAAGTCCTCTGCTGGCTGAGGGCCTTGATCTGGCCTTCCCTCAACCCCCGGACAACGACTTCTTCTCCTTTGAGGTAACTGACTTTCAACTTGGCTTCCTGCTGGACCGTGCTTCCGGAAGCCACGGTGATTTCCGCGGAAAACGCCTCGTAACCGATGTAACCGACAGTCAGGGTGTAGGTTCCCGCCGGTACGTTCTCGATGGAGTACTTTCCTTCGCGGTCGCTCGTGGCTCCCATGGAGGTTCCCTTCAGGAACACGTTCGCCCCGATCAGGTATTCGCCGGTGGTGGCGAGAACCCGGCCGGCAACGCGGCCGTACGGCTGCGCCTGCAGAACCGTGGATGCCATGAGCATGGCACCCAGAAGCAGGCAGATCCACACGAACTTGGACTTCACAGACTTTTCCATTACTCTTTCCTCCTGGTTAGTGGTATTGGTACAATGACGTAAATTCTTTTTTCAAACCGTTTCACCCCCTTTCACGTGTTTTGTCTGAATCCGGGTTCGACTCGGAACCTTTTCAATAGTGGTAATTTAAAAGGATGCCCATTCGCACCGACAGCAAGGGTCAGTCTCTCCACCGTTCCACCATGACCATGTTCATGGCCTTGCGGTATGTGCAGTAAAATCCGACCGAGGTCAGGCCGGTCAAAGAGACCATTTTCTTGGACGCATCCAGGAACATGTCATCCTTCAGTTGGAGTTTGATCTCATCCCCGTCGTAGCTAAAAATCCCGGTGACGGGGTCGAACGTGCCGGACATGAACGCGGCCAGAGCGTTCACGTCGACGAACCATTCCCCGGCAGGGTTCTGTTCGGGCGGATTGCCGAACTGGAGAAGGCTCCCGAACACGGCAAAACGGACGCTCTGGTAAGCCCCGAACGGAACCGCCGGAGTGCTCACCGCAGGATTCTTTTTGTTGATTTTAAAAACGTCCACCACGGTCCCGTCTTCCAGTTTGGCGGTGACCGTCAGTTCCTCCCTGTCCACGGCCGCCACCAAATAACAGGTCTGCGCCTGCGGATCGTAGAAGAAGGGATGCCAGATCTTGCGGCCCAAACTGTCCTTGGCGTTGTCGCCGGACCGGCCGGTAATAAAATACACAGTGCCGTCGGCGGCGCTCGGTGTAAATTCCTCGTTCTTGATGAAATAACTTCGGGCCATGGCGTGTTCGTGCGCATTGAACACCGCGTCGACGTGGTGCTTGTCGATGACCGGTCCGAAATGAACCTTGGTGAGGACTCCCGCACGGTCCGGATTTAAATTGTAGGTGGCGTCGTGGTAGACGACGATTTTCCAGGGTTGGGTGCTGGCTGCTAGGTCGGCGTCCAGCCAGGCTGTTTCCGCCTGAATCATGGCCTGCCGGTCCGCCGGATCCTTGAACTCGTAATGGAAGGAGCTGTTCAGCACGACGATGTGGGCAAATCCGTAATCGAACGAATACACTTCCCCCTTGAAATTGGCGGGACCGTTCTGCGGAACCCTGAACAGCTTGACGAAGTATTCGGGTCTTTGCCATTCATCGTCACTGGTCACGCCGCGCGGCTCATGATCGCCGATCGCCGGCATGACCGGAATGCGGGTGATCACGTCCTGGCAGCCCGCAAACCAGGCCTGCCACTGGCTATAATCCTTTCCGGAATAAATCAAATCGCCCACGCTCATGATAAACCGGACGCCGGGATTTTGTCGATATGCCCGGGAGACGGTTTTTTGCCATACGGTATAAACCGGCTTCTTCTCGTGTGCGTCGCCGAAGAGGATGAATTCAAACTTCCCCGGCCCTGCTTTTTCCGTTTCAAACGCGTACGTGGCGCTCCACCGAGTGCCGTCGCCCACACGGTACCGGTACCTCGTTCCCGGCTGCAGGCTGCGCAGGGTCACGGAGAACTGATGGATCGCGCCGACGTTGGTGACCCATTTTTCAGGAGGGGCAACGGTCAACGTTGTGAAGGATTGACCTTCTCGGGCGTATTGCACCTTCCCGACGGTGACCGTCGTGTCGGTTCTCCAGCCGATGGCCTGTGTCGTTTTCGGACTTTCCGACCAGGTCAGCCGGATGTTGTCGGGCATTGGAGTGGCGCCGGCGCCCCACAAACCGACGGATGCAAAAACCATGACCATCCATACCGGTGTGAAGACGATCCAAAATCTCTTTCGCATGGGTCTCTTTCCTTTCGAGAAATTTACTTGAACATGTCTGATTGTTTTTTTGGCAATTTGCATGACCGCTTTCATGCCTGGTATTCCCTCCTGATCATGTCCTCCACATCCTCGATTTTCCTCTTGATCGGCCCTTCTGCCTCCATTTTCAGGCTGGTGACGGCAGCCGCCCAGACCGCGGCTTCCCCGGGGGATGCGTTCAACCGTTTGGCGGCGTAGGATGCAATGCACGTGTCACCCCGGCCGCTGCGGCCTACCATCTGCTTGGGACGGAACGCCGCTTCGTGGAACCGCCCCTCGGCAAGGACGAGCAAGCCGTCCCGATGGGTCAAAACGATTTCCTTGGGCCCCCAATCCGCCAGCACGCGTGCCGCGGTCCGGATGTCCTTCTGCCCGGTCATGGTTTCCGCCTCCACGGCGTCGGTTTTCAGGATGTCGATGTACGGGAGCACCTGCTGTTTTTCCGGCCAGGCGTCGAACACCAGGGTACCGTCCTCCGCGATGATCCGGACGTACCCCTGAGCATCCGCGGAAATCCACGCGTCTTTTTTCCGCAAGGCCTGGATCACGGCGAGATCCACCTCCCCGCGGGTCGAGGCATTGATGAGGAACACCTTGGCCTCGAGATGCTCGACCTGGGCAGGGGTGAAAACGCCGGCCGTGAGCGTCACCGACAGAACGCGCCGGTCCGGGTCGGTTGTCGGATAGTACAACCTCATGTCCGTGGAATGCGGCGTGTACGTCGGGAACACGTCGACGCCCAGACGCTCGAGCGCCTCGACGACGCGGACATCCTCCCTCGCCAACCGGGTGACCGTGGCCGTCCTCAGACCCATCATGGCGGCCACGTGCGCCCCGTAATTGAACCCTCCGCCGTCGACATGCCTCGTTCCGGAAGGGGAAACAATCGTATCCTTGGTGTAATTGCCGATGATCACCATGTCATAGGTGTGCAAAGCTT
>Ga0315277_10002249_pt1 | contig 27079 bp, 27 predicted proteins | sample YL17G05_15_MG_FD_203695 | JGI IMG/M metagenome (GOLD analysis project Ga0315277, IMG submission 203695) | Sediment microbial communities from Yellowstone Lake, YNP, Wyoming, USA - YL17G05_15 | ecosystem: Environmental > Aquatic > Freshwater > Lake > Sediment | place: USA: Wyoming | collected... | reverse complement strand
ACCGTCCTTCGGCCTTGCCGCCGGTGCCCTCACCGCGTGGCCTGACGAGAAGAACGGGCTGCTCACACCCGTTCAGAATCTTGTCGACCTCGCTCCCGATTACCCAGCGGGCCAGCCCCGAGCGGCCGTGGGTAGACATGGCAATCAGGCCAACGTTCTCCTGCTCGGCCTGCTCCACGATCTGCGCTGCTGACCGGCCCCTCACTACTCTGGTTTCGACATCGATCCCCGCTTTGCGGAGCTGCTCGGCTACCCCCGCCAGGTAGTTCTCGGCCATGGGCTGGATGCGCTCCACGGTCGCGTCGGCGTGGGCCTTCTGCTCAGGAGCCTCGTGGTCAAGGTCGGTCTCGACGACATGGAAGAGGATGACACGGCTGTGGAATCCCTTGGCCACCGCCATCACATAAGGCAGGATCGCTTGTGCCAAAGGCGACCCATCCAGCGGTACGAGTATCTTCTCGAACATTCCCATGGCCGCCCCCAAAGTGGCGATGCTGTATAGTAGCAATCGCTGAGGCTGCGGGCAAGCCCTGACCAGACACGCAGATTTGAAGCTAGACGCGGCGCAGGTGGAAGGGGCTATCGATGATGCCCCAGGCCGCCTCGTAGATGGCCTCCGACAGGTTGGGGTGGCCGTGCATGGTGTGCGCCAGGTCCTGGGCGGTTGCCCCCATTCGCAGCGCCAGCACGCCCTCGGCGATGATGTCGGTGGCTCTGGGCCCCAGGATATGCACCCCCAACACGCGGCCCGAGGGCTCCTCACAGATGAGCTTCACCAGCCCCGAAGGCTGTCCCAAGAGCTGAGCCCGCGCCAGCGCGGAGAAGGGGAAACGGCTCACCTTATAGGAAACGCCCTGGGCGCGGGCCTCCTCCTCGCGCAGGCCAACGCTGGCTACCTCCGGCAGGGTGTACACGCAGTTGGGTATAGCTCGATAGTCGGCCTGGCGGCGGCCACCGAGGGCGTTCTCGGCGGCGATGATGCCCTGATAGGAGGCGACATAGGCTAGCATGTAGAGCCCTACTACATCGCCGACGGCGTAGACGTTCTGCACGCTGGTCTCCAAGCGCTCGTTGACCGCCAGCGAGCCGTCCCTGAGAGCCAGGCCAGCCTCTTCCAGGGCATCGCTGCAAGGCCGGCGTCCCACCGCCATGAGCACCCTATCCGCCACAACCTCCTGCTGCTCCTCGCCCAGGCCGAAGAGCAGCCGCAGCCGCTCGCCCTCGGCCCTGATCTCTTGAAGCGAGGCGCTGGTGTGGATAGTGATGCCCTGGCCGCGCAGGATCTGCTGGCAGCGGCGGGCGATCTCCTCGTCTACCGGCGGCATGATGCGGGGCAGGAGCTCAAGGATGGTCACGCGAGCCCCCAGGGCGGAAAAGATCGAGGCGAACTCGCAGCCTATCACGCCAGCGCCGATGACCACCAGGCTCTCGGGCAGTGCTTCAAGCTCCAGGATTTCGTCGCTGGTGAGAACGCCCGGCAGGCTGGCGCCAGGGACGGGCAGGCGAGTGTGCAAGGAGCCAGTGGCGACGATTATCCTGCCGGCGGCCACAAGCTTGTCCGCGACCTTGATAGAACCCGGCCCAACCAGTCGCCCCTCGCCGCGGAGCACGGCGATTTTCCGCCAGGCGATCAGCTTCTCCAGCTCCTCCGCCTGCTGGGCCACCACTTGCCTCTTCCTGGCCATCATCGCCCCGAAGTCGACGGCGGCGTCCTTCAGTACCACGCCGAAGGTGGAGGCATCCCTCGCTTCCAGCAGGGCTTCGGCGCTGCGAACGAGGGCTTTGGTGGGAATGCAGCCGCGATGGAGGCAGGTGCCGCCCAGGCGGTCCTTCTCCACCAGGGCGACCCGCGCCCCTAGCTGAGCGGCCCTGATGGCGGCGACGTAGCCGCCGGGGCCGCCGCCGATGATGGCGATGTCGAAGGGGGCTTCCTCAGTCACTGGCCTCGCTCCCTGGAAGTGCGCCGCTATCATAGCACAAGCGCCGAACCGCTCGGCCCGACGCTTGTGCTGGCAAATCTTATCGCTAGGCTAGAGGCTATCCGACGGTGGCTCTTTCCGGTCAAGGCGGTGGGATGGAGTTCGCAGCGAAAGTCATATCTCCGCTACTCTTCGACCACCACCTGGGCCTTCATAGAGGAGTGAATGGAACAGTGGTAGCTGAAGGTGCCAGTGCTGTCAAAGGTTCGGGAGAACGTCTTCCCCTTTTGCAGTTGGCCGCTGTCGAAGCTGCCATCGTCCGCCGTAACGGTGTGAGCAGATGCTCCATCGTTCGTCCAGGTAACAGTACCGCCGACCTTGATCGTCACTTTGCTGGGCGTGAACTGGAAGTCCTTGATCTGCACAGAGGCCTGCTGGGCCTGAGGTGTGCTGGGCGTTAGCGTTGGCGTGAGAGCGGCTGGCGTACCGGTCGGCATCACCATCGGCGTATTCGTTGCCGCAGAAGGGCGCGGCGTCGGACTCCCGCTCTTCTTGGAGCCGCCGCCACAGGACAGAGCGGCCAAGCTGATCACGAGCACTGCCGTGAGCAGCATGACCAAGACGAGTCGAGCCTTCCCTGGCTTCATCGAACAGCCTCCTTTTCGATCTACGAGGGCGATCAACCGTAGCGGAAATCGAAAAACCACACGCCGATGCCGTAGTAAGCATGAACAGCGACGACCACTGCAATGAGACCGGCGTTGACCACGTGGGGAACGAAGAGGGCGCGTCTTCCCCTTACCATCAGGACGCCGCTCGTGACCTGAACCAGGAGTAGAGCGATCAGGACGAGGCCAAGCCAGATGTTGATCGGCTTGTCAAAGACGATAGGCACTGTCATTGGCTCTTCCCTCCGCGAGCTGTCAGCCGACCGCCAGTCGGCGCCGCAGGTGGTTGAAAGTGCGCCGCTATCATAGCACAAGCGCCGACATGGGGTGGCCCAGAGTGGTGTTTCGGGAGGTATGAGAAATCATGAGCGGACAGAGGGCGTCTGACGCTCGGTGTCTCACCCAACATGAAACAATGCGGCCCGGGTGGCTCACCGCCTGCTATCCGCGAGTTGTAGCGACAGCTAGCCGCCTGGAGTGAGACCCTTCGCTATGCTCAGGGTGACGGCAACGGCCACCGTCGTTCTGAGCGAAGCGAAGAATCTAACGAAAGCCAAGAACCCGAGCGAAGCGAAGAATCCCAGCGAGAGGCGGCGTTCTCAGGAGCCGGCGTGGTCCAGATAGACTGCTTTGCGCTCTCTGTGGGCAACGCGGGTCCTGTAGGCGGCGCTGGCAACGGCCTTGGCGACGTCCCTCGCCACTCTCTTGTCGAAGACGGTCGGGATTATGTAGTCCTCATGGAGTTGCCGCTTTGAGACCACGTCGGCAATCGCCTGGGCAGCGGCCAGCTTCATCTCCTCGTTGATCTCGCGGGCGCGTGAGTCGAGCACTCCGCGGAAGAGGCCCGGGAAGCAAAGCACGTTGTTGATCTGATTCGGGTAGTCCGATCTGCCTGTGGCCATTATTCTTGCGTAGGGCGCAGCCTCTTCGGGCATGACTTCAGGTACAGGGTTCGCGAGGGCGAAGATGATGGGGTCTCTTGCCATTTTCGCTATGGCTGCTGCGGGCAAGAGTCTGGGAGCTGAAAGGCCGATGAATACGTCTGCCCCTTGCAAGGCATCCACAAGCGTGCCTTGAAATCTGTCAGGATTGGTGTTCTCGGCGTACCATTTCTTCGCCGAATCCATATGTTCTTTTCGGCCGCGGTAGAGCGCCCCTGCCCGGTCGCAGCCGATGATGTTCCTGACGCCGCCAGCGAGAAGGAACCTGGTGGTGGCGTTGCCGGCCGCACCGATGCCGCTGAACACGATCTTCAGGTCTTTCGGCTTCTTCCCCACTATCTTCAGGGCGTTGATCAGGGCCGCCATGATCACCACAGCCGTACCGTGCTGGTCGTCATGGAAGACGGGGATGTCGAGCTCTGCTCGTAGCTGCTCTTCAATCTGAAAGCAACGGGGCGCAGAGATGTCCTCGAGGTTTATGCCGCCAAAAGTGGGGGCAATGTATTTCACCGTCCGCACGATCTCATCAGGGTCCTTGGTGTCCAGACAGATAGGGAAGGCATCAACGCCGCCAAACTCTTTGAATAGCTGCGCCTTGCCCTCCATCACCGGCAGGGCGCCTTTTGGACCGATATCTCCCAACCCGAGCACCGCGGTCCCATCGGTGACTATGGCCACCGTATTCCCCTTGATGGTTAGGGTGTACGCTTTCATCGGGTCGTGCCAGACTGCGAGAGACACCTCCGCTACACCGGGGGTGTAGAATGTGGAGAGGTCGGCCCTCGTCTTCAGTGGCTTCCTGCTGACGATCTCGATCTTGCCGCCCAGATGGGCCAGGAAGATAGGGTTGGCGACGTGGACTACGCGGACGTCTCTTAGTCGCTTTAGCGCCTCGACCATTCGCTGTCCGTCATGCTCATCTCGAACGGATACAGTGATGTCGCGGATCACGATGCTGGTGGTGATCTCCGGCGCGTCTATCGCCCCAATACTGCCGCCGCAACCGCCAATCGCAGCAGTGACCTTGGCTAGCATCCCCGGCACGTTCTTGATCTTCAGCCTTACTACCAAGCTGTAGGCGCCCGCGGGGCCGTTACCGGTCTTCTTCACCGTGTCCTCCTGTTCTCCGCGCGCAGTCCAATGCTTCCGAAGAGCCGGTAGCTAACCAACACTTGTTGCGTCTTCAGGCGATTGCGTACCTCCGCCCAGGCGTTCATGGCCTGACCTTGACCCCTCGCCAGGGGCGGCGCAGGCGCAGCCGCACCAGCCCGCGAACGTCCTGCCATACTGTCTTGCCGATATGCACCCGCGTGTCGGGGTCCTCCAGCCAGCGCACGGGGATCTCCTTCACTGGATAGCCGGCCTTCTCGGCCAGGATCAGCAGCTCCGTATCGAAGAACCAGTCGTTGTTCTCTACCAGCGGCACCAGAGTGCGGACCGCTTGCCGGCTGAGGGCCTTGAAGCCGCACTGGGCGTCCGAGAAGCGGGTGAAGAACAGCGCCTTGATCATCACGTTGTAGCCGCGCGAGAGCACCTCGCGCTTCAGGGAGCGGCGAATGTCGGAGGCCTGCGACAGGCGGCTGCCGGTGGCGATGTGGTAGCCCTCACTGGCGATGGCCTCGATGAGGAGCGGGAAGGCCGTCAGCTCGGTGGAGAGGTCTACGTCCATGTAGCTGACGATATCGGCCGCGCTGCCCAGCCAGGACGCCTTGAGCGCCAGCCCCCGGCCCTTCTGGGGGATGTGCAGGGAGGCCACATCCGCGTGCTTTTGGGCCAGCTCTTGGGCCACGGCGAGGGTGCCATCGGTGGAGGCGTTGTCGGCGATGAGGATGCGCCACTTGTGGTGGAACCCCTTGCTCAGAAACTGGCGCAGGGTGGCCACGCTCTGGGCCAGGACGTGCTCTTCGTTGTAGACGGGGATGACGACGTCGACGCTAGCCATAGCTCAATGCCTGAAGTGGCGGATGCCGGTAAAGACCATGGCCACGCCGCGGGCGTCCGCCGCCTCGATGACCTCCTGGTCGCGGATGGAGCCGCCGGGCTGGATGACGGCGGTGACGCCACCGTCGGCGGCCAGCTCCACGCCGTCGGGGAAGGGGAAGAAGGCGTCGGAGGCCAGGACGGCGCCGCGGGCCCGTTCCTCAGCCCGCCGCAGGGCCAGGTGGACGCTGGTCACCCGGTTGGGCTGGCCGGCGCCCATGCCCAGAAGGCTGCGGTCTTTGACGATGACGATGGCGTTGGACTTGACGTGCTTGACCACCTTCCAGGCGAAGCGCAGGTTGGCCATCTCCTGTTCGCTGGGAGCCCGCTTGGTCACCACCTGCAGCTCGATGGCGTCGTCCAGGTAGGCGTCTGGCTGCTGGACGAGGAAGCCGCCGGAGACCCGCCGGTATTCGAGGGCAGAGGCGCAGCCGGCGGCCGCCTTCTCATCGAGCTGGAGGAGGCGCAGGTTTTTCTTCTTTTGCAGGATGGTCAGAGCTTCCTCCGAGAAGGCGGGGGCGATGACGATCTCGTAGAAGGTCTTGCCGATCTCTTCCGCCGCCTCGCCCGTGAGCTCGCGGTTGACGGCGACGATCCCGCCGTAGGCGGAGACGGGGTCGCCGGAGAGGGCGCGGCGATAGGCCTCGGTCAGGTCCTGGTGGCAGGCCAGGCCGCAGGGGTTGGTGTGCTTCACCACCACCGCCGTCGGCTCGGCGAAGTCGAGGGCGGCCCGCCAGGCGGCGTCGGCGTCCAGGAAGTTGTTGTAGGAGAGCTCCTTGCCGTGGAGCTGCTCGGCGGCCACGATGCCCCCGGTCTGGCCTCCCCACAGCACGTTGTTCTCCCGATAGATGGCCGCCCGCTGGTGGGGGTTCTCGCCGTAGCGGAGGTCGAACAGCTTGGTGAGGGAGAGGGTGAGCTGCTCGGGAAGCGCCGCCGCCTCCGCCCGCAGGTACTGGGCAATGGCGGTGTCGTAGGAGGCCACGTGCTGGAAGGCCTTCAGCGCCAGGCGGCGGCGCTCCTCCGGCGGCACGCTTCCGGCGCGCAGCAAGCCCAAGACCCGCTCGTAGTCCGCGGGGTCGACCACCACCAGCACGTGGGGGAAGTTCTTGGCGGCGGCGCGGATCATGGTTGGCCCGCCGATGTCGATGTTCTCCAGGGCGTCGTCCAGGCTCACGCCGGGCTTGGTGACCGTCTGCACGAAGGGGTAGAGGTTGACCGCCACCAGGTCGATGGCCGCGATGCCACTCTTGGCCAGCTCCTCCAGGTGCGAGGGCTGGTCGCGGCGGGCCAGGATGCCCCCGTGCACCGCCGGGTGGAGGGTCTTCACCCGCCCGTCCAGGATCTCGGGGAAGCCGGTGAGCTTCGACACGCTGGCGACGGCGACGCCGGCCTGGGCGAGGGCCTGGTGGGTGCCGCCGGTGCTGTACACCTCGAACCCCAGCTCGGCCAGGCCGCGGGCGAAGTCCAGAACGCCCGTCTTGTCAGAGACGCTAATGATGGCCTTCACCTCTCGTACTCCTCTTGTCCCTCTTCTTCCTCGTCGATCTCCTCGAACTGCTCGGCTATCTCGGGAGTCACCTCGCCGCTGCCGCCGCAGAGGGGGCAGGGTACCAGCCCGCCCTCCAGGCTCTCGATGCCCTGGAACTCCATGAGCTTGTCGTCCTCGGTCCATACGTAGGTGCGGTCGGGGTCGAAGTCGTCGATGCGGTAGGGGCGCTGTGTGCGGCCATCCTCGTCGATGTAGGCCAGGCCGGACAGGCCCGGCAGGTGGTCCTCGAAGAACGCACGCAAGGCCTCCCGCACGTTCCTGGCCTCGATGTCTTCCTCCCACCGCGTCTCGCCGTGCCTGAGAAGGCCGCGCGGCTCCTCCAGCGAGGGGATATCGCTCGAGCCGAGGCGAATGCCGTGAGGCCTGCGGGCGACGTAGTAGATACGGAACCTTGGCATGCGCCAGCGCTCCTAGTCGATCACGACTCGCTGTTCGCTCTTCTGGGCGATGACCTCCCCCACCACCAGCGCCTCCGGCGCCTGCGCGCGCACTGCCTCCACATCCGCGGGGGCGCAGGCCAGTATCATCCCCAGGCCCATGTTGAACGTGCGGTACATCTCGTCTTCTGCCACCTTGCCCTGCTCCTGGATGAGGCGAAAGATCGGCTGCACCGGCCAGCTCCCCCGCCGCAGGCGAGCGGCCAGCCCCTGCCCTGAGCCTGTCGAAGGGCCCTCGGGCAGGATGCGCGGCAGGTTGCCCGGTATGCCCCCGCCGGTGATGTGCGCGATGCCATGTAGGGGCGATTCTCGAATCGCCCCTGCGCGTCCCTCGCGAATCGCCCCTACCACGTTGTGATAGCAGCGGTGGGGCGCCAGCAGCGCCTCGCCCAGCGTGCCCTCCAGGCCGGGGTAGGTGCGGTTCAGGCGGGCCCGCTCCTCCTCGAGGTCGCCGCCCAGGCCCACGCCGAAGACCTTGCGCACGAGCGAATAGCCGTTGGTGTGCAGGCCGCTGGAGGGCAGGCCGAGGAGCACGTCGCCCGCGCGGATGGTGCTGCCGTCGATGATCTGGCCCCGCTCGACCACGCCCACGATGAAGCCCACCAGGTCGAAATCGCCTTGGCCGTAGATGTCGGGCATGTCGGCTGTCTCGCCTCCCAGGAGGGCACAGCCCACCGCCTGGCAGGCCGAGGCCACCCCCTGAACGATAGCCGTCTTTGCCTCCTCGGACAAGTCGCTGCTGCCTAGATAGTCCAGGAAAAAGAGGGGCTCGGCGCCGGTGGTGAGGATGTCGTTGACGCAGTGGTTGACCAGGTCGATGCCCACCGTGTCGTAGCGGGCGAGGAGGGCGGCGATCTTGAGCTTGGTGCCGACGCCGTCGGCGCTGGCCACCAGGACGGGGTCGCGATAGCCGCTCAGGCGGAACAGGCCGCTGAAGGGCCCGACGCCCGCCAGCACCTCGGGCCGATGGGTGGCCCTGGCTAGCTCCTTGATGCGGTCAATCAGGCGAGCGGCAGCATCCACATCGACGCCCGCCTGAGAGTAGGTCATGCCTTGAGGCGGATGAGCCTCTTGCATGACGGCTTAGTGGCGGTCTTCTTCCCAAGTCCAGGCGACGGGCACTGGCTCGGGCTTCTCGCCAGGCTGCGCTGGCCGCCGCTCGAAGACCAGCTTGTCCATCTGGAGCTGGACCTCCATGGGGTAGTCACCGGTGAAGCAGGCCAGGCAGAAGGCCTCGCGGCTCTGGTCTACCGCTCGCAGGAGGCCCTCGACGGTCTGGTAGGCCAGGCTATCGGCGCCGATGTGGCGGCAGATCTGTTCCACCGAGTTGCGGGAGGCGATGAGCTCCCAGCGGGTGGCCATATCGATGCCGAAGAAGCAGGGGTGGCAGATGGGCGGGGCGGTAATGCGCATGTGCACCTCGCGGGCGCCCGCCCGGCGCAGCATCTCCACCACTCTGGGGGTGGTGGTTCCGCGAACGATGGAGTCGTCCACCACCACCAGCCGCTTGCCCTCCAGGATCTCCCGCAGAGGGTTGAACTTCAGGTAGACTCCCACCTCGCGCAGGCGCTGGTTCGGCTGGATGAAAGTGCGCCCCACATAGCGGTTCTTCACCAGGCCCTCGGCGTAGGGGATGCCCGACTGGTGGGCGTAGCCAATGGCAGCGGCTATGGCCGAATCCGGCACGCCGATAACCAGATCGGCCTCCACCGGGTACTGGCGCGCCAGCTCGGCCCCCATAGCCATGCGCACAGGATAGAGGAGCTTGTCCCGCAGGATGGTATCGGGCCGCGAAAAGTAGATGTATTCGAAGATGCAGAGGGCGTCGCGCTGACGGGGCACCGGCTTGTAGGAACTGACGCCGGTCTCGTCGATGTAGAGGGCCTCGCCCGGCTCCACCTCGCGCACGAAGGTTGCCCCCAGGTGATCCAGGGCGCAGCTCTCGGAGGCGATCACCCAGCCGCTGTTCAGGGAGCCCAGGCAGAGGGGGCGGATGCCATGTGGGTCGCGCATGGCGAACAGGCCCTGGGGAGCCAGGCCCACGACGCAATAAGCCCCTTGGATGTGCCGCATGACGTAGCCCAAACGCTTCTCCCAGGTGGTGCCAGGGGCCGCTGCCAGCAGGTTGGCAATGATTTCCGTGTCGGTGGAGGTCTGGAAGCTATAACCTTGCTCCTCTAGGTCGCGACGCAGCACATCAGCGTTCACCAGGTTGCCATTGTGACCGAGGGCCAGCGGCCCGCGAGGGCCATCTATGCACAGGGGCTGGGCGTTCTCAGATCGGCTCGAGCCGGTGGTGGAATAGCGAGTGTGGCCTACGGCGATATGGCCGGGCAGATAAGACAGATCGGCCTCATCGAACACCTGAGAGATAAGGCCCATGCCGGTGCGGAGGTGGATTTTGCCGCCGTTGGCGGTGGCTATGCCTGCGCTTTCCTGCCCTCGATGCTGAAGGGCATACAGGCCGTAAAAGGTAACCCTGGCTACGTCTTCCCCTGGCGCATAGACGCCGAAGACGCCGCAGGACTCTCGCAAGCCGGAAAGTAAGCTCATGCCCTGCCTAACGCCTCATCCTGACAGCGGCGATTTGGCAGAAAGTCACGACATTTAATCCGTCAAACGACCCAAGCTGCAATCGTGGTTGGGACACTTGCCGCCCGGTTCCAGCTTTGTGCCGCAGAAGAGGCAATGGCTGTTCTCCCACCACAACAAATACGCTAGCCCCGCTATCGCCGTCATCAGCGGCATCACGACCGCGACCGCAAGTACTAGCGCGCGCTTCCTCATGGAGAATACCTGCCCCCTGACGTTATTAATTGTAGCATCTAGCCTAGCAGTGGTCAAAGGCTGTGGCCTAGCTGGGAGCCGGCAGGTCCAGCATTAGGACCTCGAGAGCCAGGCGCGGGTTGACGTTTTGCTCTAGGTGGCGCTTGCTGGCAGCCAACGACCGCAGGAAGGCGATCACCTGGGTGGCATGATAGCGCGAAGCCTCCGCCCGCAGGATATCTCCCAGGTCGAGGTTGGTGATGGCGTCCTGGCAGTCGCTGGACAGCAGCAGGATGTCGCGCCACCACTCCCGCCAGAGGTCGAGGACGGCCAGGACGGTGACCCGATCGCGGGAGAAGCGGCTGGCCACCTCGGAGGCGTAGGCGAATCGCTCCTGGATGGTGCGATCGGGCAGGGCGCGGATGTCCATGAGGGCTTCGTGGCGGACCCGCATCATATCTTCATCCTGGTGGGCGGCGATGGCCCAGCCCGGGCGGCCGCGCGCCAGGCGAGCGAGGAGCTGAGCCTGGCGAGGAGGCAGCGACCACCGCTGGCGCAAGGCCTCCTCCAGATCGGGCACCGGCAGAGGCGAAAGGTCCAGCCGCTGGCAGCGGGAGAGGATGGTGGGCCGCAGGGCCTGTGGTCGCGAGGTGATGAGGACGAAGACGACATCTGGGGGCGGCTCCTCCAGGGTCTTAAGGAAGGCGTTCTGGGCCGCCTCGTTCATGGCATCGGCCGGGTCGATGATGATCACCCGGCAGCGCCCCTCGAAGGGGCGCAGGCTCACCGCTCGTCCCACCTCCCGTATCTGGTCGATGCTGATGTCCTTGTGGACTCCGCCGTCGCTTACGTCCACGCCCACCACCTGCACGTCGGCGTGGATGCCGGCGGCGATGCGGCGGCAGGGGGTGCACTCCTTGCAGGGCGGCTCGGACCCCTCGCAGTTGAGGGTCTGGGCCAGCTCCAGGGCGAGGGTGCCCTTGCCCACCCGCGGCGGCCCCACGAAGAGATAGGCGTGAGCACGCCGGCCCTGGGCCAGGCCGCGCTGGAGGGCAGCCACCGCCCTATCCTGCCCGATCGTCTGCCACACGGGCGCTCCCCTTTAGTCTAGCCGCGCGAGGGCCAGACCCACTGGAAGATTGGCACGAGCAGCAGGAGCAAGCCAAGGCCGCCGCCAATCGAGGCGGCTCGCAGCCGCGGGCGGCCTGCTGTCGGCCAAACGCCAACGCAGACGAGCACCGCCCCGGCAACCAATATGGCTATCACTGCTTGCTCGGACGAGATCGTGACGCCGGGTAGCACGTCCACCCCGGCTAGAACAACCACCGCGACGGCCGGGCCCACCGCCAGGCCCGCCAGGAAACAGGCCGCGACCCACCTCGCTCCGCTGGGCAGCACCGCCGTCGCCCCCTACCCCTCAGGGGGATACACGTCGCAGCGCATCAGGTCCTCGTAGGTCTCGCGGCGACGGATCAGGCGGGCAGTGCCGTCCTTCACCATGACGATGGCCGGACGCAGAAAGGCGTTGTAGTTGCTGGCCATGGGTAGGCAGTAGGCGCCAGCGGCGGCCACCGCCAGCAGGTCGCCCGCTTCCAGGCGGGGGAGGTCGGCATCGCGCACCAGGACATCGCCCGACTCGCAGAACTTGCCGGCGATGGTCACCCGCTGCTGTTCTGAATCGCCCACCTTGTTGGCTACCAGCGCCGAATAGCGGGCGCTGTAGAGGGCGGGCCGAATGTTGTCGCCCATGCCGCCGTCCACCGCCACGTACGTACGCACGCCCGGGATCTCCTTGCTGGCGCCGATCCTGTACAGGGCGACGCAGGCCTGACCGACGATCGCCCGCCCCGGCTCCACGACCAGCTTGGGCAAGGCCAGGGAGCGGGCCCGGCAGGCGTCCGTGAGGGCGGCGACGATGGCCGCCGCGTACTCGGCGGGCGAGGGCGCAGGAGTGTCCTCCAGGTACTGGATGGCGAAGCCGCCGCCGGGGCTGAGCTCGCCCAGGCGGAAGCCGTGCCGCTCGCCCATCTGGGCGGCGAAGGCCGTCACCACCTGGGTCGCCTCCTGATAGGGCTCCATGTGAGGGATCGGCGAGCCCAGGTGGAAGTGCAGGCCCACCAGCTCGACGGCCGGCAGGCTCAGGGCCTGTTTCACCGCCGCCTCCGCCTGGCCGGTGACGATGGGGAAGCCGAACTTGCTGTCGAGGACGCCGGTGGTGGTGTGGCGATGGGTGTGGGGGTCGACGTTGGGCGACAGGCGCAGGAGGATGGGCTGGCGCTTGCCGACATCCAGCGCCACGCGGTTCAGCAGCTCCAGCTCGTGCAGGTTGTCGACCACCACCCGGCCGATGCTGTAGTCCAGGGCCTCCCGCAGCTCCTCCTTCGACTTGTTGTTGCCGTGGAAGTAGATCCTCTGGGGTGGGAAGCCCACCGAGCGGGCGATGGCCAGCTCGCCGCCGGAGACCACCTCTAGGTCCATCTGCTCCTCGGCCAGGAGGGCGGCCAGGGCTCGGCCCAGGTAGGCCTTGGCGGCGTAGCTGACACCGCTATCGGCGTGGCGGCTGCGGAACTGCGAGCGGAACTGGCGGCACTGGTGGCGCAGGGTCTCCTCGTCGAAGACGTAGAGGGGCGTGCCGAACTCGCGCGCCAGCTCGACGGCGTCGCAGCCAGCGATGGCCAGATGGCCGTCGTCGTTCACCGCCGCGGTGAGCGGCAGTATGCCCGCCAGTGGCAGCTCGATGGGTGGTCTGTTCTTCGGCAAGGAAAGGTCTCCCCCGAATCTGAGGGCATTATACGTTTGACGATGAGGCTCAGTCTAGGGAAGGACGTAGAGGCTGCCCTCGCTGTCGCTGCGGCGGGCGATCCTGCTTTCGCTCTCCAGCTTCGCCAGGTGGGCAAGGAGCTGACCACGGGCCATGCCCACAAGGCGTCTGTCCAGCTCGGGGTAGAGCTCGGCCAGCAGCGCCTCCAGCCGCCCCCGTCCCTGACCGACGGCCGCCAGGATCTGCCTCTCCCGCTCCTGGCGGTGATCGATGAGCTCCTGGAGCTTGCGGGCGACATCCCGCACGGGCGGCCCGTGGCCGGGGCAGAGCAGGGCCGCCTCGTAGCCCTTCAGCCGCTCCAGCGACTGCATGTAGAGGGCCATGTCGCCGTGGGGCGGCGGCATGATGGCCACCGTGCCCAGGCCGAGCACAGTGTCGCCGGTGAACAGCACGCCCTCCTCGCGCAGGTAGAGAGAGATGGAGCCGAGGGTGTGGCCGGGCGTATCGATGACCTCGATGGTGATGCCGCCCACCTGGATGGTGTCGCCGCCTTGCACGAGACAGTCGGCGGTGGTCTGGGCGGTGGCCAGGCGCCAGGCGCCAAACCGCTCGGCCAGCGTCTGCGGTTCGACGGGGATATCGACGTCCTGGGGAGCGGCTGCCCGCCACTCGCTCAGCAGGCGTGCCTCCGTCGGGTGCAGGCAGATGCGGGCGCCGGTGGCCTGACGCAAGGCGTGGGCGCCGCCGCAGTGATCGATGTGGTGGTGGGTGACGATGATGTGCGCTAGCTTCAGGTTGGCCATGCCCTGGAGGTATTCCAGCCGTGGCTTGATGGAGCCATCGTCAGGGTAGCCGGCATCGATGAGGGCCGCCTGGCCAGCGTCCACCACCAGGTAGACGTTGGGAGCGTACGGGCCGCTCAAGAAGGCCTGCGGCGCCGGTATGCTGTGGACGCGCGGGGTTATCTCCATGCTTCGCCGCCCCTGCGCGGCCAATGTTAGCATATCCGCGCGGCCTTCGCCTCTGGCGGCTAGCCGCTCACGGCGATCCCTCCCGACCGCTCATGGTGGCCCCTTCTCGCCGCTCATGGTGAGCCTGTCGAACCATGACCCCCGCTCGCCCTTCGACAAGCTCAGGGTGAGCGGATGGGGGCTGGCCCCAAGGGTTGGTGCAGCAGGGCGCTAGGCTAGCCAGCGCCTCCTGGCATACCAGGCACCGGCGGTGAGGGCGAGCATGCTGCGGCCGGTCCGGCGTCGGAGGCAGCGAAAAACGCTTCAGTTACGTTGGCGGCCTGGCACCCGCGGCAGGCCCTCAGCCCCTGGACCGCAGATCAATATTCACGTCGTCCACGCCCGCGTGGAAAAACCACTGGTTCTCGACTTCAGCGAAGCGCAGGCAGACTGCCCGCCCCACGTATGCGCTTGCGTCTGCTGTGACCGTTGTGTAACCCGACACCGGCGGGTCGCCTGGCAGCGTCTGGTAAATGTTGAGCAAGGCAGTCCCTGGGGAAGTGGTGAACGGATCCGCAGCGACGCCAGCCGCCGTCACCAGGTCAGCCCGGAACTGCTGGTTCTGGAAGACGCCATAGTCGAGCGAACTTGGGTTGAAGAAGGCGTCAGCCTCGTTGTTGACGTAGAGTTCGAAGCTAATGGAGCCAGACCTGAGAACACCGCATCGGTACAGCACGTGCGATCCTGGGCCGGATTGGTTGGTCATCGCCGCGTGGAGTCCCTCCGGCGGAGCGGCTACGGAGGTGGTGCTACCAGCGCACGCGCCCTGTGGTGGCAGCGTACCTGCCTGGTTGCACCAGCTTCCCGAGCCTCCGGCCTGGTCGACCACCGTCCAGCAGGGGATGACGTTAGTGTCGACAGCTCCGGCTTCGAAGCCGTCGTTGCCGCCGCGCGGACACAGGTTGGGGCTGGGGGGCCGCGACCCTTTCAGTTGCACGGTAGTCGACACCTCCGCAAGTGCGACTTCGTCGGCAAAGGCGATGGCACTTGCGGAGACATCCGCTGCTCCCGCTCTGTAAAGGCCGTTGTCGCCGACCACCGTGGCGCTCCAGGGGACCTGACCAGCGCAGACCATGGAGGTAGAGAAGTAGCTGCGGATGATGAGGCGTCCCGCCCGCTGCTCTAGTTCTCCGAACAGGTCGACAAATGCGGCCTTGGAGCAAGTAACGGTGCCACCAATTGTCACGACCCCGGTCTTCGCCACGACCGCACCGACCGGATCGATGCTAAGGTCGATCTCGAGCGGTGGAGGTGCGACGTTGACGGCGAAGGTCAGGTCGCCGCCCGGCCGACTGCGATACGCTCCGACCATGAAGAAGTAGGGCTCGCCCGCAACAGCATCAAACCTCACAAAGGACTGCAAGCTGTCGGTATCGTCGTTGCAGGCTATCTGGGTGAGGTCACCGCGCGAGCCTCTGTACACGGACAAGGTTGTGTCGTAGTTGCTTCCGAAAGTGTTGGCCTCAATGCGCATGTCCTCGGGGGCCGTGAGCGAGTACCAGACGGTGTGACCCCGGCCGGAGCAGTCCGGGTCGTCGGCGGCTGTAGTGGCGCCGCGCGTGTCCACATAATCGACAAACGGCAGCTCAGGGATGACGGTGGCGTTGTCGAAGTCGTCGTTCGCCGGCCCCGGAATGGGCGTAGGCGTCACCGTAGGCGTCACCGTAGGCGTAGGCGTGGGTGTCGGGGTGCCCGGCGGCGGGCAATCTTGATTGATGGCCAACCGGCCGGTGTCCAGCGTCTGCGGGTGGCACTCCCCCCCGACCCCGCTGGAGTTGTAGCAGGTGAGGGCCCCCGGCAACAGCGAGAAAGTGACCACACCCGAGCCGCCGATGTCCAGGCCGACCCGCACCAGGGTGCCATTGCCGGCGGTACCCGAGCCGCCAACGAGGTAGAGCGCGCCGGCGTTCCACTCGCCGTCGCTGTCCGTATCGGGGGCGAAGCTGGTCGCGCCGGGCAGCTTGATGAGCTGGTCGGTGCCGGGATCCGCGACGTGGACTACGTTTTCGTCCTAAACTAAGGCCGCGTCGTAGGCGATGGGTGCCAGGGTGTCGCCCATCACCACGATGTCGATGTTGTAGTCGCTGACGCCGTCGAACGCCGGGCTGGCGATGTCCACCCGCACGCAGTCCTCTACCGTGCCCAGGTTGCTGGCGGTGTTGCCGGTGGGATCGGGGTCAACGTCGAAGTTGACGGTGCCCTGGGCGGAGGCTCCCTGCTCTCCCAGAAGGCGAACGCCAATCACGACTATGAGCCCAAGCAGGGCACCGGCGACCGCGATCCGTGCTAGCTTCCTCATGGTACTACCTCCCTCATGGAAGCACGCCCCATCCTACGAGCCCTGTCAAGCTACGGCCGCCTTTCTCGCCGAAAGTCTCAGCCTAGGCGCTAACAGTATACTCAGAATAACTGCCTTGTCAACAATGGGGACGGCCAACCTTGCCCATTCTCAGCACCAATAGTACAATGAGGGCACGATGACTGTGGAAAAGGAGCCTGTCCTGAGCCCGTCGAAGGGCACGTACACCGTCAAGAAGGGGCTGGCCCAGATGCTCAAGGGCGGCGTCATCATGGACGTGGTGACGCCCGAGCACGCCCGCATCGCCGAGGAGGCGGGCGCCTGCGCCGTCATGGCCCTGGAGCGCGTGCCCGCCGACATCCGCGCCGCCGGCGGCGTGGCCCGCATGGCCGACCCGACGGTGATCCTGGCCATCATGGAGATGGTCACCATCCCGGTGATGGCCAAGTGCCGCATCGGCCACTTCGCCGAGGCCCAGGTGTTGCAGGCGCTGGGGGTGGACTTCATCGACGAATCGGAGGTGCTCACCCCCGCCGACGAAGCCCACCACATCGATAAGTGGCCCTTCAAGGTGCCATTCGTCTGCGGCTGCCGCGACTTGGGCGAGGCCCTGCGGCGCATCGGCGAGGGCGCGGCGATGATCCGCACCAAGGGCGAGGCCGGCACCGGCAACATCGTGGAGGCGGTGCGCCACATGCGGGCGGTGATGGACGGCATCCGCAGGCTGCACTCCATGCCAGTAGACGAGCTGATGGCCGAGGCCAAGGCGCTGGGGGCACCGTACGAACTGGTCAAGGAGGTGCACGAGAGCGGCCGCCTGCCGGTGGTCAACTTCGCCGCCGGCGGCGTGGCCACTCCCGCCGACGCTGCCCTGATGATGCAGCTAGGAGCTGAGGGCGTGTTCGTGGGCTCCGGCATCTTCAAGGCGGACGACCCCGAGGTGCGGGCCAAGGCCATCGTCAAGGCGGTCACCAACTACAACGACCCCCAGATCGTCGCCCAGGTATCGCGTGGCCTGGGAGAGGCCATGCGCGGCCTGGACATCCGAACCCTCAGCGAGGAGGAGTTGCTGGCCAGCCGCGGCTGGTAGAAACGCATGACCACCATCGGCGTCCTGGCGCTCCAGGGTGACTTCGCTGAGCACATCGGCATCTTTCAGCGACTGGGCATCGCGGCGCGAGAGGTACGCCACCCCCAGGAGCTTGCCGACCTTGACGGCCTGGTGATCCCCGGCGGCGAGAGCACGACCGTGGCCCGCCTCATCTCCGAGTTCGCCCTCCTGGAGCCCCTGCGAGAGCGGGCCCAGAACGGCTTTCCCCTCTGGGGCACCTGCGCCGGCATGATCGTTCTCGCTCAGCGGGTCAGCGATCAGGCCTGGCCCACCCTGGACGCCCTGGCCATCGCCGTGCGACGCAACGCCTTCGGGCGTCAGGTGGACAGCTTCGAGACCGACCTGGCCGTTCCCGCCCTCGGCCAGCAGCCCTTCCATGCCGTCTTCATACGCGCACCCATTGTGGAGGAGGTGGGCGATGGGGTGGAGGTGCTGGCCACACTGGAGAACGGGAAGGCGGTCGCTGTGCGCCAGGCCAACGCCCTGGCCACCGCTTTTCACCCTGAACTGACAGAAGACGATCGTTTCCACCGCTACTTTGTCGATATGGTGCGAGCGCATAAGGATGGCAAAGCGTAGCCCTCCCGCCACCATCAGGCCTCTGCGGCCGGCCGATCTGGTGTTCCTGGCCCCCCTCTGGGCGACGGGCAAGGCCCTCTTTGGCCCTTCCTACCACAACGAGGCCGAGACCTGGGAGCGTCTGGGCCTGGAGGAACCGAGGTTCCGTCTGCTGGAGAGCGCCCTGAGGCAGTGGCTCCCGTTGGGCGGCCGCCGTCACACCTGGACGGCCGTTCGCGGGCTGGGGGCCTGCGCTCTGGCGTCGGCGCGACGACGCTCTGGTCCCAGCGCCTGGGAGGTGGACTACCTCATCACCAGCCAGGGGAGCGAGACCGTCTGCTGGACGCTCCTGGAGCAGTTGAGCGAGGAACTGGGACGAGCCGGCGTCGAGAAGCTCTTCCTCAGACTGAAGGCCGATAGCCCCCTCCTGGAGGTGATTCGCCAGGTTGGCTTCTTCCCCTACCTGAAGGAGCGCCTCCTGGCTATCGCCAGAGCACCGCAAGGCCTGGAGCCATGGAATCTGCCCCTGCGGGAGCGTACCTCGGCCGACGCTTTCGCTCTGTTCCAGCTCTACAATGCCGCTGTGCCGGCAGCCGTGCGCCGCAATGAGGCCGCCACCGTGCGCGAGTGGGCGGACGTTCAGGAGAAGGGCCGCTGCCAGCACCTGATAGCGACGGGAGCAGATGGCCCCGTCGCCTGGCTGTGCATCGCCAAGGGCAATCGGGCAGGCCGCTTCAGCCTGCTGACCCAGCGAAGGGAGGAGGTTCCCCTGGACTACCTGCTGGCTGCCGCTTTCGACCATCTGGCCGACAGGCGGCCCATCCTTTGCCTGGTGCCTGAGTACCAGAAGGCGGTGGGTCACCGTCTGGAGGAGCTAGGCTTCAGGACAGTGGCCGAGTACGTGGTCCTGGTGAATCGCCTGGCTCGACCTGTGGAGGAGGCCGTGCCCGTAGCGGAGGGGGTTCGCCACCCCTATCCGGTGAGCTAGCACAATGAGCACTCTGAGGATAACCGACGACCTGGACGCCATGCTCGATGTCCTGCCACCGCACGTTCGCGACCCCTTGCGGGAGCGGCCGGACAACTTCGAGCTGCTGGAGGTGGTGCTCGACCTGGGCCGCCTGCCGGAGGCCCGCTACCCCGAGCAGGAGCTGACCCTCAGCGATCAGGAGGTGACCCAGGCCGACCTTGACCACATCGTCTCCCGCATCGGCGAGTTCACCACCGACAACCGGGCGGGCATCGAGCGCACCCTCCACCGCATATCGGCCATCCGCAACCGGCACGGGCGCATCGTCGGCCTCACCTGTCGCGTCGGTCGGGCCGTCTTCGGCACCATTCGCATCATCGAGGACCTGGTGAAATCGGGCAAGAGCACCCTTCTTCTGGGGCGGCCCGGCGTGGGCAAGACAACCATGTTGCGAGAGGTGGCCCGCTTCCTGGCCGACGATCTGAACAAGCGGGTGGTGGTGGTGGACACGTCCAACGAGATCGCTGGCGACGGCGACATCCCCCACCCGGGCATTGGCACCGCCCGTCGCATGCAGGTGCCCACCCCCACGCTGCAGCACGCGGTGATGATCGAGGCGGTGGAGAACCACATGCCGGAGGTCATCATCATCGACGAGATCGGCACCGACCTGGAGGCAGGCGCTGCCCGCACCATCGCCGAGCGAGGGGTGCAACTGGTGGGCACGGCCCACGGCAACGCGCTGGAGAACCTGATCATGAACCCCACCCTGTGTGACCTCGTCGGGGGCATCCAGTCGGTTACGCTGGGGGACGAGGAGGCGCGGCGTCGCGGCACCCAGAAGTCCATCCTGGAGCGCAAGGCACCCCCGACCTTCGACGTGGTGGTGGAGATCCAGAGCTGGGAGAGGGTAGCCGTGCACGCCAACGTGAGCGACACGGTGGATGCTATCCTCCGCGGCTACGAAGTGCCGGCAGAGATTCGCGAGCTGGACAAGGAGGGCCAGATGCAGGTGGTGGCCTCCCCGATGGCATCGGGGCGCCAGAAGCGCGCCCTGGAGAAACGTGGCCCCGTCGCCGTCGCCGCCGCTGGTGAGAGGCGTATCTATCCCTTTGGCATCTCCCGCCGGCGGCTGGAGCAGGCCATCCGCCAGATGGGCATGACGGCCGCCATCGTCGATCACCTGGGCGACGCCGATGTTCTGTTCACCCTTCGCAGCTACTATCGGCGCAAGCCTCAGCTCCTACGCGACGCTGAGGAGCGGGGCGTGCCCATCTACGTCATCAGGAGCAACACCGTGCTCCAGATGGAGCAGTGCCTGCTGTCCATGCGCAGCGAGCGCGGCCAGGACCCGGTTGTCACCGCCCTCCAGGAAGCGGAGGAGGCCATCGCCGACGTCATGAAAGGCCGGCGGTCGGTGGAGCTATCGCCGCAGAACGCCTACATTCGCCGCCTGCAGCACATGCTTGCCCAGCGCTACAACCTGGTCTCGCGCAGCCTGGGGCAGGAGCCGCAGCGACGGGTGAGCATCCAGCCCGGCAGAGGCGAGTAGCCCTTCTATGACTTCAGGAAAGATCGGTCTGTTCATCACCCTGGAAGGGGGCGAAGGCTCCGGGAAATCCACTCAGGCCCAGGACCTCAAGGAGCTTCTCGAGGCCAAAGGGTTCCCCGTCACCCTCACCCGCGAGCCCGCCGGCTGCCCGCTGGGACGCCACGTGCGCGAGCTCCTGAGTGACCCCTCGTTGAAGCTCGACCCCCGCAGCGAGCTCTTTCTGTTCGAGGCCGCCCGCGCCCAGCACGTCGCGGAGGTGATCCGGCCGGCGCTGGAACGAGGAGACATCGTGATCTGCGACCGCTTCAGCGACTCCAGCGTCGCCTACCAAGGCTACGGGCGAGGCCTGAGACTGGAAGATGTGCGGCTGGCCAATAGCATCGCCACTCGCGGTCTTGTGCCCGACCTGACGGTGTTCCTGAACGTGCCGGTGGAGACGGGGCTGGGCCGCAAGGCGGGTGAGGACGCCCCGGACAGCATTGGCAGGGAGCAAGCGCCATTCCACGAGCGGGTCCGGCAGGGCTACCTGGCGATGGCAGCCCAGGAGCCCAACCGCTTCCTAGTGCGCGACGGCATGCTCGCGCCTGAGGAGATAACCCGAACGATCTGGCGGTGGCTAGAGCCGCTGCTCACGTAGGGCCCGCGCTGGCAGGCCCGCGCGTTCACACGCGATCCCCTCGACAGGCCGCGAGGGCATGGGGAGGCGAATCCGATGCCCCCGCCCACCGTCATTCTGGGCAGAGCGAAGAATCTCAGCGGCGCTGGTGGCCGTCGGCGCGGGCGGGTGGTACGCGCGGAGGCGGCGGCTGGGGTAGGCCCTGCGGCTCCTTGTGACGTACCAGCATCCCGGTCATCCTGAGATCGTCCTGAGCGCAGCCGAAGGGCTTGTCGAAGGAGGAGCGGTGGCTCATGGTTCGACAGGCTCACCATGAGCGGGGCAAGGGCTCACCACGAGCGGCTCTCAAGCTCGCATGTCTTGAGACCCTAAACCCATTGCGTCCCCCTGGGGGTTGTGCTATCATCCCTGCTTGGCCCATCGGCTCGACATCTTGCCTGCCGCTAGGCAGGAGCGCGAAAGGGGGGACTGATGCACCTGATCATCGATGGCTATGGGGGCGATCCCCACAGGCTGGCTGACCAGGAAGTGGTGCGCGCGCTCTTAGATACGGTCCCCCAGGAAATAGGGATGGTCACGATCGCGCCGTCCTGCGTTTGCCGCTATGAGGGCCCCAAGCCCGAAGATTGGGGCATCTCCGGCTTCGTGCTCATCGCCGAAAGCCACCTCAGCATCCATACTTTCCCCGAACGCGGCCTGCTTTGGGCCGACATCTTCTCCTGCAAATCATTTGACGCCGACCGACTAATGGAAGCAGTGCAAGAGGCCTTTTCCCTACGAGAGGCGCGGGCCACCCTGCTGGGACGGGGCTTGGAGGACAGCGAAGTGTTGGCCCCGACAGCCGGTCGCGCGGCAGCTCCCTAGGGAGAACGGCGGGTGCATGAGCCGTTTGGCCCTTCCGTAACCCCCTTCCCCGTGGGCGACAAGGTCGGTGCCGCCGAGCTAGTGCGACGCATGGGCGGCACCGCCTTTCAGGCCCGCAAGCTGGCTCAGGCGGTGCACATCTGGGATGCTATGCTTCAGGGCGATGTCACCATCTTCCTGGGTCTGGCAGGGGCGATGGTGCCGGCTGGCATGCGCTCTGTGGTTGCCTATCTCATCGAGAACCGCCTCGTCGACTGTGTGGTGAGCACCGGCGCCAACCTCTACCATGACCTCTACGAGTGCCTGGGCTATCGTCACTGGCAGAGCGGCCAGGAGATCGATGACGTCCGCCTGGCCAGCCAGCAGGTGTATCGTTTCTACGATGTGCTGGCCAGCGAGCAGGACTTCTCTCAGGGCGAGGCCTTCATCACCGACTTCTCGCTGACCCTGGACCCCTCGCGCCTCTACACCACTCGCGAGTACTTCCAGCTTCTCGGGCGGGCGCTTGCGCCGGTGGCCAAGGAGGACGGGATCCTGACGGCGGCCGTCCGGCAGGGCGTACCAATCTACTGCCCGGCCCTGGCAGACAGCGTCTTCGGCCTGTCCATCGCCGAGGGCCGCCTGCGCAGCGGCATTCGCCTTACCTTCGACATCATCGCCGACGTAGTGGAGATTGCCCGCATCGCCACCGAGGCCAAGTCCAGCGGCGTCGTCTACATCGGCGGCGGCACCCCCAAGAACTTCATCCAGCAGGCGGCGGTGGCGGCCTATCTCTTCGGTCGTGAAGGGTCGGGCCATGACTATGGCATCCAGATCACCATGGACCAGCCCGACTGGGGCGGGCTATCAGGCTGTACCTTCGAGGAGGCCCAGTCCTGGCGCAAGATGGCGGCCGATGCCGCCTTCGTGATGGTGCGGGCCGAGGCTACCATCGCCCTGCCGATCATCGTCAGCGCCCTGGCCGAGGGCAGCGCCCAGGCCATCGGCGACCGGCGGCGGCCTGTCCTCTCCTTCGAGAGTGTGGCTGAAGCGTAGCGGCGGCCGATGGCCCAGGAACGCTTCTTCCCCCGCACCACCTTCGCCGCCATCCCCGAGGAGTACGCGCGCTTCGAGAGCGCCCGCGCCGTCATCCTGCCCATCCCCTACGGTAGCACCGGCAGCGGCCGTGCTGGCTGCCGCGAGGGGCCACGAGCGATCATCGACGCCTCGGAGGAGATGGAGCTGTACGACATCGACCTGGAGTGCGAGCCCTATCGCGTTGGCATCCATACCCTGGCGGAGGTGGTGCCCCACACGGGCAGCGCGCAGGCCATGGTGGAGCGGGTCGAGGAGATAGTGGGGGAACTGCTAAACGGCGGCAAGTTCGTGGTGACGCTCGGGGGCGAGCACACGCTGACCGTGGGGGCCGTGCGGGCGTACAGGCGGCGCATCGCCAACCTCTCCCTTCTTGCCCTGGACGCCCACGCTGACCTGCGGCCGGAGTATCTGGACAGCCCCTACAATCACGCCTGTGTCCTCCGCCGTCTCTTGGACGACGGCTGCCCGTTGGTGCAGGTCGGGCTGCGCAGCGCCACCCGCGAGGAGCACGACCTCATCCGCCAACGGAAGCTGCCCTTCTTCTCGGTTGCAGCCTATCGTGCTCTGGCGGGCGGCCCAGGGGAGGTCATCTCCCGCCTGAGCGAGGATGTCTACATAACCATCGACCTGGACGCCTTCGACCCCTCCCAGATGGCGGCGGTGGGCACCCCCGAGCCAGGGGGTCTCCTGTGGGACGAGGTGGTGGGTCTGCTGGCGGCTGTGGCCAGGGAAAAGCGAATCGTCGGCTTCGACGTGACGGAGCTGTCGCCCCGCCTGGGGCCTTTTGCCAACGCTCAGTTGGCGGCCAAGCTGGCCTATCGCCTCATTGGCCTGGCGCTAGCTGCCCCCGCAGGGCCCTGATCTGCTCTAGGTGCTGGCGGGCGTGGTCGCCCAGGAGCTGGGCGTACTGGGCGATGCTTATCGGGCCTCGCTCCTCGTGGCGGCCCGTGCGTTGCCACTCCCCCTCGCCTAGGTTCTCCAGCAGGTAAGCGAGTCCACCCGAGAAGGCTCTCAGGGCGGTCAGAACCAGGGGCATGCTCTCGTTCTGGTAGTCGCGCTCGCGGGCCAGGGCCTCCTGATCGTAGGCGGCCAAGAAGGGCTCGTCCTTGCTGAGCATCAGTCTGATGCGCTCGCCGTCGATCTCAAAGGAATCGCGCAGGTGGCAGCATACCTCCTTGATCGACCACTCCCCCGGCGATGGGCGCCAGCCCAGGGCGTCCTCAGAGAGGCCCTGCACCAGTTCCTCGATCTGGTCGGGCAGGGCCCGCAGGGCGTCTATGATCTGTTGGCGGCTCACGGCTCGTCCCTCCCGCTAGGTGATACTGCCTCCGAGATGTGGCGACGGATCTGTGCGCTCTTCGACAGGCCCATCATCTGACGGACGCACTGGCGGAGGGCGAGCGGGCGAGGAGCCATTCCTAGGCCTGCGCGCCGGAAGGATCAGGGGGTGCCCCGCTGCTGCCAGCAGAGTGGTTGCCACGAGCCCAACGCCACGCGCGCAGCAGCGATGCGGCTGTCGGCGCCAGCAGCGCTCCGATGACAATCCAGATGAGGGCCCTTGCTGGCTCTGGGAACGTTCCCCAGAGACTTGGGACCAGCTGGTCGCCGTTCAGCGACACGTCAGCGGCCCGTCCCTTGAATGAAACCGAGGGGCCGCCAAGAAGCAGTGTCCCTGACCTCAGCTCCATGTCTAGCACGTCCTCACGCGTCTGGTCGTGCGAGCCCGACCCGCCGACGCGCAAGATCCCGGCTGCGCCACCAGCCGTCAGCTTCCTGACGGCCAAACCGCCGTGCGCCTGGGAGTTGGAACCCGGCGCACTGAGGTCAAAACTGAAGAACAGCTCGGCGGCGGGGTTGCCCGCCTGGCGGTGGTCTGGAAAAGGATACAGAAGCACAGTGCTGCAGAGACCCTCCTCCCGCAGTTGACTGACATGCACTCCGCTCAGGTGGACATACGGCCCGCCGAAGGTCGACCGCCCGCCCATGAGCCGGCCCGAGAACTGACTCTGATCGTACTCCGCTGCGCCCCCGGCCTGGAACGTCTTGAGGGTCACTTCGGCTGGCGCCCCATCGGCGGTGGCGGCCATGCGCCAACCCTGCTTGGCCGGGAACCATCTCACCGTCCTTACGTCACCTGCGTAGAGGAAAAACTGCAGCCGGTCGCCAGCATGCGGCTGCAGCGTCAGGTCGAACCCGCCATCCGCGTAGATCCGCATCTCGTGCGCCCGCCCTCCGTCGAGCGCCGAGAACTTCCATTCCCGAGCCATTTGCACCCACTCCGCCCACGGCAGCGCCAGAACCGACGCGTCCGCAAACAGAGGCAGCTCAATCTCGCCAGCCGGATCGTTCAATGCTGTCACAGTGACGACAGCCCAAGGCTGGATCAGAACCTCGCTCGGCTCGTCCACCGTGGCGTCCACCATCGCCCAACCAGGAAGTTCGAGCGTCCCCGTCACCTCGCCCGTCGGCGTGACGCACCACGCCGTGGCAACGAAGGCGACCGCCACCACCAGCAATGCGACAGGTAGAACGACGGCAAGCGTCAGGCCCACCAGGGAGAGGCAGGAATCCCGCGTGACAACACGCTTGAGCCCGCCCATCGAACTTACCTCCGCGCCAATTATAGCGCAATCGGCAGGTCGATGTGGTGGCGGCGCACCTCGGCCATGATCTTCTCGCCCGTCGCCTCGTCGGGCTCGCACAGGGGCAGGCGAGGCGGGCCCACCCGGAAGCCGATCTGGTTGAGCGCGTACTTTATGGGGATGGGGTTGCTGGCCAGGGTCATGAGCGCGTTGTTGAGAGGCAACAGTCGGCGATGAATCGTGGCCGCCTCCTCCGTGCGGCCCGCCAGGAAGCTCTCGATGAGCTCTCGCATCTGGAGACCGGTCAGGTGGGAGATGACGCAGATCACCCCGCAGCCACCCAGGGCAAGGATGGGCAGCGTGTCGCCGTCGTTGCCACTCCAAACGCGGAAGCCCTCGCCGGCGCCCTCGATGATGGCGGCGATCTGGCCGAAGTTGCCGCTGGCCTCCTTCACCCCCACGATGTTGGGGATGCGCGATAGGCGCAGGGCCGTCTGCTCCGTCATGTTGGTGCCGGTGCGGCCGGGGATGTTGTAGAGGATGCAGGGAAGGCTGGTGCTCCTGGCAATGGCCTCGAAGTGGCGGAATAGCCCTTCCGGGCCAGGCCGATTGTAGTAAGGCACCGTAAGGAGGAGGGCATCCACGCCCGCCTTCTCCGCCTGGCGGGAGAGTTCGATGCTCTCGGCGGTATTGTAGGTGCCGGTGCCGGCGACGACGGCGCCGCGGCCGCCCACCGCCACCTTCACCTCTGCGAACAGCCGTAGCTTCTCTTCGTGGGAGAGGACCGGTGCCTCACCCGTGGTGCCACCGATCACCAGGCCGTCGCTCCCCGAGTCGAGCAGGGCACGGGCAAGAAGCTTGGCCTGTACGTAGTCAACTGCCCCCTGGTCATCGAAGGGGGTCACCATAGCCGTCAGCAGTCGTCCCAGCTCCACCATCGCAAACCTCCCCCCTATATCAAGTTGCGCGCAATAAGCTCCTCGGCGATCTGGATGGAGTTGAGGGCCGCCCCCTTGCGCAGGTTGTCGGACACCACCCACATGGCGAAACCATTGGGATGGGAGATATCCTGGCGGATACGCCCCACGAAGGTGGCATCGTGGCCGGCAGCCGTCCAGGGCTGAGGGTAGAGGCTGATACTGGGCTCGTCCTGGACGGTGATCCCCGGCGCCTCGCGGAGGGTGTCCCGTATCTCCTCCGCCGTCATGGGGTGGCTCAACTCCACGTGTACCGCCGCGCTATGACCGACGAACACCGGCACCCGCACGCAGGTGGCCGAGACCAAGAGGTCTGGTTCGTGCATGATCTTGCGCGTCTCCTGAACTATCTTCCACTCTTCTTTGGTGTAGCCATTGTCTAGAAAGACCTCGATCTCCGGCAGGAGGTTGAAGGCGATCTGATGAGGATAGATGTGTGGCA
>Ga0315277_10002248_pt1 | contig 27084 bp, 19 predicted proteins | sample YL17G05_15_MG_FD_203695 | JGI IMG/M metagenome (GOLD analysis project Ga0315277, IMG submission 203695) | Sediment microbial communities from Yellowstone Lake, YNP, Wyoming, USA - YL17G05_15 | ecosystem: Environmental > Aquatic > Freshwater > Lake > Sediment | place: USA: Wyoming | collected... | reverse complement strand
GTCTTGACCTCCACGTCTATCGTGATCTGGTCAGAGACCGTGTACGGTGCACAAATCTGCGCCGGTACGCACTGGCCGATCGTCTGATCGGATCCGAAGGCGATCGTCGGCGGTGCGTTGACAGTGATATTGTAGACGATGGTGTCGAGATCGAAGGCGCCACAAGGATCGGTTACTTTGGCGATGATCGTGTACGTTCCCGAGGCCGAGGGCGTGAAGCAGACTTGATTGCCGGCCGTGTCGATGGTTGCGCCGACAGGACCCAAGACCAATGTCTCAACCAGACCGCCAAAGCCGTCCGGGTCGGAGACCGTATACGGCGCGCAGATCGGCGTCGGCGTGCACTGACTGATCGTCTGATCGGCACCAAACGCAATCGACGGTGGACCATTCAGTGTAACCGCGTAGACGATCGTGTCGACGTCGCTTGCATTGCACGTGTCGGTGACCTTGGCGATGACCGTGTAGATGCCGGAACCCGACGGTGTGAAGCAGACCTTGTTGAGCGCCGTGTCGATCGTGGCGCCCGTGGGTCCGGACACGAGTGACTCCACCAATCCCGCCGGACCATCCGGATCAGAGACCGCGTACGGCGCGCAAATCTGCGTCGGCGTGCACTGACTCACGTTCTGATCGGCGCCGAAAGCGATCGTCGGTGGGGCGTTCAAAGTGACATTGTAGACAATCGTATCGACGTCGGTCGCAGTGCACGGATCGGCGACCCTGGCGATGATCGTGCAAGTCCCGGAGGCCGACGGCGTGAAGCAGACCTGATTGCCGACGGTGTCGATGACCGCACCGGCCGGTCCGGATACGAGCGTCTCCACCAGGCCCGCCGGGCCGTTCGGGTCGGACACAGTGTACGGCGCGCAGATCTGCGTCGGCACGCACTGTGTCAGAGTCTGGTCGCTGCCGAACGCGATCATCGGTGGCAGATTGACGGTGATGTTGTAGACGATGGTGTCAAGATCGAAGGCGCCACAGGGATCGGCCACCTTGGCTATGATCGTGAATGCCCCCGATGCAGATGGCGTGAAACAAACCTGATTTGCGACGGTGTCGATGGTTGCGCCGACAGGACCTGACACTAGTGTCTCAACCAGACCGCTCAGGCCGTCCGGGTCGGAGACCGTATACGGCGCGCAGATCGGCGTCGGCGTGCACTGGGTCAGCGTCTGGTCGTTGCCGAAGGCGATTGTCGGCGGGCCACCCTGGGTCACCGTGAAGACAATCGTGTCCAGATCGGCGGCAGCGCATGGGTCGGTGACCTTGGCGATGACCGTGTAGGTTCCCGTGCCGGCAGGAGTGAAACACACCTTGTTGCTTACGGTGTCGATGGTGGCACCGGGCGGCGCGGAAACAAGCGTTTCCACCAAGCCGGCGAGTCCGTCCGGATCAGAGACGGTGTACGGCGCGCAAATCTGTGCCGGTATGCACTGATTGACGGTCTGATCGGGACCGAACGCGATCACGGGCGGCGCATTCATCGACACGTTGTAGACAATCGTGTCAAGGTCATAGGCACTGCATGAATCCGCCACTCTGGCGATGATCGTGTATGTCCCCGGTCCCGGCGGTGTGAAGCACACCTGGTTGTTTACGGTGTCGATCGTCGCGCCGGCGGGGCCAAGGACCAGCGATTCGACCAGCTTGCCTGGCCCGTTGGGATCCGTCACGACGTACGGCGCACAGATCTGCGCGGGCGTACACTGCGTGACGTTCTGATCGGCGCCGAAGGCGATGGTCGGCGGACTGTTGACCGTCACGTGGAGCGACACGGTGTCGTAGTCGATCGCGCCGCACGGGTCGGTCACGCGGACGATGATCGTGTCATACGGCGGGCAGGGGGTCACGAAACAAATGCGGTTGGCCGCAGTGTCGATCGTCGCGCCCGTGGGGCCGTCGATCAACGTCTCAATGATCCCTGCCAGTCCATTCGGATCCGAGACAGTGTAGTAGATGCAGATCGGCCCAAAGGCGCATTGAAAGATCGACGTGTCATTCCCCAGGTTGACTGTGGGCGGCAGATTGTCGTCGCAAGGCACTTTGGGGCGGGCGCCGACAATCCCACCCATGAAATCATCGTAGTCGAAATTGGGCGACGTGTGATCATCGTCCACAAAGACGAGAATGTCGTAATTCCCGGAGAAGTCGTTGGCCTGGCCATCGCCGTCGTACCAGCGGTAATTGCGGAATCCCAGTCCCCGTACATCATACATCTTAAACCAGGCGTAGCCGCCGTTCGGCGGATCAGGTAGCGACAGCAAATGCTGGGAGAACAAATGGGAGTCATCGGGAACGGTGTAGGCTGAGTCAACGTTCCCCTGTCCGAGGTTGATGTCATTGAGCAGAAAGAGGCCGAACTGGACGGTTGTCGCCGCCTTCTTCGTGATTCCGTCCCCCAGGCTGGGACGCAGAATCGTGTTCTGGTCACGGAGGCCGGGATGAGTCCATCCCATCCAATTGTTGCCGGACCAGGGCGTATTCTCACCGATGATCGTGATGGCCACGCTGTCCTGCGTGCGTACGAGCAGCTCCGCAGACATCAGGGTGCCGACGGGCGTGTCAGTGTTATCCGTCAGCACAAGGGAGAGCGCCCAGGCCGGCGCAGCCGCCAGAATCATGATGGTGGCAGCGACCAGCCCGAGTGCATGACAGCGGGTACAGACCCGCGGGCGGGGAACAGAATGGGTGAAGAACATGAATGATGACCTCACGTTTGGTACCAGTGAAAAGCCCCGGAACGAATTTTCAGTCGATTCGCTGACGAGATATAAATCTCCCTGTGGCTGTACTGCTCTGATCGCACCTCACTGTCGCAAGGGCACTGCCCCGACGAACACGCCACCCCATTCCCTGAGGTGGAGGGACAAACCTCATGGCCTGCCGGAAAGTAGAACCGTTACTTCCATCAACAGCGAGTAAACCAACGATAAGACCGGTCGGGGGTAACCCACCCAACCAACGCCAATTTACGCCGTTTCCCCTTTCTGTCAAGCAGTTATCTCCAAGTCAGTCGCGGACTTTCGCGGCCTTATGTAGAGTGTGTTACTCCTCATTACCTCTTGCAGCCAAAGTGCTACTTTAACAGCAGCATCTTCCGCGTGGCCAGAAACTCACCGGCTTGGAGGCGGGCGAAATAGACGCCCGTGCCGACCACGGAGCCGTCTTCACCGTCGCCCCGCCACGGTATCTCAACCCACCCCAGACTGTTATCCCCGGAGAAGTGCCGGATGCTCTGGCCCAGTACATTATGGATGGTCAGTTCCCATGACGTTGGGGTGCCGAGGTGGAAGCGGATCAGGGTGCCGGCATTGAACGGATTGGGGTAATTCTGCTCAAGGGCGAAGGTCCTCGGCACCGCGGACGCCGGAGCAACCGCCTCGATCGGCAGGATCAGACCGTCGGCGGTTGCCGCCTGCACCTCGCTCACATCGACGTCGGTCTGTCCGGAGACGGGAAGCGAGAAGAGGAGATGGCGTCCGCGCGCCATCAGGGCTTGTGGGCGGCGTGACACTGCCAGTGCCCTCACGCCCGCGTCGTCCCGGCGCGAGAGTGTATCCAGGCCACCCAGTTCCGAGGCCCATTCAACCGCCTTGAAATCGCCGTTGATGGTCAACGCGGCGAAGATCGCGCCGATCTCCACGTCGCTGTCAACCCAGACCCGGAGACGATCTCCCGCCGGCTCCAGGACGAGAAATGCTCGTCCCGGCGAGACCGTGGGCTTGTACAGTGCGACCGAGCAGTTCGGCGGTTGCATATCACCGATGACCACGCGGATGATCGTGATCAGGTCCGCCAACGTCAGGACCAGTCCATCGCAGTTGACGTCGCTGGCGAGGATCTGGTTGGCCTGATAGACCGGGTCCCAGACGCGCGAACCATAGATGAAGAAGTTGGTGAACAGCACGGCGTCGCCGATATCGCAGACAAGGCCGTTGAGATTGATGTCGCCGCGCTCATCCTCAGGTGGCACGATGCACACCGCGCCATTGCAGAAATCGATCTTCCTTATGGAAACGTTCTTGCTTCCGGTGACGCAGGAGTCATCGGCGCCATAGGCAACAAACAGCGTGTCGCCGCTGCGGCTGGAGATGGCGTTATCGCTGCAAGTCTGCGAGCAGAACTGCAGCGGGGCGCAGTGGCCGATGAAGCTGCGGTCCAGACTGACCAGAAAGCGGATTCCCAGCATCGCACCCTTGGGAGTGTAGGCATCCTCCGGGGGATGAGCCGAGCCGTTGTCCATGTCGGCAATGCCGGTTAGGCGCAACACGCCGCCGGGGCAGATCCCGCATCCCGCCGCGTCGCCGAGCCGGTAGGTGAAGTACTCCCACAGCGCCAGGGTCGAATCCGGCTGGACCGACGTGAACGTCAGCGCGGTCACATCGTAGCACACCAGGAAGGTGTAGCCGCCCATCGCCAGGAGCTTCTCGCCGATCAGGTGCGCCGTGACGTTGGCGCCGCTGAACGCCTCGACGGTTTCCAGGCAGACGCGGTAATTGGTGTCCGGCGGTTCGACGCGCACGCAGAATCGGGCCGTGTCGCGGTCGATCGTACCGCAACTGTCGGCGGCTGCGAAGATGAAACGGTAGCATCCGGTTGTGTCGGCGGTGAAGCAATGGCGTGCGGCGAGGGAATCAATTCCCGCGCGCGTCACAAACTGGCCCGTGCCTTCTACCATGGTCAGCGTCAGTGGCTGTGCGTCGTCGTGATCGACAGCGGTGACGTCAAAACAGAGTTCCCTGGGCTCGGTGAAGTCCAGCGAACCGGGAATCGCGCCGATGGCAACGGCGGGACTGCTGTTGAAGGTAACCGCCACGCAGAGCGTGTCACGGTCGGTGGCGCCGCAGGAATCCTCCGCGATCAGTTCGAAACAGTAGTTCCCCGGAGCGGTCGCAACGAAGCAGAGTGTCCTGTTCTGTTCATCGAAGACCCCTGGCCCGGCGGTCTTGTAGATGCGCTTGAGATTGCCGTCCGCGTCGGTGGCCGTGATCCCGCCGACGCAGACCGATCCGGCGGCGCAGGTGCGTGCGCTGCGATTGCCGCCGGTAACCGCCAGCGGTGCCCGGTTGAGCACAACGCCGGCAACGACCGTGTCATAGTCGATCAGGCCGCAGGGGTCGGTCGCGCGGACGACCAGAGTGTAGTTTCCCCCCGACTGGGGCGTGAAGCAGACTCTGTTGTTCACCGTGTCGATTCCGGTGCCGGGTGGGCCAAAGACAAGCTGCTCGCGCAAGCCTGCCAGCCCATTCGGGTCGGAGACAGTGTAGCCGACACAGATCGGCGAAGGCGTGCATTGCTGGATCGTGGTGTCATTGCCAAACGCGATCGTCGGCGCAACGTTCTGCGTCACTGCCACCACGAACGTGTCGAGGTCGAACGCACCGCACGTGTCGACGACACGCGCAATGATCGTGTAATTGCCCGTCCCGGGCGGCGTGAAACATATCCGGTTGATGGTTGTGTCCATCGTGGTGCCGGGCGGCGCCGATACGAGCGTCTCCACCAGGCCCGCAAGACCATCAAGGTCGGACACCGCGTAGTTCCGGCAGATCGGCACCGTGTTGCACTGAAAGAGGATCGAGTCATTGCCAAGAGCGATTGCCGGCGCCCGGTTGACGGTCACGGCGATCACTATCGTGTCCCGGTCGGAGTTGTTGCAGGGGTCGTATGCGCCGGCGATGATCGTGTAGCTTCCCGAGGCGCCCGGCGTGAAGCAGATGCGGTTGGCGGCTGTATCGATAGCTGCGCCCGCGGGGCCGCTGATGAGAGTCTCGGTGACACCGGCCGGCCCGCTCGGCGATAGCACCGTGTACACCACGCAGATCGGCAGCGGCTCGCACTGGGCCACGGTGCTGTCGCGGCCGAGCTCAACGGCCGGGGGCACGCGCAAAATCGCGGTCACAACGATCGTATCATGGTCGATCTGGCCGCAAAGGTCGGTCAGGCTCACGATGATGGCATACGCCCCGTCGCCCGACGGCGCGAACACGACCGTATTCGCCGCCGTGTCGATCGTGGCCCCGTCCGGCGCGGACACGAGCGTTTCCGTCAGACCCACGGGCCCATTCGGGTCGGTCACTGTATAGGGGATTGTGATGCCCGCCGGAGTACAAAGCGAAATCGTCTGGTCGGCACCCAGGGCGATCTGGGGCGGTAGGTTCACGGTCACCGTGACGACAAGGGTATCCTGGTCGGTGGCGCCGCAGGTATCCGCTGCGCTTGCGATGATCGTGAAGCTCCCCGAGGCCGCCGGCGCAAAGCAGATAGTGTTGGCCGCCGTGTCGATCGTCGCGCCCGGCGGGACGTCGACAATCGCCTCGCGTAACCCGCCGGTTCCGTCAGGATCAGTGACCGCGTACCGGACGCAGATGGGTCCGGCCTTGCACTGCGTGACCACGGTGTCGTTGCCCAGTGAAATCGCCGGGCCGTGGTTCACAACAACATGAACGACAACCGTGTCGTAGTCCGCGACCGAACAGGGATCGAGAACCCGCCCGATGACGGTATAGTTCCCTGATGCGGAGGGGGCAAAACACACCGTGTTGGCGGCGGTGTCGATTGTGGCATCGGGAGGACCGGCGATGAGCATTTCCCGGAGTCCGGTGAGACCATCAGGGTCGGTGATCGCATAACTGATGCACACCGGTGCCAGAGCGCAAAGCCCCACCACGGGATCGCTGCCAAAGTCGATGGTCGGAGGCCGGTTGCTTACGGCCGTCACCACGACCGTGTCGACAGCAACCGCGCCGCAGGGATCGGTGGCGCGGACGATGATTCTGTGGACTCCGCCATACATGGGGGAGAGGCAGACGGTGTTGCCGGCGGTGTCGATTGTCCCTTCCGCCGAGAGCAGTTCCTCCCGCAAGCCGGCACCCTCGCGATCGGACGCCGAGTAATGAATGCAGACATTCCCCAGGTTACAGAAGAACACGGTCGTGTCACGCCCCAGCTCAACCAACGGCGGCGCATCGACGGTGACGCTGACCACCGCGGTGTCGTAATCAGTCTCGCCGCAGGGGTCGATGACACCGAGCACGAAGAGATAGGCACCGTTGGTGTCGGGTGTGAAGCAGACGCGATTGGCCGCGGTATCCGCCGTCCCCTCGCCGACGAGAAGCGCTTCCGCCAGTCCCACGAGGCCATCGGGGTCGGAAACAGCGTATGGCAGACAAACCGACGGTGTGCCACAGGCCGAAATCGTCGTGTCATTGGCGACCACCTGTGGCGCCGAGTTGACACGCACGAAGAAGCTCGACGTGCAGGTATCCGACGGACCGCAAGGATCCGTGGCGATGGTCCGCACACTGTACTCACCTGTGCCAGGGACCGTGAAGCAAACCGAATCGGCTCTGCCGGACGCCAGACGGCGCGTCTCGGCCACTCCCGGGGCCACAATCGAGATCGCGGCCGTATCGCCTTCCGGATCCTGAACGGAGAAAGCCATGCAGAGCGACTGGCCGGCACAGATCGTGGCACCGTTGAGCGGGCCGCAGGTCAACTGCGGCGCGCCAGTCGGCACGCGGAACAGCACGACCAGATCGTTGTAGTCGGCATCGGACTGAAACGGCAGGTCCTCCCAGAACATCAGGAACTCCTGCGGGTCCTGGGTGGGATAGAACCTGGCGTGCGTGGCTGTGTCGACGTTGAACCGTCTCTCAGAGTAGAGAATCGCCGAGAGGGAACGCTGGATGTACCACGCAATCGAGTCAGATGCGCCAATGACGAAACCGGCGGATGACGGCGGACTCTGCGGCCCGGAGAACACCTGGGTGCGCTTCGTCTTCTGTCCCGGCTTATACCAGCCAACCGCGTTGTTGTTGGCCTGGCCGGAGTACTCGGCGACCAGACGGGCTGCGACGCATCCGGGGATAACGCGGAAGTACTCGTCCGGCAGTTGGTCTTCCGTGGCCGACATGCCGGTTCCGAGGCTATCGAGGACTTGTTGGATGCTCGGTTCGGTGGGGTAGACGCCGGCGGCCCGCAGCCGCAGTGAGTCGGCGACGTAGCCGTCCAGAATCCACGGTCCCGCACCGTGAGCGGAACCAGGGGCGAGCGCAGCCGTCACGATCCCGGCGAGGAGCGCCAGCGCAACCGACGCCATCCGCGGCTTTCGACAGTGACGTTTCAGCAAGCGCTCTCCCTTTGCCGACAGACCGGCAAGCCCCTGTCTGCCGACTGCTCCCTCTCGGCCAATGCGCGCGGCATCGGTCTGTGGCTTTCCGCCAGACGCATGCTGCCGCACGCGGCATCCGCTCCCTGGAGCGGTTGCTGACCGCACGTCGACTAGTGTAACCGCTACTTTGTGACCCGGACCGTGGGTCTTCTTGTCTCTGGACACCGATCCGGCTCTTGCCGCCCGGCGGTCAATCTCTCGCGGTAAGTGAGGGGTAGGGCGCTGTCTCCTCTGGAAATGGCGGTACCCGCCATCGCTCGATGGACACTTAAAAGTAACACTTGAACCCGTGTTTGTCAACACTCCGCCGACCGTGGGCTTTCCCGGCTGGGGGTGTGCAAACCGGCGCAACCCCCATGCACTCTGGGTTCGTGCGGTCTTTGGCGCCAAATGACGATTCGATCCGAAGTGCATCGAATGCATCGCTTTACCAGAAATGGTCTAAGTCGTTGTTTGCGCACATCTTGTCATCTCACGTCCCTTATCGCAAACCGCATACCGTACGGCGGGCACTTTCGTGGGTGGTCGAATGGGCGACTGTCTAAATCATGACAAATTCTCTGCGTGTCTGTCCATAACCGAGCGCGAAGCAGCTCACACGCAGGGGTTGCGCCAGTGGCGACTATCCAACATGCAGGGGAAGAACAAGATAGGACGCCGCCCGCGGCGCGCATCGTTGGCACCGCCTTTGCACCGCGCGGGCGCGGCCGGCTCAGTCGGTATGGGATCGCCGGTCGAGTGGTCGTCGTGCTAATGTGAATGCCGCGAGGGTGCGGATCTGATCATGATCACAGCATCAGCGATGATTGCCCCAGGGAGGGTGGCATGCGGTGCGCCAACTGCGCATATGTCCTGACCCACAGTGATCGTTTGCTCTGCAGGGTGGCCAATTCACACTACTGCCCCTGTTGCTGGAGCCGCATCGAGAGCGAGGTCATCCCCATGGGTGTCACGACGCCAACGGAGACAAGCGACGGCGCGAAAGCCGCCCGCGGCGACGGGGAAGTGGCGGGCTCAGCGGATGTCGAGGATGAGGAAGCGCATGCGCGTCGGCTTGCGGCCGGCTGACAACAAGCGAAACGTCGGTACGAGATATCGTTCGTCAGAATCAACCTTGCCTATAGGCAGCAAACGCGGAGGAACAGTGAGTCGGAGAGAACGTATCGAAATGGTGCGGCGCCTCCTGTGGGCGAATCGCCAGATGTCGCTGACGGAGATTGCCAAGGTGTCAGGAGTGTCGTTGCGTACGACCTACCGCGATCTTCACACTCTCCTGTCGCGACCGGTGCCGGCGACGGAAAACTCAGTCTTTGCCAAGCAGTAGGCATCGGCGCGCATGAGTGCTGCTTTGGTCCTCGCTCGGGTCCTTTCTTGACCTGGGCGGTGACGAATCCGCCGCATGACATTATAACAAGGGCATTGTCGATCGGGCCGCCGTTGACCAGATTGTCAGCGGCGGCCCGTGGCTTTTGGGTGGCCCGCGCCAGAATTGTGCTTCCCGGCTGTCCCGCTGTCGCGGGCACCGCCCGGCCACGACGGCCGATTCGTGATGAACCATGCCCGGACCCCTGCCCATACCATCGTATCGCGGCGTACGCCGGCCGCTCCTCGTGCTGCGATTGATGATTGTGCTGCCCGCTTTGCTCCTCGGCGTCGGCGCGTACTGGCTTCCGCAGATGCTTCTCACACGGGAGGTGAAGGCACGTCTAGTGGTTGCAGCGGAGCGCGAGAACGCGCACTTCTCACGGCGTGTTGATGATCTCTGGCAGCAAGTGCCGGAGGTTGCCCGGTGCGACGTGCTGCGAAGCTGGTGCGGATGCCGGTGCTCCACTTCCCGTGAGAGAACAGAAGTCATCAGGGTGCTGCTGGATGCACTCAGGCAGCCGCATATCGGTTACACGCTCTTTGACACAACCGGGACCATCCTGTGTTCTTCGGGCCGCGACGCCGACCTCGATTCGACCATGTTTGCCCGTGCTCGAAGAGGGGAGATAGTCGGTGTCCTTCCTTGGGCGCGGGCCGGCAGAGCCTGTGGGGAGTATCAGCTGCACGCACCCGTGCGGGGGGGCAACGGCCAGATCTGCGGCATCCTGGTGGCACATGCTGATCTGCTGTCTCTCTTCGAATTGGCGATGGACACAACTGGGTCATCCAGTCATCACCTGACTCTGATCGATTCTGATGGTAGGCGCCTGGTCGCGACCGATCTCCACCAACCGGCAACCGGTCCCGATCCATGCCTCAAGGATCTCACCACTCGCTCCAAGGCGGACGGGAACGCTGTCCGTACCTACAAGGACAACCGTGGAGTCGACGTACTGGGAACAGTCAGTTGGCTGCCGGGGATGGGCTTGGGGATTCTCGTGGAAAGGGATCGGACCGATGCGTTCGCGGCACTCGTTCGATGGCGGTTGGCTCTTCTTCTAGCGGTCATCGTTGTCACGGCGACGGCGCTGGGGATGGGGATGCTACTGGTCAACCGGATGGTACGTACCCTCGAACAGCGCGAGACCGAGTTGTGGAGCATCCACGAACAGTTGATCACGGCCGATCGCCTGGCGTCAGTGGGAATGATGGCCGCATCCGTGGCGCACGAGGTGAACAATCCGCTGACTACCATCCGTGTGCTGATTCATTCAATCCATGAGCAACTGACGGCGACCGATCCGCGCCGCGCCGATCTTGATGTTGTCCAGGCGGAGATCGACAAGATCCGGGCGCTGATCCTGCGCCTATTGCAGTTTGCCAAGCCGCGTGAGCCGGAGTTCGCCTCGGTGCAGCTCAATGACGTCCTGGCACGGGTCGTGGATCTCATCCGTCCGCAGGCACAGATGCAGAATGTGACCTTGGTCGAAAATTATGAGGCCCTGCCGCCGCTCTGGATCGATGGCTCGCAGCTGGGGCAGGTGTTTCTCAACATTCTGCTCAACGCCTTTGAGGCCGTCCCGCAGGGCGGGTCGATCCATGTCACCACGCATGCGGTGGGCCATGACGGCGTCGGCGCGACCGTTTGGAACTCGGGACCGGGGCTGGCACCGGGCCTGGAGGAACGCATCTTTGAACCGTTCTTTACCACGAAGGCTACCGGGACGGGGCTGGGGCTGTCGATTGCGCGCATGATTGTTGACAACCATCACGGGACCATTCGGGCCATCGGGCATGGCCCGGATGGCACCAGTTTTCGGATCACGTTGCCGCTGGGTGCAAGCGAAGGGGCTTCTGATGGGAAACGACCGACATCGCGTGCTAGTGGTTGACGACGACAAGAACCTGCGTTTCGCCTTCCACCGCATTCTCGATCCGGAGGTCTACGCGATCGAAGAAGCCGCCTCCGGCGAGGAAGCGCTGGCGATGGTGCAGTCGCAGGCGTACGCGGCGGTTTTCCTCGATCTGCGGATGGGCGGCATCTCCGGCCTGGAGGTTCTCGCGCGTGTGCAGGCGATCGATAACAAGATTCCGGTGATCATCATGACCGCCTATGGCACCACCGACACCGCCATCGAGGCGGTGAAGAAGGGGGCCTACGATTTCATCCTGAAACCCTTCGACGTCGCAGACATCAAGCGCCTGGCCGAGCAGGCGGTGACGGCGCACCGGCTCATGACCCGCAAGGTGGACATGGCCTCGACCGATGAGATCCCGGCGGCGGGGGAAAGCGACACGCTGGTCGGTCGTTCCCGGGCCATGCAGGAGGTCTACAAGCAGATCGGCCGGGTCGCCCAATCGGACGTCAGTGTCCTCATCGTGGGGCCGTCGGGGTCGGGCAAGGAGCTCGTCGCGCGCGCGATCTATCACCATTCGCGTCGTGCCGACAGGCCATTTCTCGCGGTGAACTGTGCCGCCATCCCCGAGGGTCTTCTGGAAAGCGAGTTGTTCGGTCACGAGCGCGGCTCGTTCACCTCGGCCGACCATCGCCGTCTCGGGAAGTTCGAACGCGCCTCCGGCGGCACGCTGTTCCTCGATGAAATCGGCGACATGAGTCCCGCCACGCAGTCAAAGATCCTGCGTGTCCTGCAGGAGGGCGTCGTCGAGCGTGTCGGCGGCAGCGAGACAATCGACGTCGACGTGCGCGTCATCGCCGCCACGCATCGGGACCTCATGCACCTGGTGCAACAGGGGCAGTTCCGGGAGGATCTCTATTTCCGGCTGAATGTCTTTACCATCGAGTTGCCGTATCTCGCCGAGCGCCGCGAGGATATCCCGATTCTGGTGCGGTATTTCCTTGAACGCGAGTGCCGACGCCTGGGACGGCGCATCATCAACGTCCTGCCGGAAACCATGGAGAAGCTCGCAGGTCGTGCCTGGCGCGGGAATGTGCGCGAGCTCGAGAATGTCATCAGCCGCGCGCTGATTGTCACGACCGGTCCGACACTCCTGCCCGAGTCCATCTTGTTTGCGGAGACGCCGGGCACGGCGCCGCCCGCCCCGGAGGAGCAGGAGGACGGCGCGCTTCTGGATACGATCTTCACACGTCTGGCCGCGCGCTTCGAAGAAGGGTCCGACCAGCCGATCCTGGCCGTTCTGGAACGCGAGATGCTGACCCGGGCGATGAAGTATGTCGATGGCAACCAGGTGCAGGCGGCGCGCCTGTTGGGTATGTCGCGCCAGACCCTGCGCAACCGCCTAGCTGAAGAGGAATTCAAACCGGATGAAACAATGGACTAGTCGTAGGGTGCGTTCTCTGAACGCACCGTGCTCTGCTGCGGTGTGTGCAAATCACGCACCCGACGGGTTGCCCGCAAACGGGAGGTTGAAATGAAGACCGCAAAATGCCTGGTGGTGTTGACGTTGGTCGCACTGTGGTCGGAGGTTGCTATGGCGGGGTGGTATCTTGACTCATTGAAGGACGCGCGCGTCATCGAGATTCGCGGTGAGACCGCGGACACATCCAAAGTCGGCAAGGGGACCAACGATCGCTATGTCGAGGACAACCTGAACTACTTGCTCGCCAACCACGAGTGGGTGATCGTCAACTTCTGTGCCTACTGGTGCGGCGACTGCAACAACTATATACCCGACTACGTCCGGGCATCGGCCTTGCCGGAGCATGCCGGCATTCGCTGGTGCCACGCCGACATCGATGGCACCGTCGGCAATGAGAGCTTCCGCAAGCGCTTTGAACTCCCCGGCACGCCGGTGACGATTCTCTTTCACAAGGGCCAGATCATCACCGCCCCCGATGGCGCCAAATCGGTTTTCGACGGCCACGAGGGGGATAAGACCTATGATGATCTGATCGCGTTCCTGAAGAAGTTCTACACGCCCAAGTAGGGGTGTGTTGCAGGGGTGCCCCACCCAACGGGTGCGATTCCTGGCAGCAACTAACCCACCCTGCGGGTGGGGCACAAATCGCCCTCCCTGTCGCCCAGTTCTGTCATGCTGAGCGCAGCGAAGCATCTGCTGTTTCTTCGTGGCATATGTGGACAGCAGACCCCTCACTTCGTTCGGGGTGACAGATTGCGGTGTCGTAGGGGTACGGCGCGCCGTGCCCCTACAATTCCAACGAAGCGCCCCACCCAGCCTCCGCGGGTGCGGAGCTCCGCCCGGGTGGAACACCAAGCGTGGTGAGCTACACACCCGCTGGCTGTTCCTGTGGGGGCAGGAGTGTACGGTTGTGCCCCCGCATGTCACGTCCGGGCGCACCGCCGGACGCCCCCACACGTGTCGGAGGTAGCGGGTTGCAGGGCCGGATCGGGTGAGAACAGACCGGGCACCTGCCCCAAACAGCGGTTGCCCGGAACGCGACCCCGGCGTATCATGTCGCAAACAGGGGGGGATTTCCGATGGATACTCAAGAGCCCGATCTGACCCACACTGGCGCGCCGGAACCGGCGGCGGGCGGAGCGACTCCGGGCGGCACGGCGGAAGTCGACTCGTTCACCGAATTCGAAGCGCGTTATGAGAAACAAGAAGAAGTCGACATCGGGCGCGGCGCCGCGATTCTGGCCTATGTTCCATTCGGCTGCTTTGTCGCCCTCGTGCGCTACCGCGACAACAAGTTCGCGGTCCGTCACGGCAAACAGGGTCTGCTTCTGACCTTTCTTGAACTGCTCGCCGGTCTCTTCCTGATTCCCCGCTTGTCCGAGTATTTCTGGGTGACCGTCGTCTTCGCCTGCCTCGCTTCGATCATCACCGGGATCTACCACGCCGTGCAGGGCAGGGAGTGGACGATTCCCGTTGTCGGCGAGTGGTTTGAGAAGCAAGTGAAGGTCTAACGCCGGAGGTCGCGCCGATCGGTCCCCAGTGATCGCTCTCTCCGGCGCCATCCATGTGTGTGTTCTCACGGTCTCGCGAGAACACGCGGTTCCAAAGGAGGGTACATGTGCAGATTACTGCCACTGCTGATGATCACCGCGCTGGTGGTCTTGGCGCCGCCGGCGGTGGGTCAGACAGGCCAGCCGCCGATCACCTCCGTACCGGTTCTCTCACTCGGGCCGGAACCACTCGGGAGTCTCCCGCCGGTCGTCGCGCCGCCTGACAATCCCCAGACCACGGCAAAGATCCTTCTGGGGAAGAAACTCTACTTCGATACCCGGTTGTCCAAGGATAACACCATCAGCTGCGCCACGTGCCACGATCCGGCCATGGGATGGTCGGATGCCGGACCGACCAGCAAGGGAATCGGCAGCCAACTGGGAGGACGGCGCTCGCCGCCAGTCGTCAATTCCGCCTACAACCCGTTGCAGTTCTGGGATGGCCGCTCCCCCAGTCTGGAAGAGCAGGCCAAAGGGCCGATTGAGAACCCCATCGAGATGGGAAACACGCACGACGTGATGATCCGGACGGTGAATGACATCCCCGGATATGTGGAGGAGTTCAAGCAGGTATTCGGCACCTCGCCGATCACCGTCAACCAGGTGGCGCAGGCGATTGCCGCCTTCGAGCGCACTGTGGTCACGACCGATTCGCCGTTTGATCGGTTTGTCCGTGGTGATGATGCCGCCCTGACCCGGTTGGAAAAGCAGGGTTTGGAGATCTTCAACGGCAAGGGACACTGCACCGCCTGTCATTGGGGCGGGCATTTCAGCGATGGCCGGTTCCACAATCTCGGGGTCGAACCGATCGATCCGGCCAAACCCGATGCGGGTAGACTCGCGGTCACCAAGGACTCCGCCGACTTCGGCCGGTTCAAGACACCGACCGTGCGCGATGCTGCGCTGCGAGCGCCGTACATGCACACCGGGGGAGAGAAGACCCTTGAGGATGTCGTGCGCCTGTACAACCTGGGAGGCGGCGAGGAGGATGACAATCTCGATCCGCTGATGGTGCCGCTGGGGCTCTCCGAGCGCGAGGTTCAGGCGCTGGTGGCGTTCATGAAGCGGGCGATGACCAGCATCAATCCCGAAGTCGCCGATGTCAAACCGATTCCCGCGGCGGAATTGCCAAAGTAGGGGGTGAGATATGAAAAGATTGTCGATCGTAATGGCAATAGCGCTCGGGCTGATGGCGTTCATCCCGCAGTCCGGTCAGGCCATTCCGGCGTTTGCCCGGAAGCATGGCTTCAACTGCAATATGTGTCACACGGCCTTCACCAAACTGAACGACTATGGCCAGCGCGTCCGCGACAACGGCTACCAACTGCCGGGACAGGAAGGTCGGGAGAAGAACGTCTTCCAGATCGCCCCGCCGATCTCGCTACGCACCTCCGTCGGCCTGTTCGTCGCTCACAAACCATCCACCGAGAGCGGAGTGAAGAGTACGACCTCCGGCTTTCATCTCAATGGCTTGGATCTTCTGGCCGCCGGTGTCATGCACAAGAACATCTCGTTCCTGCTGATCTACACCCCCCGGATCGATGAACCGCGGGCTATCTATCAACCCGGAGGAGGCGATGCCAACCCAAGTCAGTTGGGCGCACTCGAATCGGCTAACATCGTCTTCAGCAATCTCATTCCCGATGCGCTCAACCTCCGGGTTGGCCGCTTCGAGCCGGCATACCATCCTTTCAGCTCCAAACGCTCGTACTACCTGCTGCAACCATACGAGGTTTACACCTTCACCACGCCTGGCAATGACTTCGTCTTCGATGACAACCAGATCGGCGTGGAGGCCACCGGGCATTTGAGCGATGGACTCAAGTACGGCGCCGGAATTGTCAACGGCAGCGGTCCCAATCCGGACAATAGCAACGCGAAGGACTTCTATGTGAATTTGTCCGAGACGATCGGCCGGGGCGACGGCCAGAGCAGCGGCCAGCGCGTCGGCGCCTTCGCCTACTACGGCTGGCAACCAGCTAGAAAGTACAGTCTATACATCGCGCCGATGGGCGATGAAGACCAAAAGAACAACAAGCTGTTCTATCGCCTCGGCGGTGATGTGTCCCTTAACTGGCGGACGTTCAATTTCAAGGCCCTTCTGCTTCACGGTGCCGACGACGGCGATTTGAACAGGACCTTGTCTGGGGAGGACTACTCGTTCACTGGTGGTTTCGGCCGTTTAGACTGGGCCGGACTCATGAACAACCGTCTGGTCGCCTCGGCGCTCTTCAACTGGGTGCAGCCGCCCGACTACGATGACGCCCGCACCATCAAGGCGTTCTCGGTGCTGGGACGGTACTATCTGGGCGACTGGACTGCCGTCAATGTCGCGCTGCACTGCGAGTACACGTATCGGAAGGTCGGCGACGACAACGGCGACACGGAGCATCAGTTCGCCGCGCTGGTGGATTTCGACTTTTAGAGAAGATGGCAGCGGAGCGTTTTGTCAGGGTGCCCCACCCGAAGGGTGGGAGCGAATCGATGTAGGGCGGCCTTTGGCCGCCGGCAGGGATGGCGGGCAGAGCCCGCCCTACTGTGCCCCAAGCGCACAGCAAGCGGTGGGGCACCGGGCAGGTCAAGGTCTAGAGCAGGAGGTGTAATCCAACGCAGTTTTCGCACGGGGGTGGTTTATGCCGAGAGTGCGCAGTCTGCTGAGCATCACGCTGGCGAGTATCGCGGTCACGGCGTGGGTGACGCCGACGGCGGCGCAGGAACTCCGCCACGGGAGCGTGGAGTTCGCCCTTCTGGAGTCGATCAACTTCGCCGGCTCGGGTGATGAGAGTGCGACAATCCTCACCTTCCCCACTGTCTCCCCGGCGATCCGCATGACGTTTTGGACCCAGTCGCCGCTGACCGTCGACTTCGGCCTCTCCTTTGTCAGTATCAGCGGCGAGGATAACGATGCGGTGACCATTCTGTGGCTGGAGGGCGGTGCAGGTGCCGATCTGGGCAAACCGAACTCCTCATGGCGGCCGTTCGTCGGTGGGCTGTTCGGCCTCATCTCGGTTTCGGCCTACGACACTGAGAGCGAACCCTACATCGGCGCCCAGGTGGGTCTGCGCCATTTCGTGAAGGACTTTGCGGCGACGCGCCTGCAAGTAGGGTATCGCAAGACGCTCGGCGACAAGATCGATCTCGGCAACCTCGAGATTGCCGGCGGCGTGAGTTTCTTTCTGTGATTCTGTTGTTCAGTGCCCCACCCGAAGGGTGGGAAAGTAAGGGCGGCCTTTGGCCGCCGTTGACATGGCGGGCAGAGCCCGTTCTACGCACCGGAAGTCGCCAGAGGGTCAAGTTTCCTCTTGTGACGCGGATCGATTCATCATGTTCTTTGGTGCTCAACGACTTGCGGTGGGTTGCGTGCTAGCGAGGGTCGCGTCTCCGACAGCAAGTGTGGAGTACCGGGCAACGGACCGTTGGCAGAAGAGAAGGATGTCATGAGTGAGCGAAGCCAAGTAGACCCGATCACGAGCGAACACCTGCTGGAGGTCCGCTTCAAGCCGAACCCGCGTGTTCTCGACCTGCGAGGAGCTTGGGTCCAGGAGATCGCGGATCAGATGGACATGCGTGAGTGGGGCATCGTCGAGAATCGACTCGATGTGTTTGATAGCGACGAGAAACGCCGAGCGTTTGTCAGCTTCCAGAATTTTGGCTTCCTGGCTCGGGATTGCCCGACGACGAACTACTTCCCTGACCATGCAAACAAGTTCCTGCGGATCGTCACTCGCCTAGAGGAGTTCGGAGCAAACCTGTGGGTAGCCAGAATCGGAATGAGAGCGCGGTTCTGCACCCCTTATGACGGGACATTCGATCAGCTTCGGGCTCGGTTCCTCCAGCGGTATGTCGGATTGTCCGAGTCCGCGCTCGACGCGATTGGGAGAGAGGCGAAGGTCCTTGATATCGGCGCACACCTCAACTTTGTTGATCAGTACGGGAATTTCAACACAATGTGCGGCCCGATGGTGCGGGCTCAGATCGACAGTCTCTTCCCTAAGGTGGGTGGTTTCCCAGACGTCGGGCTTTACTATGACATCGACTACTGGCTCAAACCCGAGAGAGAACTGGATACCAGGGAGTTGCCCTCGCAGGTCACGAAGTTCTCAAGCCAAGCATGGCAACGCCACGAGCGGATATGTCGTTTGATCCTCGAAGGATAGCCATGGGCAAGAAGTCAAGGCGACCCTCAGGGAAGCAGACTAGACGGAACCCGATTGTCGCATCCAGCATTTCCGCCCCGCACCCTGACGCTACCGTGGGACCGGAGGCCTCTTTCGAGTCCACCCGACCGGCTTGGCAGGGCTCTGACACCACATCTGTGCCGCCGATCGGAGAACCGGATGACGAACGTAGTGTGGAGAATCCGTCCGATTTCGCCCAGAAGTACCTTCGAGGTGGCATCTCATTCCAGCCGCGTGCAGCCCTTCATGTCCTTGTGATCCTTTGGATCGCATGGTTAGGTTGGCTCTTTCTCCAGGACAACGGCGCGGGGAAGGTGGACACTTGGGAGGGTAAGGTGAGCTTTCTGTGGAAAGCGGGATTCACCCTCCTGTTCGTGCTCCTCGCTGTATTCCTAGTCTGGGCCATAAATCGCTTCCATCGGTGGCGTGCTGAAAGAGGGCACACATGATCCGCAGTTCCTCTCGGCCGCCCACTCTTTCCCGCTGCTTCGGCCAGGGGGTGTTTTCACAACGCTTGAGTCAACGTGCATCGCGCGGCCTTTGCGCTGTCACTCTCGCGGTATGGATTCTGCTCGGTACGCTTCTCTCCTGCGTCACCACCGGGCCGGAGGGGAAGAAGTCGTTTGTCATCGTCTCCGATGAGCTGGAGACGGAGATCGGGCGTGATGTCGATTCCACTGTCCGGGCGGAGAACAAGCTCCTCCCTGACACGGCGTGGCAGAACTACCTCACCAATGTGGGGGAGAAGATCGTCAAGGTCTGCGACCGGCCCAATCTGCCGTACGAATTCCACGTCATCGCGTCCGATCAGGTCAACGCCTTCGCCATTCCCGGCGGGCATGTCTACTTCTATACCGGCATCTTGCGGATGATGGACAGCGAGGCCGAGTTGGCGGCCGTGATGGCGCACGAAATCTCCCACGTCGTCGGCCGCCACACCGCCAAGCAACTGCAGAATGCCGTCGGCGCGCAGGTCGTCTTGCAGTTCACCTTAGGGGACAGGTCGAAGGAACTCGTGGGTCAGCTCACCGCCGCTGCGATGGGGCTTATCTTCATGGGGTATGGTCGCAGCCAGGAGCTCGAAGCCGATCGCTTCGGCCTGTACTACATGGAGAAGGCCGGTTACAATCCCGCCGGCGCCAGGACAATGTTTGAGAAGCTGGCGAGTCTATCCGGCAAACGGAAGCAGGGGATTGGCGCTAACCTCACATCCACGCACCCGGATACCCAGGAGCGCATCGCCAAGATCGATGCTCAAATCGTTGCCATGCCACGGTCTGTCGATGATCTGCCCACGTTCGAAGACCGCTATCTGCGCTACAAGAAACGCCTGCCACCTCCGGCACCGGATTCCACCAAGGCCGGGGAGTAGCACGCCCAGAACCCAACGGCTGTAGGGGCCCGGTCTCCGCGCCCACGTCGTTGGCCGTGGGCCGGGAGAACCGACTCCCGCAGACATAATCGTTTGTGGCACAATACAATAGTGGCGTCGCCTCACGTGTTACCTCGCTCGGATCGTGCTGCTTCTGCTGTAATCCTCACAACGCCACTCATTTTCGGGAATAACCTCGACCACTTGTGGGTAATGGCGTTGGGTGAGGCGCTATGAGACGATATGACGCAATCAGAATCGGGCTCCCCTTCGCCGCCTCCCTGTTTCTTGCCTTCTTGAGCACAAGCGCCGTCCTCACCGGCTGCCATGTCATCGCCAACGGCGAGGGTCCCGCTGGGGACTCGTTTTTCCCGCTGGCCAGAGGAAACCAGTGGGTTTACGCCTGGTTCGACCGTGGCCGGGAGATGGGGCGCGATACGGTCTCGATCGACATGATGGCCCAGATCGATGGGGTCAAGTACTTCCGCGTGAATGCCCCCTGGCCGGGATTCGGCGGCGGTCTCTTGGTGCGGCGCGATGCCAAAGGAAACCTCATCTGGGATTCGCATCCGGACACGAGCAACCGGGCGCTGCTGAAACCGTACGCGAAGGTGGGCGAGCGTTGGGCCACCGGGTTTGCGAATCAGCCATGCGCCGACACATTCGCCATGTCGGATGACTATGCGGTGGTGGCGACACCGTACGGTCTTTTTGACGGGGCTAAGCAGATCGGGGCGGTCAATCGGTGTGCGGATTACGGCTGGGGGATTTCCCTGGCGCGCGGCATCGGCCCGGTCAGTTGGGTGAATATCGGCTTTGCCGGGACGCGCACGTGGCTTCTGGTGAGTGCCGACATCCATGATGACCCGACCAACCCGAGCGCCTCGTCGCGGGTGGTCGATGGGAACTGACGCCTCCGCTGTGTGGTCTGACGCGAAGAGATGCGAGATCCGGTTGGTTGATTGAAGTGTGGCCCAGAGCGGTGTTGGTGTCGGGCCTCATCCTCGACATAGTGAGGCAATGCCGCCTTTGTGGTCCGGCCCCTTCCGGTGCCCTCCCGGAAGGGGCCATACCCTGCCGGCAGCGCCCCTTTGACCGGAGGACACGGTATCCATCGGGACACGGGAAGTCCTACGATTGACGAGACTGTAGACAAGAGCATTTGGGCAGGCACGCAGGCCTGCCCCTGTTGAACCGTAACGTATTCGTAGGGGCGGCCCTGTGTGGCCGCCCGCTTTCTCAGCACACCCTGAGATCCTTGGCCGCACTGCGCATCGGCAGCGCGAGGCAAGCCTATCTGCTCTGCCTGGGCGCCTCGGCGCCGGTGGCCGTGGCCACGAGCGGTTGCCGAAAGCGCTTTGACCCGTCGGTGCCGGTTCGTATATTGCGTGCCATGTCGGGGCTGTAGTTCAGTTGGGAGAACGCTTGACTGGCAGTCAAGAGGTCACGGGTTCGACTCCCGTCAGCTCCACCAAAGTTGGGTCTCAGGCCCCGTTCGGCGAGCGGGGCCTGCGCCTTTAGTTTGTCATTGGTGCCACGGGTTCTCGAATCCGTGGCCGGCGAAGCGCTGGCAGGGAATCACGGGTCTGAAGACCCGTGGTACGCTCAGGACGTCGTCATGCTGGTCCTCAACTTCCATCGTGTCGAACCGATGACGGGGCTGGAAATCACCCGCCTGAGTCCAGCGCGGTTTGCCCGGATGATGGATATGCTCGAGGGGACCGGTCTGCAGGTGGCCAAAGCCGGCGGCGAACTGTTGCCGAGTGGCGCCCAGGTCGCGCTGACGTTCGATGACGGGTTCGCCTCGGTGGCGGCGCATGCTCTCCCGGTTGTGCGCAACCATGGGTGGACCGCCACCGTCTTTTTGATTGCTGATGCCGTAGGGAAAGCCGATGATTGGGATGTGCGCCTGTTGGGGCGCAGGCGAATGATGATGAGCTGGCCGCAGGCGAGGGAGTGGCACCAGGCGGGGATCGCATTCGGGTCGCACACATCGACCCATGCCGATCTGACCGCGCTATCGTCGCGGGCGCTGGCGCGGGAACTGGCGGACTCACGGTCACGGATCGCCGACGAGTTGGGATGCAAGGTGCGATACCTGGCGTATCCATTTGGACGACACAATGCGCGGGTGCGCGCGGCCGCCGAGGCGGCGGAGTATGAAGCGGCGTTCGCCACGGGTCCTACTCTCACGACCGGGCATGATCGCTTTGCCATCCCGAGGGTGAGCGTGCATGGGCTTCTAACCCTGTTCCAGTACCGCCGCCTGCTGGCGGACGCGCAGAGGACCGGCGCGGACAGACATTGGCATGGTCGTGACCGTCTGTTCGCCTCCCTGTCTGCCGGCAGTGCCATTGTCACGAACCGGCGGCGGCGCCATCTGGCGCTTTGAACTGGGGCCACCGGCTGAGCAAGCCTACAGCGAGGGTTACACAGATGACCGGACAGACGTTCACCTACATCAGCAACCTGCGACAGCACGTCGGACGGACCGTCACCGTGCGCGGCTGGCTCTACCAGAAGCGCTCCAGCGGCAAGATCAAGTTCGCCGTCCTACGGGACGGCACCGGATACCTGCAGGGAGTCCTGGCCCAGGGGGAATGTGCCGGACGCGCGTTTGAGGATTTCGAGCGGCTGACACAGGAATCCTCGTTTGCGATGACTGGCACGATACGCGAAGACAAACGCGCCCCCGGCGGCTATGAAATGACCGTCACCGATTTGGATGTCTTTCAGATCGCCGCCGAGTATCCGATCCAGCCCAAGGAACACACGCCCGGCTTCCTGATGGACAATCGCCATCTTTGGCTGCGCTCCTCGCGGCAGCATGCGATCATGCGGGTGCGCCATGAGATCATCATGGCGATCCGCCAGTTCTTCTATGAGCGCGATTTCGTGCTGATCGACACACCGATCCTCACCGGCGCCATCGGTGAGACCGCAACGACCCTGTTTGAGACGCAGTACTTCGATCTCGGGAAGGCCTATCTCGCTCAAACCGGCCAACTGTATGCCGAAGCCGCGGCGATGGCGCATGGAAAGGTCTACTGCTTCGGGCCGACCTTCCGTGCCGAGAAATCGAAGACGCGCAAGCATCTCAATGAATTCTGGATGCTCGAACCGGAGGTCGCCTTCGCCGATTCCGATGACAACATGCGCCTTCAGGAAGAGCTGATCTGCTACATCTTCGACTGGGTGCTCCGCAAGTCGCGGGTCGAACTGGAGGCGCTGAAGCGTGACGTGGCCAAACTCGAGGCCGTCCGTGCGCCGTTCCCGCGCCTGTCATACGATGAAGCGGTCACCCGGCTCCAGCAGGCGGGAATGCCGATTCAGTGGGGGAGTGATTTCGGCGCGCCCGACGAAGAGAAGCTGATGGAGGAGTACGAGCGGCCACTGTTTGTGTACAACTGGCCGACCGAATGCAAGGCATTCTACATGAAGCGCAACCCCGAGCGTCCCGACTTGGTTCTGTGTGATGACTTACTGGCGCCGGAAGGATACGGCGAGATCATCGGCGGCTCGCAGCGCGAGGATGACCTCGACCTGCTGGTGGAACGCATCCGCGAGCAGAAGCTGCCGGAGGAAGCGTACGAGTGGTACCTCGATCTGCGCCGGTATGGCTCGGTGCCGCATTCCGGGTTCGGGCTGGGATTGGAACGCACGGTGGCGTGGATTTGTGGTCTCGATCACCTGCGGGAGACGATCCCATTCGCCCGCACGCTGGGGCGGTTGTATCCGTGAGACCGTCATGCCTGCCCGGACGCACCATATGGACGGCAATTCATCCGGCACGGGGCGACGCTCCATCCGCCTGGAAGATTATGATTACGCCAGCGCCGGCGCGTACTTTCTGACATTCTGTACACTCAGGCACGAGTGCCTCTTCGGAGAGATCATCGAAGGTAGACTCAGTCTGAACGCGTGGGGGCGGCATGTCACCGATGAATGGGAAGTCACAGCCTTGCTTCGGAAGGAGATCATACTCGACGCGTTTGTTGTTATGCCTGATCATGTCCACGGTATTCTCATTATCCACGGCGTTGATGTAGGGGCGCACGGCCGTGCGCCCATGACGGACACCGCCATGAATCAAACGGCGCACGGCGGAGCACGCGTGATGGACACCGCCATGGAGCAGAGGGCGCACAGCCGTGCGCCCCTACGGCGGGTTCAAGTCGAGCGTGACCAAACACATTAACTACTTTCGTGGCACTCCCGGGGCTCCGGTCTGGCAGCGCAACTACTATGAACATGTGGTCCGTGACGAATCCGAATTGGCCCGGGCACGCGAGTACATCATCAACAATCCTCTGTCCTGGCCTCTGGGGCGTGATGACCACGCGCCCGAGTGGATGGAACGGCATTGACCAATGGACGCCGCCGACACCAGAGCGACCACCGGTGACAAACCGGTAGAGCACAAGGTCCCCGACCCGTCCGCCAAGTGGCAGCGGCGCTGGGAGGAGATAGGGCTCTTTCGCGCCCCGGAGTTCCCGCGACCGGGGAGAAAGTACTTCGTGATGCCGATGTTCGCCTATCCCTCCGGCGACATACACATTGGTCATTTCCGCAACTACACCCTCACCGATGCGATCGCGCGGCGGAAACTAATGGAGGGGCGCGATGTCCTGCATCCGTTCGGTTGGGACGCATTTGGATTGCCGGCGGAAGCGGCAGCCATCAAACGCGGTTTGCATCCCGAGGAGTGGACACTCGAGAATATCGCCCAGTCAAAATGGACCCTGGCGCAGGCGGGCATCTCCTTTGACTGGACGCGTGAGGTCTCTTCCTGTCTCCCGGACTACTATAGATGGACACAGTGGATGTTCATCCAGCTCTTCAAGCACGGGCTGGCGTACCGCAAGGCCGCGGACGTCAATTGGTGCGGCTCCTGTGGAACCGTGCTGGCCAACGAACAGGCCGCCGGCGGCGTCTGCTGGCGCTGCGGCAGTGAGGTGACGAAGAAATCCCTCACCCAGTGGTTCTTCAAGATCACCGCGTACGCCGACCGTCTCCTTGCTGACATCGACACGCTGAATAGCTGGCCGGAGAACGTGAAGACGCTCCAACGGAATTGGATCGGCAAGTCGGTGGGCGCGGAAATCGACTTTCGTGTGGAGAATGGTGCGGCGTTCTCGGTGTTTACGACCCGCCCGGATACGATCTATGGCGTCACCTTCATGGCGATTGCCCCCGACGCGCCGCTGTTGTCATCGCTGCCCATACCGGCTTCCCATCGTGTCGCAGTGGATCGGTTTGTGAAGACGGCGGTGAGCAAGCCGTCGGTCGATCGGATGATGGAGCAGGAGAGAAGCGGTGTCGACACCGGTCTGAAGGTCCACAATCCCGTGACCAACACGTACGTTCCCTTATGGGTCGCCGACTATGTTCTGGCGGGATACGGCACCGGGTGTCTGATGGGTGTGCCGGCGCACGATCAGCGCGACTTTGAGTTTGCCAAGAAGTATGGCCTGCCGATCCGCAAAGTGATTCGAACCGCCGAGAATGATCCTCCGGTCGGGGAGATGAGCGCTGCCACGCCCGACTATGGTACGATGATCAACTCCGGACCGTTCGATGGATTGGTCGGGCAGGCCGGTGTCGACGCGGTCACTGCCCACTTGGAACAGACCGGCACCGGGCGGGCGCAGACACAGTATCACCTCACCGACTGGTTGGTGTCGCGCCAGCGCTACTGGGGCGCGCCGATTCCGATGATTCACTGCGAGCGCTGCGGTATTATCCCAGTTCCCGAGGAAGCGCTGCCGGTTCTTCTCCCCAAAGGAGACATCGACTATCTCCCCAAGGGGCGCTCACCACTGGCCGATGTGCCGGCATACATGAATGTGAATTGTCCGCAGTGTAGAGGGCCGGCGCAGCGCGACCCCGACACGATGGACACGTTCGTGTGTTCATCCTGGTACTTCCTGCGTTATCTCGATCCGCACAATGACCGGGCGCCCTTCGACCGCGAGAAGGCGAAGGCGTGGCTGCCGATAGACTGTTACATCGGCGGGATTACTCATGCGACCGGGCATCTGATCTATTTCCGCTTCTTCACGAAGTTCCTCAGGGACATCGGCTGGCTGCCGGTTGATGAGCCGGCGACGATGCTGTTCAACCACGGCATGGTGCTGGACGCAACGGGGCAGGTGATGTCCAAATCGAAGGGGAATGTGGTTTCCCCGCTCGATTTGTTCGCGCGCCACGGGGTCGATCCGGCGCGGCTGACCATGTTCTTTGCCTCACCGGCCGACCGCGAAGTGCTCTGGAGTGAGGCGGGGATGGTGGGGATCGAACGCTTCCTGTTGAAGGTCGATCGGTTTGTGCGCGATACGGCGGCGGCAATCGGGAATGGCGCCTTTGACCCCGACCGCCGCTTCGTCCCGGCCGCGCTCTCCGGGGTCGAACGCGATGCCTACCGGAAACTGCATGCGACCATCCGCAAGTTCGACCGCGACTTCGCCGCGATGCAGATGAACACCTGCACCGCGGCGGTGATGGAGCTGGTCGGCGAGATCGCCCCGGGAGACCAACTGTGTGTGCCGCTGCGCGCCGTCGGCGCGGCAACAATCGTCCGGTTGCTCGCGCCTCTGATTCCCCATCTGGCTGAGGAGTGGTGGGAGGTCCTGGGGAAAGGGCCGACCGTCTTCCGCGCCGGCTGGCCGCAAGTCGATGAAGCCGCGTTGCCGGCTGACACTATGACGATTGCCGTGCAGATCAACGGCAAACTGCGCGGCCAGGTGACCGTCCCGAGCGATGCCGACGAAGCGACCGTGGTCGGCGCGGCGGAGCGTGATGAGAAGCTCCGCGCTTACCTGCAGGGGACTCGCGTCAAGCAGGTCTATGTCCCCGGGCGGCTGATCAACTTCGTTGTGCGCGTGAAGTGACAGCGCGCGGGAACGTTGCTGCGACATCCCAATCCAGTCCGTGTCTTCGTGAGGGCCGCCCTCCCAATGTGTCGGCGATGCACCGCTGCTCAGAGGTTGCCGTTCTCATCAATCTTGATCACATACATGTCGGACCCGCCCCCGCCGCACGATGCGGTCGCTCCAACGAGGAGATATCCACCATGGCGTGCCGCCACGATCCCATTTCCCCATT